>Ga0302321_100001329_pt1 | contig 21148 bp, 15 predicted proteins | sample Fen_T0_1_FD_202505 | JGI IMG/M metagenome (GOLD analysis project Ga0302321, IMG submission 202505) | Peat permafrost microbial communities from Stordalen Mire near Abisko, Sweden - Fen_T0_1 | ecosystem: Environmental > Terrestrial > Soil > Wetlands > Permafrost | place: Sweden: Abisko...
CGAACTGGTGATGAATCAGTCGCGACTGAGCCAGATCGCCGCGCGGTCGGGCGATGGCAATCTGGGCGAACCGGTCGAAGAACTGGAACGGCTGGTAAATGAACTGCGGGATAATGTGCTGGGCATCCGGATGATGCCCATCGGCACCACTTTCAGCCGGTTCAAACGCTTGGTGCATGATTTATCACAGGAACTGGGCAAGGAAATTGATCTGGTCACAGAAGGCGCGGAGACGGAGTTGGACAAGACCGTGCTGGACCAACTGGGCGACCCGCTGGTACATCTCATCCGCAACAGCATCGGCCACGGCATCGAACCGCCGGCCGAACGGGAACGGCTGGGCAAACCCCGGCGCGGCACCATCCGGCTCTCCGCCTCGCATGTCGGCTCCAACGTGGTCATCATGATTGACGACGACGGCCAGGGCATTGACGTCGAAGCCGTGCGGACCAAGGCGCTGGAAAAGAAGCTGATTCCGGCGGGCGCCAGTCTGACGGACAAGGAGGTTCTGGACCTGATTTTTCTCCCGGGGTTTTCCACGGCCAAAGCCGTCACCAACGTGTCCGGCCGCGGCGTAGGCATGGATGTGGTAAAGCGGCAGTTCGATGCCTTGCGCGGACAGATCAGCATGACCACCACCAGCGGACGCGGCACGCATCTGACCCTGACCCTCCCTTTGACGCTCGCCATCATTGACGGGTTGCTGGTGGAGATCGGGCGGGACCAGTTCATCGTGCCAATGGCGGTGGTGATGGAGAACGTCGAGCTTCAGCGGGCGGAACGCAGCCGGCACAACGAACGCAACGTGGTGCCGGTGCGCGGCGACCTGATCCCCTACATCCGGCTGCGGGAAACCTTTTCCATCAGCGGCGACGCCCTCGACATCGAGAAAATTGTCATCGTGCGCCACGGCACCGACCGGGTCGGGCTGGTGGTGGATCGCGTGCTGGGCAGCCAGCAGACGGTAATCCAGTCGCTGGGCCGCTTCTACCGGAATATCGACCTGATTTCCGGCTCCACCATCATGGGCGACGGCCGGGTGGCTTTAATCCTGGATGTGGCCGGCATGGTGCGCTTTTCGGAGCGACAGAACGTCACCCAAACACGTTAATTTCCATCGAACCCAACCCAACCTTCATCAACTCCAATGAGTGCCGTCATCACCGAAACCGCCCAATACATCACGTTCAAATTGGGGGACGAACTGTTCGCCATCAACGTCAGCCAGGTGCGCGAAGTGCTGGAATTGTCTCTGATCACCAAAGTCCCCAGCGCGCCGGATTACATGCGCGGCGTGGTAAATGTGCGCGGTAAAGCCACCCCGGTGGTGGATCTGCGCTTGAAATTCGGACTCCCCACCACGCCGGACACGGTGAACAGCCGCATCGTGGTGATGGAACTGGAACTGGACGGTGAACTGACCATTGTGGGCGGCCTGGCCGACAGTGTGCATGAAGTGGTGGAACTGGAGCAAAGCCAGATCAACCCGCCGCCCAGAATCGCGATGCGCTGGCGCACCGAATTAATCCAAGGCATGGCCCGGCGCGGCGACGATTTCATCATCATTCTCAATATCAACCAGGTCTTTGCGAGCGATGTCTCAGCCTTGCTTGACACTGCCGCCACCAAACCCAGCTAGCCGCTCAAAAAACAATTAACTAAATACAACCATGAAAATGACCATTGGGAAAAAAATGTCCTTCGGCTTCGGCGCCCTGGTGCTGATTTTATTGACGATCGGCAGCTACACGATCTGGCAGATGCGGGACGCGGCCCTAGGGGCCAAACATGTGGCCGAAGACTATGTTGCCGAATTTGCCATTGCCGCCAATGTGGATGCGGTACTGGGCGATGTGATGCTCCACGGGCGCACCTATGGCCTGACCGGCACCAAGGAGGCATTGGAACTCACGCGCAAGTCCATCGAGGAAATGAAGAAATACATCGCCGACCTGAATGCGCTGGCGGACAAAAGCACCATCCTGATGAAGTTGAAAACCAGCGGGGCCAAACTGCCGGTGGCGTGTTCCAAGTATGAACAGGGCATAAGCGACACGGAAGCCGCCAACAAAAACCTGGAGCAGACCCGGGCGGACGGCCTGGTTTTGGCCCAGGAAACAACGGGTGATCTGGCCGCGCTCGCCAAAAGCCAGAGCGACAAGCTGCTTGAGTCCATCAAGACCAACGCCGCAGCCGCCACTTTGCTGGAACGTGACACCAAAGTCCGGCTGGTCACTGAACTGCATGCCATATTCATGACCATGCGGGTGGCAAATTACCGTGCCCAGGTGCAACGCGATCACAAAATCATCAAGGATGCGCTCGCCGAATCCGACCAAAACCGGCAGGAAATCCTCGCTAAATTGACCCCGCTGGTTCACTCCCCGGAAGACATGTCGCGGCTCCAGGAACTTCAGGACACCATGAGACGCTATGAAGCAAATTTGAATGAAACCGTGGCGATCATGGAAACACTGACCACGATTGGAAAAGTCCGCCTGCAATACGCCAATGAGTTGCAGGATATCTGCAAGGAGATCAAAAAATCGGCTGAACAAGACACCGGGGCAATCACGGCCCAGTCGGCGAGCCATCTGGCCACGACCAGTACGCTGACGCTGGTCGGCGTCAGCGTCGCCAGCTTGTTCGGCATCCTCATCGCCATCCTCATCACCCGGGCCATCACCATCCCCCTGAATCAGGCCGTGGGCCTGGTCCAAAAAGTTTCCACCGGCGACCTGACCACGCAGTTGGAAGTAACGTCGCAGGATGAAATCGGCCAGATGGTCAAATCACTCAACCGCATGGTCGACAACCTGCGCAACGTGGTGGGCGAAGTGACGCAAGCCGCCAACAACGTGGCCGCCGGCAGCGAAGAGATGAGTTCAACGGCGCAGGAATTGTCCCAAGGCGCGTCTGAGCAGGCGGCGGTAGCCGAGGAAACCACCTCCTCCATGGAAGAAATGGGCGCTAGCATCCAACAGAATGCCGACAATGCCAAGCAGACCGAAAAAATTGCCTCCAAAGCGGCCGAAGACGCCCGGACCGGCGGTGAATCCGTGGCACAAACCGTGGCGGCCATGAAGGAGATCGCCGAAAAAATCACCATCATTGAAGAGATTGCGCGCAAAACCGATTTGCTCGCCCTCAACGCCGCAGTGGAAGCGGCGCGGGCCGGCGAACATGGCAAAGGTTTTGCCGTAGTGGCCAGCGAAGTTCGCAAACTGGCCGAACGCAGCCAAGCCGCCGCCGCCGAGATCAACAAGCTGACCAAGTCCGGCGTGAATGTCGCGCAGACCGCCGGCGAGATGCTGCTGAAGCTTGTGCCGGACATCCGTAAGACGGCGGAATTGGTCCAAGAAATTGCTGGGGCCAGTGCTGAACAGAATTCCGGCGCCGCGCAGGTCAACAAGGCGATCCAGCAATTGGATCAAGTGATTCAGCAGAACGCCTCGGCGTCCGAGGAAGTGGCCGCCTCGTCCGAAGAACTGTCCAGCCAGGCCCAACAGTTGCAGTCCGCCATCGCCTTCTTCAAGGTGGACAACACGCGCACCAAGCTGACGGCCAATGGCACCATCCCCAGGCGCAAAACCGCATCGGCCCAAGTTACTCCCTCCTATTCAACCAAAAGCAGCAAAGCCGCGGAACCCGTTTCGGACCGTGCCCCCCAAAATGGTGGTGCCACCATTGATATCGGTGATAGTCGCAGCAACGGCCACAGCGACCGCCAAGATCAGGAATTTACCAAATATTGAGCCAAGCTGCCGGCTCTGGTGACCGGAACCTGCGCCCAAGCCCGGATCAGTCATATTTGGCAGCGACGCCTGTTCGCAATGAAAATTTCCAATAAAATCAGTGCCGTGACGGTTGCCTCCGTCAGCCTCACCATTCTGGCGGTGCTAGCGGTGCTGCTGATTCAAAAGCAACAGTTGCACGGGCATTTGGATGAGATCATCAGCAAACAAAGCTTCAAGGAAGCGGCGCAGGCCGCGCAAAACGTCCGCCTGACCTGTACCTGGATCAACGAACAGTCAGGCCAGCAGTTGCGGCATGATCTCGGCATTGCCCGGGAACACCTGGCCCAGTTGGGCCAGGCCTCCCTCGACCTGGAAATGATTTCCTGGCCGGCGGCCAACCAGTTCACCAAACAGCCGCAAACGGTGGTGCTGCCGAAAATGTTGTTTGGCAGTACCTGGCTGGGACAAATTAGCACGACCAATTCCGTGGCGCCGGTGGTAGACCAGGTCCGGCATCTGACCCGCAGCTATGTGACGGTCTTTCAGCGCATGAACGAGGCCGGCGATATGTTGCGGGTCTGCACCGCCGTGCAAAATCTGGATGGTACCCGGGCCATCGGCACCTTCATTCCCCGCACGAACCCCGATGGCACGCCCAATCCCGTCCTCCAAGCCGTGCTGAATGGCCAGGCCTATCACGGGCGGGCCTACGTCGTGAGAGAATGGCACGAAGCCGCGTACGAGCCGATCTGGGATGCCAGCCACGCGCGAATCATTGGCATGTTATATGTCGGCATCAGCCATGATGAAACCACCCGGGAAGCCCGCGCCAGCCTCGAAAAAATGGTGGTCGGCAAAACGGGTCGGGTTTTTGTCCTGGGCGGCAAGGGCGACCAGCGCGGCCGGAGCATTGTGCCCGGCGCCGACATGCGCACAGGGGATTCGTTGTGGGAGGGGCGGGATGCGACGGGGCGGTTGTTTATCCAAGCGCTGATCGGCAAAGCCATGCAAACGAGTGATGGCAGCGTCGCGGAGGAGTTTTATGAGGCGGCCATCCCGGGTCAGGACAAGGTGTTACACAAATTTGCGGTCTGCACCTATTACGAGCCGTGGGACTGGGTGATTGTGGCCGATGCCTGGGAAGCGGATTTCAATGACACCAAAGAAGCGGCCGGCAGCGCGTTGTCCAGCCTGATGCGCTGGACGGGGATCATGGCCACCGCCGCCCTGCTGGCGGCCATCCTCGCCAGCATCCTGATCTCAAGGATGATAGCCCGCCCCATCAGCGAAGCCGGAGCGATCCTGGAACAACTGGCGCAAGGCGACCTGACCCAAAAAATGTCGGCCACGGCGAAGGACGAAGTGGGCCGGATGGCGGTGGCCATGAATGCCATGATCGAACGTCTGTGCCAGGTCGTGGGCGAGGTGTCGGAGGCCGCCAGCCAGGTGGCGCTCGGCAGCACCCAGATGAGCGACACCGCGCAACAACTGTCACAAGGCGCCTCCGAGCAGGCGGCCGTCGCCGAGGAAACCACCGCCTCGATGGAACAAATGGTGGCCAGCATCCAGCACAATGCCGACAACGCCCAGCAGACCGAAGCCATCGCCTCGCGCTCCGCCGAAACGGCCCAAACCAGTGGGGACGCGGTGGCCCAGACCGTTGCCGCCATGAAGAACATTGCGGAAAAAATCCACCTGGTGGAGGAAATTGCCCGGAAAACCGATTTACTGGCCCTGAACGCGGCCGTGGAAGCCGCCCGCGCCGGCGAACACGGCAAAGGTTTTGCGGTGGTGGCACTGGAGGTGCGCCGGCTGGCCGAGCGCACCCAGGTGGCGGCGGCAGAAATCAGCCGGCTGACCGCATCCGGCGTGGGGATTGCCGAAACCGCGAACCAAAGCCTGCTGAAACTGCTGCCCGACATCCGCCAGACCGCCGCCCTGGTGCAGGAAATCGCCGGGGCCAGTGCCGAACAAAACATCGGCACCAGCCAGGTCAACAAGGCCATTCAGCAGTTGGATCAAGTCATCCAGCAAAACGCCTCGGCCGCCGAAGAAGTCGCCGCTTCCTCGGAAGAACTCTCCAGCCAGGCCCAGCACTTGAAGTCCGCCGTGGCCTTCTTCAAGCTGGCCGAAGCGCCGCCGACAAACCCCGTGACCCTCCGCCGGAGCGTCCCGACGAAACCTGCGGGCACCCGCGCCAGCCGGCCGAAAGCATCCGCCGCCAGCGCCGCCCCCTGCGCCGTCGGCAGGCAGACCACCGACCAAACCCCGGGCGACGATGCCACCCACTATTAACCCCGCCCAGTGAACACCTCCCCTGCCTTTTCGGAAGATATCAGCGCCCTGAAATTAACGCCGGCGGCCTTTGATAAATTTTCCCGTTTCATCACGCATGAACTCGGCATCAAGATGCCGCCGGACAAACAATCCATGCTGCAAAGCCGCCTGCAACGGCGGCTCCGGGCGCTCAAGCTCCCGTCGCTGGAAGCCTATCAGGATTATCTCTTTAATTCGCCGCTCGCGGCGGAGGAACTGAAGGATTTTTTTGATGCCGTCACCACCCACAAGACCGACTTCTTCCGGGAGCCGGAGCATTTTGATTATCTGACGCAGATTGCGCTGCCCAAGCTGGACCCCAGCCGGGGCAAGCTCGAAGTCCCCCGGCCGTGGTCTTTCAAGCTGTGGTGCGCCGGTTGTTCTTCCGGCGAGGAACCTTACACCCAGGCGATGGTGTTGAGCGAATATGCCCACAGCCGGCCGGGCTTCAGCTTTTCCATCCTGGCGACGGATATTTCCGCCCGCGTCCTGGAACACGCCCGGCAGGGCATTTACGACGAAGCGCGCGTGGAACCGGTGGCGCTGCCGCTGCGGAAAAAATACCTGCTGCGCGGCCGTGACCCCCAGTCGGCCAAGGTGCGCGTGGTGCCGGAATTGCGCCAGAAGATCAGCTTTCACCCGCTGAATTTCATGGATACTGAATATCGCGTGCGCGAAATGTTCGAGGTGATTTTCTTTCGCAACGTGATGATTTATTTTCCCAAGGAAACGCAGGAAGCCGTGATCAACAAACTGTGCCACAATTTAATTCCCGGCGGCTACCTGTTCGTGGGCCATTCCGAATCCTTGACCGGCCTAAAAATACCGGTGACCTCGGTCGCCCCGGCCGTTTACCGCAAGCCGTGAAAAACCCGATCCTCCATTCCGACCTGCCGCAGGTAAACCTGAAATCCGGGGACCTGATTATTACGAGCGAGCCAAAGTGGGTCATCACCGTGCTGGGTTCCTGTGTGGCGGTGACGATGTTCTGCATCCGCCCCCGGCTGGCCGCGATCTGTCACGCCATGCTGCCGCACCCGCGCCCCAACACCCTCAATGCCCAGCCGCACCCGGCGGAGCGTTTCCGGTATGTCAGCCACGCCTTGCCGCAGATGGTGGAAAAATTCATCGCCAAGCGGATCGCCGCCTCGGAAATTGAGGTAAAACTATTCGGGGGCGCGAACATTTTGCACGCGAACTGCGACCCCCACCAGGATCACTGGGTGGGCAACGCCAACGTGGCGGCGGCCCGGCAATATCTCGACGACTGCCAGTTTTCGGTCGCCGCTGAAAATGTTGGCGGCACGCAGGGCTGCAAAATAATTTTCAACACCCGGACGGGTGAAGTGCTGCACAAACCCCTCCACCGCGAGATGACTTTGCCATGAAAACATTGATTGCAGAAGATGATACGATTTGCCGCACCGTGCTGCAGAAATTGATGGCGGCTTACGGCCCGTGTCAGGCAACCATCAACGGCCGGGAAGCCCTGGCCGCCGTTCGCCATGCCCGGCAAGCCGGCGAGTCCTACGATCTCATCTGCCTGGACATTCTCATGCCAGAAATGGATGGCCAGGCCACCCTCAAAGCCATCCGGGCCGACGAGGAAGCGCTCGGCATCTATTCGCACCGGGGGGTGAAAATAATCATGACCACCGCGTTGGATGATGCCTTCAACATCATGGGCGCGTTTTATGAACTGTGCGACGGCTATCTGGTCAAACCCATCGACCTGAAACGCGTCAAGGCGATGCTGGAGCAACTGAAGCTGGCTTGACTTGATCATGACCCGCCAATTCAAAATTTAAGCTATCATTTAATCCCATGCCATTTCAGCCAATGACCGCGCCCGGGCCCAGCCGGAAAAAAATCCGCGTTTTGATCGTGGATGACAGTTCCACCGTGCGCCAGACGCTCTCCGAGATTCTGGCCAGCGACCCGGACATCGAGGTCATGGGGACGGCGGCGGACCCGTATGTGGCCGTCACCAAAATCCGGCAGGAAGTGCCGGATGTCATCCTGCTGGACGTGGAGATGCCGCGCATGGACGGGATCACCTTCCTCGAAAAAATCATGCTGCAGCATCCGATCCCGGTGGTCATCTGCTCCACGCTCACCGAGAAGGGCTCCGCCACCGCGCTGGCGGCCTTGGAAAAAGGGGCGGTGGAAATCATCACCAAACCCAAAATCGACACTCGACAGTTCTTGGCGGAATCCCGCATCTTCATCTGCGACGTGGTCAAATCCGCCGCTCAAGTTCAATTTAACCAGCCCCGCCGGCCCGCTGCGCAGGCCGTTCCCATCCGCCCTGCGCCCTCGACCAATACCACCATGTTGGTTGCGCCCAAACTCACGGCGGACGCGATGCTGGAAAAAGGCAGTTCGCACGCGATGATCGAAACGACGGAAAAAGTGGTGGCCGTGGGGGCTTCCACCGGCGGCACCGAGGCGTTGCGGATTTTTCTGGAGGGGCTGCCGCCGGATGCCCCCGGCGTACTCATCGTCCAGCACATGCCGGAAAAATTCACGGCCAGCTTTGCGGAACGGCTGGACCAGCTTTGCCGCGTCTCCGTCAAGGAGGCGGCCGACGGCGACTCCGTGGTGCGCGGCCAGGTGCTCGTCGCGCCGGGCAACAAGCACATGCTGCTCAAGCGCAGCGGGGCGCGTTACTATGTTGAAATCCGCGACGGCCCCCTGGTCAGCCGGCACCGGCCCTCGGTGGACGTGCTCTTCCGCTCGACCGCGCGCTATGCGGGCAAAAATGCCGTCGGGGTGATCCTGACCGGCATGGGTGACGACGGCGCGCATGGCATGAAGGAGATGAAAGAGGCCGGGGCCTATAACATCGCCCAGGACGAGGCCAGTTGCGTGGTGTTCGGCATGCCGGCCGAGGCGATCAAACTCGGGGGCGTGGATATTGTGCTGCCGCTCACCAGCATTGCCAACGAAGTCGTCCGCCGCTGCCGGTGAGCCGTTGCGCCGTCGCAGCAAAACCACGAAGCGACCAACGAATCAAGTTTGGCGGGAGAAGACACGCGCGAAGTTAAGACTGGCCCGACGGACTGCGTACGACTCACCGCAAAGCGGGACAGGGGGGTTTGTATTAGGCCATGCGCACGCGTTGGCAAGGCGCGGCGAGTTGAGACAACTCGCGGTCCGGGGACGCTCGGCCTGCCAACGTACGGAAATGAATGGACACGAGGTTTGAACAAGAAAGGTTTCCTGAAACGCGTCTGCTCAAGAATGGTTAACTCGTTCAGGAGCAAATAATTGGCCTCCTCTCCCCGGCCCTCTCCTCCCTTGGGGGAGGCGAGGGAGGCGAATAGTGGGCTCCGGGTTGAAGGTGGCGGCGGCGCGATTTGGGGACGCTCGGCTACACCATTTTTCAGACGCTCCTGAAAAATGGTTCTTCGCTGTTTTCAGTCAAATCGGCGAACAAGAGATTTGAACGGTGTGATGTTTTGGGACGGAGGCGAGGGTCGGAATCGGGCGCCTAATGCCTTTATTTACAGCATATTACAAATTAACCAAACACTATTCAAGCCAATTTCCCCCTATTAAAACCAATCGTTAAACTATCCATTTAATGTTCGTTTGAGTGTTCACAAAAATCAGGCCAAATCCACCAAAACACGGATTTACATGTTCGTTTACGTGTTCGTTGAAATACAAACCGACAATTATGATCTGCCTGTTTCAGGATCGGTGATTTACTTCCATTGCTCCCCAAAAGGAGCTTTGGAATGACGGAACTTCGGCTCTGTACTGCACTGCCGTCGAGAATTGAAATGATAAGGCGATCCAAATGCTAATGGAGTATGGCGCGGATCCCAAGCGGCGGAGCAAAGATGGCCGGACAGTCAATCTCAAAAAATCAATTGCGGAGGGTGGTTCCTGATTCGGCACCTCTGTTGGGTGGCCGGATGGAAATGTCTAGTGTTTAAACCGAGCATCGCGAACCATGACTTCGCAAACCTCCACACCCCGTTTCCGCCCCGTCACTAGCGTCTTCGTAAGTTCGAAGTTTAGCGATCTGAAGCCAGAGCGCCCGGCGCTGCCGGCGGAGGTGTTTTCCAAGCTGGGGCGCGCGCAGGAGATCGCGCCCCGGTGCAATATCCTGATCTTGTTGGGCAACCGCTATGGCTGGCGGCCCTTACCAGAAGAGATTTCCGGTACCGAATTCCAAGCACTGGAGAGTGCCACTGCGCAGGTGTCAACCACCACGGACGAACTGCACTCTCAATTTAACGCTCGGAAAGTAGTTGAACTGATTCCTTCTCTGGTGGCACAATCGAAATCATCGATGAAAGCCGTGCATGACTTGAAATAAATCATTGAAGGAAAATGCCATGAGTGATATCCAGAACCAATCAACCCCGATCAGGGTGTTTCTTTCCTACGCCCGGGCCGATGATGAGCCGTTCGTGAAACGGTTGTATGCCGACCTTGTGCAGGCCGGCTTCACGGTCTGGTTTGACCGTGAATCGCTGATGTCGCGCGGGATTAGTTTTCATCAGGAGATTGAGGACGCCATCCGCACGGAGGTGGATCGGGTCGTGTATATTGGTGGACCAAAGGCCGCACTCTCGCCCTATGTGCGTGGGGAATGGCAGTTCGCTTTGAAATATGACCACGTTGTCGTCACCCCGATCCTCCGGCTCGGCGATTACGAGCGCGTGCCTGGCGAACTAAGCCTCCTGCACTGCGAAGATTTTCGCGATGACGCGGACTACCCCGCCGCGCTCGCCAAGTTGATCGCCAGCCTGCGCCAGCCCAACCCCAAGTTTGGCGCGCTGTTCGCCGTCCCCAGCCTGCCGCCCAATTTTCTCGGACGCCCCGAGCTGATGCGCCGGGTGCGCGACGCGCTGCTGGTGGATCTCCAGAAACCGCAGGTGATCACCGGGGCCGACGCCCGCGTGGGCATGCAGGGCATGGGCGGCATCGGCAAGTCCGTGCTCGCCGCCTCGCTCGCCCGCAACCGCCAGGTGCGCCAGTCCTATCCCGACGGCGTAGTCTGGATCGCTGCCGGCCAGAAGCTCACCGACGACGATCTGCTCAAGCGCCAGCGCGACCTGGCCCGGCACCTCGGCGGCGACGACACGTTCGCCTCGCTGGCGCAGGGACAGGGCGTGCTCCGCCAGTTGCTCGCCGCCAAGGCCGTCCTGCTCGTGCTCGACGACGTCTGGCAGGCGGCCGATGCCCAGGCCTTCGACGTGCTCGGCCCGCGCTGCCGAATGCTCGTCACCACCCGCGACAAGGGCATTCTCGACGCCCTCCACGGGGAGCTGATCCCCGTCTCGCTCTTCACGGAACCGGAAGCCCTGCAACTATTGGCCGATGCCGTCAACGTGGCACCGGCGGCATTGCCCGCCGAAGCGCGCGAAGTGGCGTGCAAATGCGGACTCCTGCCGCTGGCGTTGGCCCTCTGCGGCGGCATGGCCCGGAAACGCGGCGGCGACTTCCATTCCGTCCTCGAACGCCTGCGCCGGGCGGACTTGGAAAAGATCGCCGACCGCCAGTCCATCAACGAACAGCACCGCAGCATCTGGCGCGCGATGCAGGCCAGCGTGGAGATGCTGCCAGAGGACGAACAGCAACGATTCGCCGAACTGTCCGTGTTCGTCACCGACCAAAACGTGCCGGAGGCAGCTGCCGTCACGCTCTGGTTGAACACCGGCGGCTTCGACGATCTGGACACCGAGGAACTGCTGATCAATCTGTTTGAACGTTCCCTCATCCAACTCGACCAGAAGACCGAGGCCGACGGCAAGGTCCGCCGTCGCTTCCGGCTGCACGATTTGCTCCACGACTATGCAGTGCGCATTGCTGGTGAACCACGCTCGGTTCATCAGAAACTCCTCGACGCCTACCGCATGAAATGCCTGAACGGCTGGCCGAGCGGACCTGACGACGGGTACTTTCTGCAAAACTTGGTTCTGCATCTCATTGCGGCCGAAAGTATCCAGGAAGCTACATCGTTGCTATTTGACTTTTCTTGGATTCGACAGCAATGCGCGGCTGGGCTCGTTTTGAAACTTATTCAGGACTATGGGAATATATTATCCACTAAAGCATCTGATGTTGTGCTTCACGATTCTTTGAAGCTCATCCGTGACACCATTCGGTTGTGTTCCCACATTATACAGAAAGACCCGGCCCAGCTGCCAAGTCAGCTCTTCGGCCGCACGCGTAACACAGGAAGCCCATTTATTGACGGCTTGTTGGTCAAGGCTATGAATGACCGCTCGCGCGCATGGCTTAGACCACAGAGCAATGTTCTAACACAGGTCGGTTCAGCTTTGATACAGACCCTCTCCGGTCATACTAAAGCCGTATATTGTCTTGCACTAACGCCCGATGGTGGGCACGTATTGTCGGGATCACTTGATGCAACATTGCGTTTGTGGGAACTCAGTAGTGGAAGATGCGTGCAGGTTCTCCGCTCAGAGGAATATATTCTGTCCGTTGCCATTGCGCCGGATGGTAGAATTGCTGCAACCGGCGGACCCGGCCACAACTGTGGCATACTATCATTCTGGGATCTTTCAACGGGTCAACGCCTGCGAGTTTGCCGCGGGCATCAGGGTGGAATTACCTGTTTGAGTTTCACGCCGGATGGCCGACGAGTCGTGACCGGCAGCATCGACCGCACCCTACGTTTGTGGGATGTTCAGACCGGAGAGGCTTTGAAAATATTTGAAGATTATCCTGCATTCACAGACGTTTTCATTAGCAACATGCCATCCCTGATGACCAAGCTTGCGCAGCGGTCTGATGCACTTTCCGAATTTCTTTGGACGCGATTGTCAACCGAGAGCAAGGACGCTCTCGCATCCGCGCCTGCCTCCGAAAGTGCCTTTTCGGAGTTGCTATCGAAACTCGCAGCAGACATGACCCAAGTTGTCAATGGTCCGCTCATCTACAGTCCAGATCTGTTCAAAGGCATCAACTTGAGCCTGACCACCAAAAATAATTTGTCAGAAGTGTTAGAAAAAAAGGAAAATTACGTAGAATACACTCCAGCACTCAACCGGCGACTGCTTGAGGATGCCTATAAACCAGCGGCATATTGGCCAAGTCCCGACCAGATCCAGGCATTGACTGTGACCCCGGACGGCAAGTATGTCGTATGGTCTGATGGCGATATGCTGATTTTTTCCGACGCGACCAGCGGCAGAAGGATTCGACGCCTAGAGGCATCTGCGGATTGGGGCAGGGACAGCATCACGCGTGACGGGGTGTTCTCGGTTGCTAAGTCGCATGACAAAGTGCTGCGGTTCCACTCATGGACCGGAGCGCCTGCGGAAGTCTTCGAACGAGGCAAATCTCGCTGGCTTACACTTTCGCCAGATGGACAGTTCGCGGTCACATTTGGGGGAAGCGAATCGGAAGTGGTTGAAATTGCATCGGCAAAAGTTTCCCACGTTCTGGGTCACTCGGCCGTGATATCGTGTATCGTTGTTACGAACGACAACAGCATCGCCGTGTCGGGTAGTGAAGATGCGACGCTGTGTGTCTGGAACCTGCATTCTCAACTTAATGCTAATGGTACTTCGCAGGATGTTGGTCGTGTGAATGCCATCAGAATCACTCCTGACGGACGTTGCGCCGTCTCTGGCGGAAACGATTCCAAGTTACACCACTGGGATCCAGCGACTGGCCGCTGTCTGCGCAGCTTTGACGCGGGAGGTAAGATCAATTGTGTTGCGCTGACTCCGGATGGCCAAATTGTAGTCGCAGGATGCAGCAGCAGGCAAGGGGCAGTTATTCGCGTGTGGAACCTAGAAACTGGATTTTCAACCACCCTGCCAACGGAAGCAAATGTGGAATCTATATTCTTGACCGATGATGGCAACCTCGCTCTTTCAGGCTCCGACGACTTCGTCTTGCGGCTATGGGATCTCAAAACAAATAAATGTATTGCAACACTAAGTGGTCACAGTGCGCCAATTGAAAGAGGAGGAATCATCAATCATGGAAATCAGGCTATTTCAGTTTCAAGGGATCTAGTCATGAAGCTTTGGGATATCAAGACAGCTAATTGTATTCAAACAAAGGATTTTGGTGCAGCACTTGACCAGCATCTGCAATTGCAACCAGATCTTCCTCCTAGCGAGGTCAACATGATTCGTAAGAACGCGAAAATATGGGGATTCGGTGTCACCCCAAGTGGGATAGTGAGTATTGTCGGCCTTCAAAATCGGCATACTCCGAGCCTGGCTGCGTTGACTCCTCAGGGAAACTGCATCCTCGAAGGGCACACCGACTTGATCAACTGTGTCACCGCCACCAAGGATTTTAGTTACATCGTCTCAGGATCGGATGACTGCACAGTAAGAGTCTGGCAACCTGAACGACAAAATTCAATCTGCCAATTTACGTCCGCAAAAGCAATTACGGCATGTGCTGTAACTGAAAGCGCCCGCAAAATTGCGGTGGGAGAGGCCTCAGGACGCGTTTACTTTCTCGACATGGTTTTGCCGGAAGATCCAAAACCGCATGAGCAACGCTAGTGCCTTGCCCTGCTGCACCACGCGGGCTTAGCGCGATTGGCTACCTCCGTCGTCCCGGCGTTGTCAAGTGCGTCGAATGGTGGAGACAAAGCGAACCGTTAAAGCATCATGTCCTACGACCTGTTCATCTCCAACGCCCATCAAGTCGACAATACCTGTTGCGAAGCAGTGACTTCGCTGGTCGCCCGGTTGCACCTGGAATTGGAAGCGGATTTCCGTCGACGCTTCAACCGTGATCTGGAGATATTTTACGACAAGGAAGACATCAAGGATTTTGACCACTGGGAGGTCCGCTGCCATCGGGCGTTGCGCGACTCGCGCTTCTTCATCGCCTACCTCTCCCGCACCAACCTGCGCAGCGATGCCTGCCGCTTGGAATGAGAGGAATGGTGCCGGCACGAACTCGAACACCCCCTCGTGGGTCAGGGCGCCGCGTCGCTCTGGTTTGTGAAACTGGCAGACATCGACGCGCCGGAAGACGCCGCGCTGCTCCGCCGCTGGAAGGGCGACCTGCTCCAGCGTTTCCACGTCCTATGCCATGAATCGCGGCACGATGACTCCGGGACCATTCTCGATGCGGCGGCGCAATCCGAATTGCAGCATCCGCTTGAAGCGGTTCCGTTTCGCTGAGGTTTGAGAATTCCGTATCGGGCTGAAACCGATAGGTGAACTCCACATCTGCGTCGGTGCCAAAATCGAATTCCCGCACGGTGACCGCTTCGCTGGTGACTTGGAGAACTTTACCAAAGCTGAAATGATCCGTTGGTTCGGCATCATTTTCAGATGCCGCCGATTCAAATTACTCGGACGCATCGGTTTGCGTCGCCATCTCGAGTTCCGGTTCCGATGCTATATCTGCGGCCAATGGGATGGCTGCCACTCCGGCGATGGCGGGCATGATTGCCATTAGCTGGCCTCCGGCGTGGAAGCTCTGGCCAACGGGGAGGCGCTGAACGCGAGACGCCAGCTTTTCGCCGGTGGGCAGTGACAAATAATCAAACGTCACCTCGTCCCCGGTTGCCAGAGGTCTATCGGCGAATGCGTCGCGCGGAACCAGGGATGACTCCAGCCAAGGAGGCCGAAGATAAGTCAATGCGGGACTGGAACGAGATTACGGAAGACCTCCGCGAATCGAATCGTCAGCAGGCGGCGCATATCTCGATCAAACTTCGCGCCCTTGGCCTGACCAGCGAGCAAGGAGCGGCGGGATTCGATGCAAAGCAGATCGAGACTCTTTCTGAGGCGGAACATCGGCGGTGGATGGCTGAACGCCGCACCGCCAACTGGTCATACGGCACAAAGAAGGACGAGACGCGGCGCGAAAATCCAAACTTGGTGGACTGGAAAGATTTGAAGGAATCCATTCGTGAATACGACCGCGTGGCCGTGCTCGCCATTCCGGGGTATCTCGGCGTAGAGGACAAAGCGAACCGTTAACGAATCATGTCCTGCGACCTGTTTATCAGCTAGTCGCAGCGTGACAACCAGCAGGGCCACAGCGCCGCACTTAAAGAACAGATGGGAGCCGACTAGCCACCGAAAGTTTCTTCGAGAAGCCGCGCCCGCTACGCCAGAAACGCCCCAGCTTTACGACGAATTGAAAAGCTTCCACCAGCAAGACCCGGCGGAATGGCGTTTGCCGACATCGCAGATCGAGGGCGGCATCGCGTAAACCATACATCCCAAAACTCCATTCTTGCTGTCCCGTTCATTCACCAGTAAACCATCTGTGACCTAAAAAGGAACTCCTATGGCCGAATTGGAATTTGATCAATTAGTTCTGCGCTATTGTCGACAGATCATCATGAAGACGATGGATCATGTGCGCAGCAACATGCGAGGGGAGAATCGCCTCCACCTCAAGTGCGCAGTGGCCGATCCCCGACTCATCAAATCCGCGCAGAATCTGACCAAGGCTATCGACCGCGATGCGGAAGACCTCATTCTTGCAGCCCTTCAGTTTAAGTTTCTCAAACTGCCCGGGGTCAAAGCATACACGGTGTTCTCCGAGGAGCTAGGCATTAAGACCTTCCCCGACGGCGCGAGTCAAAGCGATGCAGACTTGGTTGTGTTCATTGACCCAATTGACGGCACGGAGTTTATCGAGGCACTTCAGGGCGGCTGGTCATTGATCGCCGTTTATGACCGGCGCAAGAACGAGGTCATCGCGGCGGTAGCCGGCGACATTTTTCTTGACCGCATCTACTGGGCCTCGCAGAGCGGCTATCCGGAAGGGCTAGACTTTATCACCCATTCCTGGTTTCGACTCGACGGCGGGCCGACGCCGAAAACCAACCTCCAAGGCGCGCGAATCAATGTTCTCACCACGAAGGTGGAACGCTATCGAGCCTTGGCCGATCAAACCGCCCTTATGGATGCGCTCCACAGGGCAGACGCGCGCGTCAATCTCTCCTGGGGTTCCAATACCATTATCCAGGTGGCGGCGGGCTACGCCGACGTGGCGATTGAATTCGCGAAGGGTTTTGCCACCTACGACATCCTGCCTGGACTCTATATTGGGCTGAAAACTGGGCTGACAATTGTGGATCTGTCCGGCAATCCCATCACTTCGAAATTGGATTTGGAAGCCGTCATGGCCTCATTCCGGAGCGATCCGCAGCATCCTAAACGAATGCCCTTCATCGCCGCCAAGGAACCGGCGCTCGCGGAACAGGTGCTCAAATTGCTGAAGAAAACATGAACACTTCAAATCAATCCCACATTTTCATCAGCTACAGCCACCGGGGTAAAGGCCCGGAGTGGAAGGCGTTGTTGTTGGAACAACTCAAGGTCTTCACGGTGCAAAATTTGATTAAAGCTTGGGATGATGAAAGAATCACCGGCGGCTGGCGGTGGGAAAATGAAATAGAGAAGGCTATTCATAATGCGCGGCTTGCCATCATCTTGCTCACAAATGAGGCGCTGGAATCCGAGTTCATTCTCGAACGCGAACTGAAACCTCTTCAGGAACGGGAAAAGAATGGCGTCATCGTCATTCCGGTCAATTGCGGCTGCGAGGCGAAGGAGTATGAAAACCATGATTGGATCAAAAAACTCCAGATTCGCCCGTTTGAGGCAAAGCCCCTTTCCACCATCACTGACGATGCGGAATTGAAGCGCGTCTTGTGCCATCTCGCTACCGAGATCGCGGAGGAGCTTGGCCGCTCCGCCCTCGCACAAATTCCATCCGCCGTCCAAGCGCCGGGCGAAGTGCGTGAGTATCTCGACAAATTCCCCCTCACTCGCAGCCCTAGCCTGCGCGAAGAAAAACTCACCGGCCGGGAACAGGAACTCGCTCTGCTCGACCTAGCCTTCGCCCAACCGCACACCACCATCATCTCGCTTGTCGCGTGGGGCGGCGTGGGCAAAACCATGCTCGTCCAACACTGGCTCCAGCGCATCCAACACGAGGGCTGGTTCGGCGCGCGGTGCGTCTATGCCTGGAGCTTCTACAGCCAGGGCACCAAGGAAGACCGGCAGGCCTCCGAAGACACCTTCCTCGCTCACGCCCTCGCATGGTTCGGCGTGCAATGCGAGCCGACGCTCTCGCCGTGGGACAAAGGCCGCCTGCTCGCCGACGCCGTCGCCCGCGAACGCACCCTGCTCATCCTCGACGGCATTGAGCCGCTCCAATACCCGCCCGGCCCGATGGGCGGCCAGCTCCGTGCGCCCGGCATGCAAAGCCTGCTGAAACAACTCGCCCGCAATGCCAATGCAGAAATCGGAAATCAGAAGTCAGAAGCCAGCCACTGCTTGTGCTTGGTAACCACGCGCGAACCGCTCACCGACCTGGCCGATTTCCAACGCCGTGAAGGTTCGCCGTGGGGCAGCGTGCTCCGTGTGGACCTCGGCAACCTCACCGACGAAGCCGGTGCCACGCTGCTCCATCACACAGGTGCCAACCGGGCCGGCGCGGCGGAAATCAAACCAGACGACAAGGAACTCCTCGCCGCCAGCCGCGAAGTGGACGGCCACGCCCTCACACTCAACCTGCTGGGCCGCTTCCTCGCCCGCGCGCACGGCGGCGACATCCGCCGCCGCAACTTGGTGAAATTCGAGGAAGCCGACCGCAAGGAACAAGGCGGCACGACCTTCAAAATGCTCGCCGCCTTCGAGAACTGGTTTGCCAGGAGCGGCGAATTCGGCGCGCGCCAACTCGCCGTCCTCAGAATGCTCGGTCTGTTCGACCGTCCTGCCGACGCTGGCTGCATCGCCGCGCTGCAAAAGCCTCCTGCCATCGCTGGCCTGACCGACCCGCTGTTCACAATGAGACTTGACGCAAGCACTAGCCAGGCAATCGAACAGCCGCTGCTTGAAGAAGATTGGAATACCGCGACTTCGTTCCTTACTGACTTTGGTCTCATCGTAGCTCAGGCAGTTACCGGCGATGATCTGCGCGTTCTCGATTGCCATCCACTCATCCGCGAGCACTTCGCAAGGAAGCTCCGCGAACAGGGACTCCAATCGTGGCGCTACGCCCATCGGCGACTCTATGAATACCTCGCAACCACAACGTGCGACCAGCCCCAACCCACTCTTGAGGATATTCAGCCGCTTTACCACGCTATTGCTCATGCTTGTAGTGCAGGATTGCCGGAGGAAGCGCGTTCTACGATATACTTCAATCGCATTCTCCGCAGACAGGAGCACCACTCTTGGCATCAACTCGGCGCGTTCGGTGCGGAATTGAGTGTGCAGGCGAGCTTTTTTGATCGGCCATGGAGTCAGCCTGCGTCGGAACTTCCGGACTTTGCGAAGGTATGGGTTCTCAGCGAGACAGCTTGTTGCCTCCGAGCCGTCGGACGTTCTACTGAAGCATTACAACCACTGACGACTGCCTTCATAAAGTATGTTGCCTTGGAAGACTGGGCGAATGCCGCCAGCGCGGCCACCAATCTTGGAGAATTAGAGGCCGTCCTTGGAGAATTAGCTTCGTCGGTCGATCACATGCGCCAAGCCGTGAATTTTATTGATCGGGAAAGATCTCATTCTTACCTTAATCCGCAGCAGACAGAAATCTTGCAGATTGCCTGTCGCGCAGCGTTGGCCTACTCGCTGCATCAAGAGGGGAAAGAAAGAGAGGCACGGGATTCTTTTAAAGAAGCAGAGGCTTTACAGGCAATGTATCAGCCCAGCTACCCGTTCCTTCGTTTGTGGAAGGGCTTTGTGTATTGTGACCTGATACTCGGCAAAACGGAGCGCTTTGGCTGGAAATGTTGCTTAAATACTGAAAGTCTTCGCTGCTCGGCTGAAAATTCCCTAAACTTTGATTTGGACTCAGAGACGGCGGCTCAACTTCTCGGCGCGGTTGAGGAAGTGGAAGAGCGAGCGGCTAATGCGCTTCACATTGCGAAGCGATTGAAATCAGTGGTCGCGATAGGGCTCGACCACCTTGCGTTAGGACGGGCCTACCTTTTAATGGCGATCCACGTTGTATCGTCGTCCAGTCGCTCATACTATCTCAAGACAGCCCGAACGGAACTCGAGTTGGCTCTCGATCGCCTCCGTCGTGGCGGCACGGCAGACTACATTCCGCTCGCGATTCTCTCCCAGGCTTGGGCGCGTAGTTTGGAATGCGACTCAGTTGGAGCGCAGGCTGACCTCGACGAAGCGTGGGACATTGCCGATCGCGGCCCGATGCGGCTGCACTTGGCCGATATCCATCTCCACCGCGCCCGCCTCTTCTTCCGCGAAAAACATTACCCGTGGAAATCCCCGCAGGACGACCTTGCCGCCGCCGAGAAACTCATCAGCGACTGCGGCTATCACCGCCGCGACGAAGAACTCGTCGACGCGAAGCGCGCCATTTTTAGTAACACCTGACATACACCATGCCCCACGACCTCTTCATCTCCTACGCGCATCAAGGCGACAATACATCCCGTGAAGCGGTTACCGCGCTGGTGGCCCGGCTGCACGCGGAACTTGAAGCCGATTTTCGCCGCTGCTTCAGCCGCGATCTTGAAATCTTCTTCGACAAGGAAGACATCAAGGACTTCGACCATTGGCAGGTCCGCTGTCATCGGGCGTTGCGCGACTCGCGCTTCTTCATCGCCTGCCTCTCCCGCTCCTACCTGCGCAGCGAGGCCTGCCGCTGGGAATGGGAGGAATGGTGCCGCCACGAACTCGAACACGGCCTCGTGGGTCAGGGCGCCGCGTCACTCTGGTTCGTGAAACTCGAAGACCTCGACGCGCCGGAGGACGCCGCGTTTCTCCGTCGTTGGAAAGGCGACTTACTTGGACGTTTCCACATCCAATGTCACGAGTGGCGGCATGACGACCACGGCAACTTCCTTGATTCGGCGACGCGTTCCGAACTGCAGCAACTCACCGAGCATGTCGCAAAATGCCTCCGCAATCTCGTCACTGATCGTGCCCGGCGGGGCAATCTCCCCTGGCCGAATGCGAACTTCATCGGGCGCGAACCGGAACTGGCCAGCCTGCGCGCCGTTCTGCTCAATGCCCCGGAGCCATCCCCAGATGGCATTCATGGCGTCGGCGGCATGGGCAAGACCGCGCTCGCGCACGCCTTCGCTTACAAGGAGGCCGATGCCTTTCCCGGCGGTTGCTGGCTGCTGCGCT
>Ga0302321_100001330_pt1 | contig 21145 bp, 15 predicted proteins | sample Fen_T0_1_FD_202505 | JGI IMG/M metagenome (GOLD analysis project Ga0302321, IMG submission 202505) | Peat permafrost microbial communities from Stordalen Mire near Abisko, Sweden - Fen_T0_1 | ecosystem: Environmental > Terrestrial > Soil > Wetlands > Permafrost | place: Sweden: Abisko...
ATCCATTGATCGGTCTTCGGGCTGTCCCCGCCAGCGTAGCGCGGCCCCACCACGGTCGGGTAGACGAATTCGTAGGTGGCGTTTTCCGGAACGACCAGCTCGCTGTAGGCGAGCTCCACCTCGATGTGGTCGCCGGGCATGATGTTGGCCACGCTGGTGGTGAAGACATTGGGCCGCTCTTGTTCAAGCAACGAGGCGCGCTTGCCCGACTGCTTGGCCGCCTCGTACTGCGCGCGTGCCTCGGCCTTGCGTTCGATCTTGGCGTCGATGGTGCGCGCACCGATTTTCATACGCATGGCATGCACCGCCGCGCGCGTGCTGGCCGGAAACACGTAAATGGCCTCGATGGGCTGGGCGCCGGTGTTCTCGAAGATCTGGTGCACCGTCACCGCCGCGATAGCGCCCGCGATGTTGACCTCGGCCCAGGTCTTCTTGAGGGGAACCTGATCGTGCACGGGATCGCCCCCCGCGACGTAGAGGTAGGGCGACAGACTGTGGTTGGATCCATCGGGATTGCCCGCTGACTGCAAGAGCATCGGCCCGGTGTACTGCACGGCCTTGAGCACCTGGGTGGGGCTGGTGGGCTTTGCCGGCGGGGTGTCGGCCCAGGCCAGGGCGGCGGCGATGGAAAGACAAACGGCGGCGGAACTTGCGAAAAGTCGGGGCGAGAGCGAGCGGCGCATGGCGGACCTCCTGCCCCGGGCGAAGGAAGTTTTCCGGGGTCAGTAGCTACCAACGCGCCAGCCGCGAAAAGGATCTAGTCCTTGCTGCCGGCAAGCGGAGAAAGGCGTTCAGTAGGCGTTGCGGCGATTCTTGATGCCAAAGATGGTCAGAAAAATGATCTTGAGGTCGAGGAGCAGATTCCAATCGCGGATGTATTCCAGGTCGTGGCGCACCCGCTGTTCCATCTTCTCGATCTCGGCGGTCTCGCCCCGCCACCCGTTGACTTGCGCCCAGCCGGTGATCCCAGGCTTGACCATGTGGCGAAGCATGTAGCCCTGGATCAGGGAGCGGTACTGCTCGTTGTGGGCCACGGCGTGCGGCCTCGGGCCCACCAGCGAAAGCTCGCCGGTGAGAACCTGCAGGAACTGCGGGAATTCGTCGAGGGATGTGCGGCGAAGAAAGCCGCCAATCTTGGTCACGCGATGATCGTTCTTGGTCGCTTGTTTGACGTCAGGCCCGTCTTCGCAAACCGTCATCGACCGGAACTTGAGGATACGGATCCTCTTCCCCGATAGACCGTAGCGCCATTGTCGGAAAAACACCGGGCCGGGTGAGCTGAGCTTGATGGCCAGCGCGATGAGCGCCATGGGGACCAGGGTGATGAGAACGATCAAGCTGCCAAGCGCCAAGTCCTCGAGTCGCTTGACCCAGGCCACGACGCCCTCGAAGGGCGTGTTGTGCATGCCAACCACGGGGATGCTGCCCACGTGGCTCCATTGCGCGTGGAGCAGGCTGTAGCAGAGGAAGTCGGCCACCATGTAGACGGTGACCGTGGTATCGGCAAGTCCGGCGAGAATATCGGCCGTACGCTGCTCGGCACGCAGCGGGAGCGCAATGTACACCACATCGATGACGCCTTGCCGGCAGAGATCGGTCAGGTCTGCCGCCGTGCCAAGCACTTTGAAGCGCGGGTTCTCGGGGACGTGCCTGCGCTTTTCCGAGCGGTCGTCGTAGATCCCACGCAGCCTGAGCCCGAGCCACGGTTGTCGTTCAAGGGCCTCGGCCAGGCGCTCCGCATCCTTCGTGCAGCCCAGGATGGCCACTTGGCGGGTGCCGTGTCCCTGGGCATGCAGGATGCGCAGCCCGACGCGAATCGCGGCACGCATGGCGCACAACATGACCGGCGCCAGAACGAACCAGAAAGAAAGGGCGACCCGGGAAAGTTGGGTCGAGGTCTTGCTGAAGAACCAGTAGGCAAGCAGTGCAAGCGGCACCGGCAGCCAGGCAAGCAAGGTGGTCCTGATCTCGCGAACAACACTTTCCGTTCGCGAATGGGCATACAGACCGCTCACCTCGGCGGCGAAACCGAATACCAGCAGGCCAATCGCCGTTGCCGTCAGGATCTGCTCGGTCCAGGGCTCCCGATACAGCCACCTGGCAAGCACCTGCCCGAGAACAATCATCGCCGCGTCTGCCAAACCCTGCGGCCAGCTCATCCGAGCCTCTGGTCCGCGCATTGTCCTGTTGGTTCGAGATGTCATCGTGGTACGCGCTCCCTGAGCACCCGGTTGATTTTTCAAATCCTCCCGATATCGGAGCGACTGTGTCCACAATAGCCGAATTGGGGTCACGGGTGTGCAACAAACGCGGAACGACTGCGCGTATGGGATCAACCTGGCGAAGCTATTGGGGATTCGGTGGCTGGGGGGGCCAGCGCGGGCGGCTACTGCCGGGTGCTGATCAACGCCAGGATCGTCGCGGCAAGATCCCTGGCCGACTGGGTCAGCGCATCGGGCGCCTCGGCCGCCAGCAGCGACGGATCGCTGAAGCCCCAAGCCACCGCAACCGCTAGCGTTCCCGCTTCGCGCGCTGCCCGGATGTCAGGCACCGTGTCGCCGATATAGACCGATGCCGCCCGATCCGCGTGGGCGGCCTTGATGAGCCGGCGTAAGCGCGTGGCCTTGCCGAAGATGCTTGAGCCGGCCACCACGGTGTCGAACTCGCGGATACCGTGTCGGTTGAAGAAGTTCCACACGTTCTCCTCAGAATTCGAGGTCACGACGGCGAGGTGGCAACCGCTTTCGTGGAGGCCACGAATGGCTTCCGCAATGTCAGGCACGGGTTTGACGGAATGAAAGTGATCGTGCAGATCGGCGCGCACCGCGATCATCAGGCGTGGCAGCTTCCACATGGGAATGCCAAGCGCCTGCATCAGCTGGCCTGCTCCCATGCGGCGCAGCTCGGGGATCTCTGCTTCCCTGGCTGGGCGCAGACGCAGGCGGGGCGCGACGCGGTTGTAGGCCAGCAGCGATTCCGCGAAGGAATCGGCGACGGTTCCGTCAAAGTCGAAGATCACGAAAGGGCGAGCGTTGGTCGACAAGCCAGGGGGTTATAGCCTGAATTTGGGCGCGTCATGGCCGGCCAGTCGCAAAAGTCAGCACCACGATCCCAACCGTGGCGCCTTGGTCACGCGGACCAATCGCCTTGCCCGTCAGCCGCTTGGCCATGGCACTGGCGATGCCACTGTCGCCCGCCACCGGTTCGGCCGCCGTGATCTTGCCTGTCCCGTCGATGCCTATGCGCAGGCGGATCTCTGACTGGGCCGCGCGGGGCGGGCACGGCCAGACCTGGGGCCCGTGTTTGACGAAGGCCAGGGTGGCCCGCAGATCGCCAATGTCCCGATCGTTGGCGGCGTTCACTTTGACCACGCACGCGGCCCGGACGCTGGCTCCACCTCCGCCCTTGCCGTGGCCGTGCCCATCGTCGCTGGGCAAGCCGGCCAGCGGGTCGTCTGGTACTTCCTGCTTGGGGCGAATGAGGTCGTGGCCGAACAGGAGTGGCGGGCTTGCCGCAGATGCATCGGCCGCTGCCTGCGACGGTGACAGCACGAACGGGGCCATGACCAGGCCGACGAACAGAGTCAAGACACTTGCACGTTGCATGACAGACCTCCTGCCCTGGGGAAGCTCAGTCCCATGGGCCTAGGTCTTCAAACGCGCGGCTCGGGAAAAGGATCTAAGTCTTCAACCGGTCGATGCGGCGGCGCAGTTCGTCCATCTCGCCGTTGAGCCTGCCCAGGCGGCGGCTGACGATGAAGACGTAGCCGAACACGGCCAGCCAGATGAATCCGTAGGCGAGTGCCACCATTTTCATGATTTCTTCTCCTCTGCCTGGTCGAGCAGGATCTCCAGGTCAACAAGCCGAGCGTAGGTGTTTTCCGTCGCCAAGCGCGCGGAAAACAGCACCCACCATAGGGCGGTGAAGGCGAGCAGTGACAGCCAGAAGGCGCCGCGCATACCGGGGCCAAGTGTCGAGACGACGGTGTTGCTGGGGTGGATGCTGCGGAAAAATCGTACGCTGAAATAGACCAGGGGAATGTCGATCGCCGCGAAGAGCGCCAGCGCCGCTGCCAGCCGCCGGGCCGATGCGCCGCCGTAGCGCCGTGCCAGCACGTAGGCCACCAGCATCAGCCACAGCAGCAGCGACGACGTTAGCCGCGCTTCCCACTGCCAGTACACGCCCCAGGCCGCCTTGGCCCACAGCGGGCCGGAAACCAGAACGCACAGACCGAAGACTACGCCGAGCTCGGATGCCGACACGGCCACGCGGTCACCGCGCTCGGAACCGCCGAACAGGTACGCCACGCTGCCCCCCGCGCACACCAGGGTCGACAGCATGAGCAGCCAGGCGCAGGGCACGTGGAAGTAGAAGATCTTCTGCACCAAGCCCATGGTGATCTCGCGCGGGGCATCGGCGATGGCGTTGCAGGCGATCACGAACAGGGCTGCGGTGAGTACGGTTAGCGCAAGGAACCGTGGCGACGTAGTGCGGGTGGGCATGGTTGGCATGTGGGCAGATGATATCGCAGTTCGGGGAATGGTTTACTCGCCGCTGACCACGGGTTCGAAGACCCACAGGCCCAGCGCTATATAGATGACGTCAGTGGCCAAAAGGAAACGAACCCAGAAGGCCACGGGTTCGAGATCCGGAGACAGGGGGTCGAAAAGGCACGCCGTGGCGCGACTGGCGGCAAGCAAAACCGGAATCACGATGGGGAAAAGCAGGGCGCCCAGCAGCGCCTCCCGGCTGCGCGAGCGCAGGAGCGCGGCCGAGAACACGACGCCCGTGGAGGCGAAACCGAGGGTGCCCAGGACCAGGACCAAGGCCAGCCAGCCCAGATGCGAGAAAACACCGGCCGAGAACAGCACCCCGACCAGCACGGTCAGCAGAACCTCGACGGACAGCATAAGCGCCGAGGTGGCGATAAGCTTGCCCGCGTAGATGGCCGCGCGCGGGGCAGGAGAGAGCAGCAGGGAGCGGATGGATTCGTTTTCGCGCTCGCGATCGAGCACGCGAGCCAGGGCCACGGTGCCTGTAAAAAGCGTCGCAGCCCACAGCACGCCGGCCGCCGTGATGGGCCCTTGCGCGGGATCGGTGGCGCTGGCCAGGGCGAAGGAAAACACCAGCACGACCAGGGCTGCCGAGAAGCCCATGGTGTAGAGCACCTCTCGGCTTCTGCCCTCGATGCGCAGATCCTTGAGCGCGATGAGCACGGTGTAGCGCCAGAAACTAGCCTTCGCGCAGGGCCCCCTCGTACAGGCCGCGCACCTGCGCGGCGGTGAAGCCCGACGGCTCGACACGATCGAGGGCCACGCGGCCGCGCCGGATGACCAGCAGGTGGCCAGCCACCTGGGCCGCGGCCTCAAGATCGTGGGTGACCAAAATGACCAGGCGGCCGGAGTCGCGCTCGCGCAGAAGCTCCTCGGAAAGCCAGCGCACGCCGACCGGATCCAGGGCCGAGGAGGGTTCGTCGAACAGGAGGATCTCGGGGCCGTGCAGAAGCGCGCGCGCCAGAGCTAGGCGTTGCAGCATGCCGCGCGAATAGGCCCGCGCCGGCAAGTCGCCCCGTACGTCCGCCAGGTCGACCCGTTCGAGCATGGCGGTGATGCGCGTCTCGGCGTCGGCCAGCGCATACAGCGAGGCGAAGATGCGTAGGTTCTGCCGGGCCGAAAGATCCGGATAGACGCCGGGCTCGTGGCCCACGTAGCCGATGGTTTGCCGCGCGTTCGGATTGCGCGTGATGGGTTCGTCGGCGAGGAAGATCTCGCCGCTGGTGGGGCGGGAGAGGGTCGACAGAATGCCCAGCAAGGTGGTCTTGCCCGCGCCATTGGGACCGACGATGGCGGCGACTTGTCCCGGCGCGAAGGTTACGGACACGTCGACCAGCGCGCGCTGCCTGCCATAGCTCTTGCAAACCTTCGCCACGCGAAGGTGTCGCTCGCTCACGCCATCACCCGGCTTTGCCTACCTTGCCGACGTTTCCTTTGCGCGGGCGGCGCGAGGCCACGACGCCACCTGCGACGAGCATCCCGGCCAGGATGGCCGCGATCCATTTGCCGGTCTGCTGCCGAGTGGGTAGTCCCAGCACGGTCAAACGCAAGGCCTGGCCCGGCGCCACGGTATCGAGTTCGAACATGCGCAGCTCGTTGCCGTTGTCGTCGCGCTCGGGCGGGTGCGCGCGCATCCCCGGAGCCGACAGACCGATGGTGTATTCGCTCGGGACCAGCACCAGCCCACCCTGCAGCCCGATGGGCAGGGGCTGGACGATTTCGTATTCTGGGGTCTCGTGGGTGGTAAGCACGTAGCCCAGGCGCACTTGCGCGGTTGCTCCCGGCGATTGCGCAGGCGGAAGCAGGGCGTGAAGAAAAGCACCCACGCCCTCTTTGATCTCCAGGTCGACACCGCCCGGCAGCTTTTCCGCGCCGGCAAATCCTTCGGGCAGCGGGATGAACAGTCCCCGCGGGCCTGGATCGAAGACCTTGTCTGAGGTGTTTTCCACCAGCAGATTCTGCAGAACCCCAATGGCGTCTTCGCGCAACTCGACCATCATGCGCGAGGAGGCGGAGATGTGCAGCGCGGACAGATCGCTGGTTCTTCCGGGCAAGCGGATTTCCCCGGCGGCGCCACGCTTGTCGTCCAGGGTGAAGGCTGGGGTGCCGATGCGCATGCCGTCGCGTTCGACCACGGCGGCGTACGCGCCTTCACCCGATTTCAGGTCGGCGAAATGGGCGATGCCCGTGTCGTCGCTGACAGCATGGACGAAATCCACGCCGCCCCCGCTGTGCTGAACGCGGCCGAGGTCCACGCCGATCCCTGGCATGGGCTTGCCGTCAGCGCCCAGGACGGAAACCTGCAGGGTGCCGGCTTTCAGTCCGTCGCGCGCTTCGACCTTCCCCGAACGTACGCCCAGGGCCTTTGGCTGGGCAGGCATGCCCGGCTGGGCAGGCATGCCCGGTTGGGCAGGCATAGCCGCCGCTCCGCCGGTCATCTCGTTCATGGCCTCGGCAGCCTGGGCGCCCACCATGACCAGCAAACGCGTGCCGCCCTGGTCGGGCACGGTGAATTGCGCGGTCGCCAGGTTTTCGCCCTCGACCGTGGTCTTGGCGCCGAAGGTGCTGCCGGGCGGGACGTCCGAAAAGATCGCGCGGCCGTCGTCACCGGTCTTGATGGTCGCGGTCTTCTGTTTGCCGTCCTTGGTTGTCCAGGAACCCACCACGGCTGCCCCGGCGACAGGCTCGGTCATGGACGGGCGACTGATGCGAACCGAGACCGTGCCTACCGGCAAATCCTCGACAAAGAGCGGCGCGCTCATGGCGGCGTTGTGATCGGGGGGAGGCATTTGCGCGAACGTCGGCGTGGCCGCGAGCGCGAGGCCAAGACCGACAGCGGCTGGGACGAGAAAAACTGATTTTCGGTGCATGATTTACGCGAGCTACCATAGCACGCCAAGCCCCTGGCGCATGGACCCTCTTGCGGAGGAAAACTGTCCGCATTGCGCCCCACGACGACTGGGGTGGCTACAGCTTGCGCGCGTAGAGCCTGAGGGAATCGCGCTTCACGGGCCGATGGAAGAGGCTGTCGACCTCGGGGGGCAGGTCCGAATTGCACTTCGAATCCACCACCAGAAACCCGGCGTCTCGCAAGGTGTTCGTCAGCTCCCCGATGGGCGCTTCCGGCTGGGTCCAGGGTCGGCCTGGCTCGGGGACGATCAAGTTGCCGACCGAATAGACACCGGCGGCGTACGGACCTTGGCAGGTTAGCATGGCCACCTTGTCGCGCAGCCCAGCTGGGGGCGCCGTGGCTGGCAGGCGAGCGATCGTGTAGTTGTTGATCGACACGGGCGCCTCGCCGTAGTTCAGTGCAAACCCCAGGAACGCCAGATCGCTGGCAATCGAATTCCAGCCCGTGGCGTGTTCGGTCTCCCAAATCATGTGGGTGACTCCCAGGCTGGACAGTTCGGCATAGATGGCCGAGGGCGACTTGAGCGCGGGGTAGCTGATGCGGCCCTGCCAAATGTCCTGGACCACCCGCACCCCAAGTCCAAGCGTGAGTTGGATCTCGTGCACCAAGAGGCGGCTATCGCGCGGCAGAATTTCGCCAATCTCGCCCATGGCCCCGTAGGGGCGCAGGCGATGGTCCGCATGCGTGAAACCCGAGGCCAGGAAACTGGAATGGATGCGCATGGGCGAGTCGTTGGCCAGGTTGTGCGTGGGAAAGAACGGAACGTCGCCGCCCCAGATCATCTGCGTGGCGACCAAGACAACCACCAGGGCGCGCACGACCAAGCGGCGCCGGCGCCAGATCAAAATAAGCGTGGCGGCGGTCGTCCCAGCCATGATGGGCAGCCAGGCCTGCAGGTAACGGTCTTGGTGGTTGGTCATGTACCAGAAGACGATGGCGGCCATCACCCCGATGCAGGTCAGCCACAGCCGAACGCCGGCACGCACGAACAGCAGGCACATCATCGTCAGGGTGAAGAGCGAGCCGAAGATGGGGACATCGCGATGGAACGACCACCAGTTGTTGGGCTTGAAGGAGAAGGTGATGGTGGAGAGCAACGCGTCCTTCACCCCTTGCCAGCCCGGACTGGGGGGAAACTGGAAGGACATGAACACGCGCCAGAGCGACGGCGACTCCGCCGACCAGGGATGGACATGCAGCCACCGGTAGAGCACCGGGAACAGCGGGTCGCCGTACCAGAGCCAGTTCTTCAGCCAATGCGGCGCGCTCAGCAGCAGCGAGGCAGCGGCACAGGCCAGCAGCGTGCCCCAGACGGCTTGCTTGCCGCCACGAAGCCTACGCCAGGCCAGCCACGCCGCCCGAATCAGAAAGAGCATGCCGGGAAACACCAGGATGCCCCAGGCCGAATACTTGGACAGCACGACGGCCGCGGCCATGGTCCCGAATAGAACGCCGTCGCGCACTGCCCATGATTTCCAAACCCGAACCAGCGCCAGCACCACGGGAATGCACCACAGGGCCGCCATGTGGTCGGCACCCGCGTGCAGATTGCCATCGTAGAGGAAGATCCCTGGGAACAAGAAGATGGTCACCCACGTCCCGCGCCCCGAGGCGTCTTTCACCAGGGTGCGAACCAGGGTGGGGATGCTGGCAATGGTGGCAAGGAAGACCGCCAGTTCGAGGTGTGCGCACAGTTCGAGCTTGTGGAAGAACAGGCTACTCGGCAGCAGGAATGCCCAGGTGTAGATCAGACTTGCCGAATGCGGGTAGGCCGCCAGCCACCAGCCCTCGGGAAAGGTCCGCACCGTGCCCTCCAGGGCGTACTGCTGGGCGATGGGAAGGTGGTACCAGCGCGCGTCCCAACTGAACACGGCGGGACTCAGCATTTGGAAGTAGAGCACGGCGATGGCGCCAGCGCCGAACATCAGGACGGCCAGATCGGGAAGGGTTCGCACCCGCACGAGAAGGCGCCAACCGTGCAGGATCTCCCGCAGCTGGCCCATCCCAAGCACCACGAAGACCAAGGGCAGCAGGATGAAGATGGCCGTGCTGAGCAGTCCGGCCAGGCCGAGAAAGAAGATCGCCAGTTGAAACGCAAACACCCCAAGCGGGAAGGCAAGAACGAGATCGGCCGCACTTTGGCAAGGGCGCAGCGCGAACCGCGCGAACAAGAAGCACCCGGCCGAGGCGCAGCTGATGGCCCAAACGCCGGCCACGCTCGCCACCAGCAGGTAGTGCCAGAAGAGCCAGCGCTGGATGGGATAGTGCTGGTGAACGACGCTCAGGAAGATGACGATGGCGGCGACGAGCGCGAGGCAAAGCAGAACCGTCGAGAGTCGCTGCCCCCACGAAGGACGCTGCGACCGCGGCGTCTGCGCGGCCGGCTCTCCGGGGCGAGCTTCCTCGCCGGTCGTCAGTGGGCTGTTCATGGCGACGCCATCATGCCCTGCTGCTCCAGGCGGCACCAGACCTGCGTTGGGCCCGTGATGGTGCTCACCAGGATTGGCTAGGGGGCAAGCGGCAGGAGCTCGCCCTTGAGGTGGTCAGGCGGCTGCCCAGTTGGGACCGCTGCTCGGGCCGGTTTGCGCAAACGCGGACTGTCCTTGGATGCGGACGGCAGGACAGGCGCGGGCCGCTTGGCCAGGGGCTGGGTCGGGCTCGGCAGCGTCGCGGGGGGCGTGCCGAGCAGCACCGGCTTTCCGGCGGGCGCTGGCGGTGCGGGAAGGGCAGGCTGGGCAGGCGGCGTCGGGACCGGTGCTGGCAGCGTCGGCAAGGGCGGCGCTGTCGTCTGGCTTTCCACGACCTGGACGTCCGCGGCAGGCTGCGCTGTCGCATACCGCTGGCGAATTCTTACGATGGCGAACGTGACCAGAAAGGTGAACACCGCGATGCCGAGGACCAAGACGACGTTGCGGCCGGTGGTGTCGCGAGGCACATCCAATTCGCCGTCTTCGGGCTCGTCCAGGAGCGTGGCCTGTCCCAGGTTGCTGCGCGAATGAAAGTGTCCCCCCGTGCTCCAGCGCCCAAACAAACGGGCGAGGCGGCTCTGCCGCGGACGGTAGTGTCGTCTGACCGGGACCGATTCCGTGATCGCCTCTGGCATGGGCGCAACCACCGCAGCGGGACGAACGGGCGAATAGGGGACGCATGCCGGCGGCATCGGCGTCGGCGGCGGAATCGGTGTCGGCGAACCCAGCGGCCGGGATGGCTCGAATCCGGAGGGCAGTTTCTGGAGATGAATATCGTGGCCGATGATGGTGCGCGCAGCCCCGGACTCACCCGAATCCGGAGGTTCATCCCCGCCCCCGAGGAAGCCAAATCTGGTCTTGGAACCGGCCATGTTTCTGTTTCAGATTACCAGGCCCAGCCCAAAGCGGCTATGCGTTGACGACGATCCATTGGATGGGGAGTTGCGCGATGGCAGCCGTCGGGCCAATCTGGAACCTGTCGCCCCGCCCGCTGCGTGCGCGACCCACCGGCACATGCGCGTTCTTTTCGTCGTCAACAACCCAAGGAGCCTTCGTCCAACCTACACGACGGTCTATCTTGCAGTGGCGGCGCAGAAGCGCGGGCATGAGGTGGCGTTCATCAGCGTCGACGATTTCGCCCACGAGCGCGAAGTCACCGGGCGCATCGTGTTGCCGTCGCCGGGCCCATCGGGCGATTCTGCGTCGATGCTTGCCTCGCTGAGAACACCCGCAGCCCTGCGCGAAGATGTGAGGCTGGCCGAGTTTGATGTGGTTCTTCTGCGCAACAACCCGCACCTCGGCGACGGCCACTCGGTGCGGGTCAATCCGGCCATCGAGCTGGGCCGGCGGCTCAAGGATGCGGGCGTGATGGTGCTCAACGATCCTGATGGCTTGCGCCGGGCTGGATCGAAGATGTACCTGGCGGGTTTTCCCGCGGCCATTCGACCCCGGACGCTGATTACCTGCTCGGCGAACCGCGTGCGCGCCTTTCTGCGCGAGCTCGACGGCGCCGCAGTCATCAAGCCGCTCTTCGGGTTCGGCGGGCGCAACGTCTTTTTCGTTGGCCGCGGCGAAACCGCCAACCTGGCGCAGATCATCTCCACCGTGCGCGGCAATGGCTACATCATCGTGCAAGAATATGTGGCGGCGGCGGCCCGCGGGGACAAGCGGGTGCTGCTTCTCGCCGGCGTTCCCATCGAGACCCATGGGCGCGTGGCCGTGTATCGCCGTCTGCACGCCAGCGATGACATGCGCAACAACATGCATTTGGGCGCTTCACGCCGCGCCTGTCGGCTGACCCAGGCCGAACGCGAGCTGTGCGAGACCATCCGGCCGCGCCTGATGGCCGACGGACTCTACTTCGTCGGGCTGGACATCGCTGGCAACAAGATTTTGGAAATCAACGTCTTCGCGCCAGGCGGTTTGCACAACATGCACGAACTGTACGGCGTCGATCTGGCCGACACCGCCATCGCCGATCTGGAACGGAAATTTAAGCTGCGCGGCGCCTACCACGAACCCGTCCCGCCACGCATGTTCATGCGCGGGTAGGCACGCTGGAAGTTTTGGCGTGAGCCACCCATCGGGGACGTTCCACTGCCTTTCCGATCGCAGTGCCGTTCGCTCGTGGGAGAAGTCATGAACCAGATCTCAAGCTCACGTATTCCCTTTCTCGTGCTGCTGCTGGTCGCGCGCATGGCAGTTGGCTGCCATGCGAGCAGCGGTACTGCGACCCATGGCGACGCGAGCTCCCAGGCGGGTGGCGTCAGCGGCGGAGGTGGAACGGCCGGTGCGGGTGGCAGTCCGGGGGCGGGTGGAAACCTGGGCACGGGCGGGAACACCACCGGCGGTCGAACCGGTATCGGCGGCGTGCTTGCCTACGGCGGTGCGAATGCGACCGGAGGCGTGGCCATGGGCGGCGCACTGGCCACCGGCGGCGTGCGCGCGACGGGCGGTTCGACGGGCTCGGGTGACGCTGCTGCGGCCGCCGGCACGGTCGGCTCCGGCGGCCAACCCGGAAGTGGTGGTGGGCTCGGGACAGGTGGCACGCCTGGCGCGGGCGGCTCCACGATCGTCGTGACGCCCGGCAATCGGGTTCGGACGATCATGACCCTCGACACCGGCTGGCTTTTCAACAAGGGCGACGCGACGGGGGCGGAGCAGGCAAGCATTGCGGATACGACGTGGCGCCAGGTGAACGTGCCGCATGATTGGTCCATCGAGGGTCCGTTCGATCAGAACGCCGCCACCACGGGCCGGGGCGGCTATCTGCCGTCGGGCATCGCCTGGTACCGCAAGCACTTCACGCTCCCTGCATCGGTGACGTCAGGCCAGCAGGTCACCCTAGAATTCGACGGCGTCATGGCCAACAGCACCGTCTACCTCAACGGCACCGCGCTGGGGACGCACCCCTACGGCTACGTGAGCTTCCGCTACGACGCGACCAAGGCCATCAAGCTCGGGGCGGAAAACGTGGTGTCGATCAAGACCGACACCACCTCGCAGCCTGCCTCGCGCTTCTACGCGGGCGCCGGCATCTACCGCCATGTCCGCATCCTCGCGACCGATCCGGTGCACGTCGGCCAGTGGGCCACGTTCGTCACCACGCCCGCGCCGACAGCCACCTCTGCCACCGTCCACGTGGCGACCTCGGTGGTGAATGCGGGCACGGCGTCTCAAAGCGTGAGCGTGCAGGGCATCGTCAGCGATCCCAGCGGGATGGCGCTGGCCCCAGTGTCAACATCGGCGCAGGACATCGCCGCAGGTGCCTCGGGCGACTTCACCTTCGAGGTTCCGGTGTCCAACGCCAAACTGTGGGATCTTGCTACCCCTACCATGTACCGGCTCACGACCAATGTCCTCGTCGGAGGCAAGACGGTAGACGACGACGTCACGCCGTTTGGTATTCGGGAGATCAAGTTCGACGCGGGCATGACCCTGAACGGCAAGAGCGTCAAGTTCCAGGGCGTGTGCCTGCACCAGGACTACCATGGCCTGGGATTGGCGGCTCCCCAGCGGGCCATGCAGCGTCGGCTGGCGCAGCTTAAGACCTACGGCGTGAACGCCATTCGCACCGCCCACGAACCACCCAGTCCTGATTTTCTTGAGCTGACCGATCGCATGGGGTTGCTGGTTCTGGACGAATTCACCGATGTTTGGACGGGGCACAAGTACACCGACGTCGGCGACTACGCCACCTACTTCAACAAGACCGCGACGGCACCCACGGGCATGCCCGCGGTACCCACAGTGACCGGGGTCAGCAACAGCGGCGCGACCTGGTGGCAGGCCGATTTTACCGGTTGGATCATGCGCGATCGCAACCATCCCAGCGTCGCCCTGTACAGCATGGGCAACGAAATTCGCGATTCGCTCTCCACGCGAACCCCGATCCTGACGAAAATGGTGGCCATGAGCCACGCCCTCGATCCCTCCCGCGGCGTCACCCAGGCCCTGTTCCAGCCCGAAACAAACGGTGACATCGGGGCGGCGACCAACACGCTGCTCGACGTGTGGGGGGACAACTACCACGTCGACAACGTGCTGACCGCCATGGTGGATGCGCCCACGAAATCCGGGCTGATCACCGAGATGGGGACCGCGACCAGCACGTGGGCCACGGTGAAGTCCAACGCGGCTCTGACGGGAATGTTCATGTGGACCGGCGTGGACTACCTGGGCGAAAGCGATGGCGCGTGGCCCACCATCGGCAGCAGCGCGGGGATTTTGGACGCGCTCGGAACCCCCAAGAGCCTCGCCTTCAGTTGGCAGACGACGTGGGGCTTGGCCAAGACCACCTTCGCCACAGGCGCCGCGGCCGGTAAGGTGGTTCTTGTGGCCGATCATGCGGCAATCACGACAGACGTGAACGACGTCTCGTTCGTCAAGGCGGCGGTGTCACCCGATACCGCGGTGACCTTCTCCATCACGGGTCCGGGGACCATCGTTGCCGTGGACAGCGCGAGCATGACCCAGGAATCCTTCCGCGGAAACACGCGCAACACGTCCGGCAGCCTGGCCTTTGCCATCGTGCAGGCGACCGGCGCGGGAACCATCACGGTCACCGCCAAGGCGTCGGGCCTTACCGATGGCACTGCGACCATCACCGCCAGCGAGGGTGCCTTCGTTCCTTGTTCGGGCACGTGCGATTGAAAGATGCATCGAACCCTGTTGTCACTGCTGATCGCATGGGCCGCTTGTTCGGCTCAGCGACTCGACGTGGTCACGCCCTACGATCCAACCAAGGGCAGCGGCAGTGGGCACTTCCAGATGGAAGCGCTCACCCGGGGCGTGGTGGCTGTGACGGTGAAGAACGGTGTGTACGTGGGCTGGCGCATGTTTGGAACCGAGTACGACGCCAAGAACCCCGAGACCATTTCCTACAATGTCTACCGCGACGGCGGAAAGATCGCCTCCGTGGGTGGCAGCACGAACTATCTCGATGCCGAGGGAACCAGCAAGGCGACCTACTCGGTCCGTGCGGTCATTGGCGGCGTCGAGCGCGAAGACTCGGGCGGCGCCAAGGTCTGGTCGGACAACTACCTGCGCATTCCCTTGACGCCTCCCCCACCCGGGGTCACGCCAGGTCGGCCCCAATGCGAGACCCCGAACGAGGGCTACACCTACGATGCGAACGATGGCACCGTGGGTGACCTGAACGGGGACAACGAATACGAGATCGTCCTCAAGTGGGAGCCGCAGAATTCCAAGGACAACTCGCAGTCGGGGTGCACGGGGAATGTTTACGTCGATGCCTACCAACTGGACGGTGCGCGGATGTGGCGTATCGACATGGGCATCAACATCCGCGGCGGGGCCCACTACACCCAGATTCTTGTCTATGACTTCGACGGTGACGGGAAGGCCGAGCTTGTCATGAAGACGGCGCCGGGAACGAAGGATGGAAAAGGGGCGCCTTTGCACACGGGGCCCGCCGCAAGCGACGATCAAAGTGCCGACTACCGCAGCGTGAACAACGCCGAGGGGACCACCGGCTACATCGTGACAGGCCCCGAGTACTTGACGGTCTTCGAGGGTTCGACTGGGGCAGAGCTGGCCACCGTGAATTTCGAGGTTCCGCGCGGCGACGTTTCCTCCTGGGGCGACAACGTCGGCAATCGCGCGGATCTTTTTCTCGCCTCGGCCGGGTTCGTTGACGATCTTGGACCGGACAAGCCGGCCAGTGGCCGCCCAAGCATCTTGGTGTCGCGCGGTTACTTTGGCCGTGCGGCCATCACGGCGTGGAATTGGCGGGACGGCCGGCTGACCAAGATCTGGCAGGTGGACAGCAGCGACCCCAGTGAAAAGAACACGCTCTTGGCGGGACAGGGCGCCGACAGCATGGCCATGGCCATGCTCCCCGACGGAACTGCTCAGGAGCTCATCTTTGGCGCCGCGACCATCGGCGCTGACGGCACTCTCAAGTGCACGACCAGTTGGGGGCACGGCACTGCCCTACACGTGGGCGACTTGGTGCCGTCGCGGCCTGGCCTGGAGGTCTTCATGCCCCACGACAACAGCCCCTCGCCCATTTTCGATGTCCGCGATGCAGATACGTGCGAGATCGTCTCCACCGGTCCGGTCAAGTCCAGCACCACCAAGCGTGGCGTGGCGGATGATGTGTCGCCGGCCTGGGACGGCGCCGAGGTGTGGACCAACACCTCGGGCGGGGTTGCCTCCGCGACCACGGGAGCAACCGTCGATAGCAACACCCCGCCATCGCTCAATTTCCTGATCTACTGGGATGCGGACGAGTCACGCGAGCTGGAGGACGGCACCGCGATTACCAAGTACGACGGAACGGTTTTGCAAAGCTGCTCGTCGTGCGCCTCGAACAACACGACCAAAGCCACGCCGGTCTTGACCGCGGACCTTTTCGGCGACTGGCGCGAGGAGATCATCTGGCGCGAGACCGGCAGCACGGCCTTGCGCATCTACACCACCACCGATGTGACCGCGCGCCGGCTGTTCACGCTGATGCACGACCCGCAATACCGGATGCAGGTGTCCTCCGAGCAAACCGGCTACAACCAACCGCCCCATCCCAGCTTCCACATCGGCAACGGCATGGAGGCCCCGACCAAACCGAACATCTACTATGTGACGGGACTCGGACGGTAAGCGCCAAGCAACTTCCAAGACCCGATCGCGACATCCTTCTACGCGCAATCTCCCTTGACAATCCAAAGCATCATGTAGACTACGCTGCACCTTTGGGAATGGCGTCTTCGGACTGAGGGATGAAATGATGTGGCGTGAAACGAAAAGGGTAGACGGTTGTGCGCGGAAGACCAAGGTGCTTCCTCCCGAGCTTGCAGCGCGGGAGGCCCAGATAGACACCAGGTTCTGCTAGCTAATCTTGGGTCGACAGGATAGGGGCAAGCCATGAATCTTGAGGTGACGGTCGCGGAGCGCAAGAAGGCGGAGGAGGATCTGCAAGCCTCCGAGACGCGTTACCGACGACTTTTCGAATCGGCCAAGGACGGCATTTTGATCCTCGATGCCGAGTCCGCACAGGTGGTCGATGCCAATCCCTTTCTGATCTCCTTGCTTGGCTATAGCCACGCAGATCTTCTCGGCAAGAGATTGTGGGACCTCGGTCCCTTCAAAGACGTCACGGTTTCGCGGGACGCCTTTAGGCAATTGCAAGAGAAGGACTATGTCCGCTACGAGGACTTGCCGCTTGAAACCCGCGACGGTCGGCTCATCAATGTTGAATTCGTCAGCAATGTGTATCTGGTTGGCAAGACCAGAGTGATCCAATGCAACATCCGTGACATCACCGAGCGCAAGCGCACCGAAGAGCACCGCAGGAAGCTTGAAGGGCAGCTCCAGGTTTCTCAAAAGATGGAAGCCATCGGCATCCTCGCAGGCGGCGTGGCTCACGACTTCAACAACCTGCTCTCCGTGATCCTCAGCTACACCGAGTTCGCGATGAAGGCGCTTCGGGAGGGCGACCCGCTCAAGGACGACCTCCTTGAGGTAAAGAAGGCCGGCGAGCGCGCGACCGTGCTGACCCGGCAACTCCTGGCCTTTGGTCGCAAGCAGTTGCTGCAGCCCGTGCCGCTGAACCTGAACCACGTCGCCGAGGGGGTCGAGAAGATGCTCCGGCGAATCCTTGGCGAGGACATCGACTTTGTCCAGGTGCTCGCACCAGATCTCGGCGTGGTGCGAGCCGATCCGGGCCAGATCGAGCAAGTACTCATGAACCTGGTGGTCAACTCCCGCGATGCTATGTCCGAAGGTGGCAAGCTGACCATCGAAACATCCAACGTGGATCTCGACGAGGAATACGCGGCACACCACGTGGGCGTGAAGCCTGGGGCCTACGTAAGGCTGGCAGTCACGGACACGGGTTGCGGCATGGACGAACAGACCAAGTCGCAACTTTTCGAGCCTTTCTTCACCACCAAGGAGAAGGGCAAGGGGACCGGACTCGGCCTGTCCACGGTGTATGGCATCGTCAAACAGAGCGGCGGCAACATCTGGGTCTACAGCGAGCTCGGGCTGGGGACTACCTTCAAAATCTATTTCCCGCGCGAGCTTTCGGTCAAAGCGACTGCCGCCCGCCTTCGAGCGATCCTGGAGCCAGCTTTGGGAACCGAGACCATCCTCGTGGTCGAGGACGAGGAGTCGCTCCGCAAAGTAGCTAGGCGATTCCTTGAGGCCGCCGGTTACACCGTGCTGACCGCCGGTGCTGGGGACGAGGCACTGCTGATCTCGGCGCAACACGCGGGCACAATTCATCTCCTCCTGACGGACGTGGTCATGCCGCGGATGAGCGGCAAGGCGCTCGCGCAAGCGATTCTGAAGACGCGGCCGATGACCAAGATTCTCTACATGTCTGGATACGCCGACAATGCATTCATCCACAATGGCGTGGTCGATGAAGGAACACACTTCATTGGCAAGCCGTTCACCGCAACGGAGGTGACTCGGAAGATCCGCAGTGTGCTCGACAGCGATTTCGACAACATTCCTGACGGGCACGAGCAAGCGATTGGCAAGGCCGATGTTGTGGTGAATGGTCAACCACTCGATCGAGCATCGCTCCAGGCAATTCCTGAAGAAGTTCTGGGTGCGCTCCGCAAGGCAGTGGCCGCCGCGCGCTACGACGACATCGTTGCGATCGTCGAGACCATTCGAATCACGGAACCGGATGTGGCTAGCGGACTTCGGCGCATGGCGGAGATCTTCGACTACGACGGCATGAAAGACCTCCTCGGTCGGTGAGGGAAATGATGGTTGGACTGGCAGATGATGGGCGAGGCAGCAGTGTCCTTGTCGTGGACGATGACCCCGAGAACCTTCGTCTCCTGGTCGCGGTATTGAAACACGGTTGTCTCGTACCTCGGCCGGTGTTGAACGGCAGGCTCGCCATCGAGGCAGCGGTCATCGAACCTCCCGATCTCGTGCTCCTTGATATGAGCATGCCGGAAATGTCTGGATTGGACGTCTGTCGGTGGTTCAAAAACGACGAGCGACTGCGAAGCATCCCCATCATCTTCATCAGCGGACTCCAGGGAACCGATGACAAGGTCGAGGCCTTCCGAGCAGGTGGTATCGACTATGTCTCCAGGCCTTTCCAGGAACTTGAGGTCCTTATTCGGATCAAAACCCACCTCCGGCTGGGACAGGTTCAAGCCGAGCTAGCGTCGCGCAACACGCTTCTCGAGCAACGGGTAGCGAAGCAGGTTGAGGCGATATCGGAATCCCAGATGGCGACCATCTTCGCCCTGGCCAAGCTCGCCGAAGCTCGCGACGACGATACGGGTAGGCACATCGAACGCATTCGGACCTTCGGCAGAATGCTAGCCGAGCAGATGCGAGCCATGGGATTGCACGCGGCGGACCTGACCACGACATTCATCGACAATCTGTACCAGACGGCCGCCCTCCACGACATCGGGAAGGTCGGCATTCCCGACGCCATCCTGCTAAAGCCTGGAAAGCTGACTCCGGAGGAGTTCGTGAAGATGGAGAAGCACTGTGCGATTGGTGCCAATACGCTCGCCACGGTGCTCAAACACCACCCCGATAGCCGGTTTCTGCGCATGGGCGTGGATGTGGCGCGGTCCCATCACGAGAAATGGGACGGTAGCGGCTACCCTGACAAGCTCAAGGGCGCTGCAATCCCACTCGCGGCACGCATCGTCGCCGCTGCCGATTTCTACGACGCACTTACGTCGAATCGTTGCTATCGCCCTGCGACTAGCCATGAAGATACGTGCCGAATGATCCAGGAATCGAGTGGAATCCATTTCGACCCCGAGGTCGTGGCTGCCTTCAATACCTTGGATAGTCAATTCAGGCACACTCGGCACGCGATGCAGAACTAATCGCCATGCTTGAGATTCAGGCACGTTCCCAATCTCTGCTTCGGGGCAAGGAGCCAGAACACCAGCCTAGCCAGGAATGCCCAATTCTCGATGACTCCCAGAAGGTGGGTCCGATGAAGAACATCTCGTTCCAGGGCCGGTTGGCTCTCGTCGTGGACGACGACGATTCGATGCTATCGACGGTGGCGAGGCTCCTGCGGCATTTCGATTTTGAAGTGACCGCCGCTGCGGACGGAGCGGCGGCGATTCGCCATATCGCGAGTACAAAGTTCGATATCGTCATCTCAGCCCTTTCCATGCAGGGCGAAGACGGATTCGAGATCCTCAAGGTTGCACGCAAGCAACAACCGCAACCGCCAGTCATCATCTTGACGGGCACTGGTGGCGTTCCTGATTCGGTCCGGGCAATGCGCGCTGGCGCGTATGATTTTCTCACCAAGCCGATTCATTCCGCGGCGCTGGGCGAATCGGTCTGTGCTGCGATGGGCCGAAGCAACCCCTCGGGCCTACGGGGTGTCGCCTCGGCACGTGAATCGCTTGCGTTGGCAAACCCTGCGGCTGCTCTACTGGGAAGATCCGCCGCGCTGCAAGGGCTGCTTGATATCGTCGAACAGGTCGGCCCCACGGACGCCACCATCCTCATTTCGGGCGAAACCGGCAGCGGCAAGGAAATTATCGCGCGCCTGCTCCACACGTCCTCCCCACGATCCCACCAACGTCTCGTAGCGGTGAACTGCGCCGCCATCCCGGAGAACTTGATTGAGAGCGAGCTCTTTGGGCACGTCAAGGGTGCGTTCACCGGCGCGCACGAAAACCACATCGGAAAATTTCGCGAGGCCAATGGGGGAACCGTCCTGCTCGACGAGGTGGGAGAGCTACCATTGGCCATGCAAGCGCGTTTGTTGCGAGTGCTCCAAGATCACATTGTCACCCCAGTAGGCGCCGAACGATCCTATGCGGTGGATGTTCGATTTCTCGCGGCGACCAACCGGGATCTTGATGTCATGGTGCAGGACAGACGCTTTCGCCAAGATCTCTTCTTCCGTCTCAACGTTGTACCCATCCGGGTGCCTCCCTTGCGCGAGAGGCTGGAGGATGTTCCCCAACTCGCCGCCCATTTTCTCGAGCTGGCCGCAGGACGCTTGGGGCGCCCGATTGCCATATCGGAGAAGGCACTGGCCGTGATGCAAGCCTACAGCTGGCCCGGAAACGTCCGTGAACTGGAGAATCTCATCGAACGCATGGCAATTCTCGATCGTGATGGCGTGGTGGATCTTGACGATATCCCGCCCACATTTGGTGGGGAGACGAGCCATGCGGTGTCCAGCACGCTGTGGGATCTCACTGCGAACGGCATAGACCTATGTGCGGCTG
>Ga0302321_100001331_pt1 | contig 21110 bp, 19 predicted proteins | sample Fen_T0_1_FD_202505 | JGI IMG/M metagenome (GOLD analysis project Ga0302321, IMG submission 202505) | Peat permafrost microbial communities from Stordalen Mire near Abisko, Sweden - Fen_T0_1 | ecosystem: Environmental > Terrestrial > Soil > Wetlands > Permafrost | place: Sweden: Abisko...
TGGGAACCATTTCGAGGTAGCACTGGACCTTGGCATCGACCTCGCCCGTGGGCAGCGACTCGCACTGGTCCTTGAGCAGTTCGAGCAAGGCGTTCCACTTTTCCGCCTTGGTGTAGAGCCGGCGCAGGGCCACGACCGCCTCGGGCAACCCCGGGCGGATGCGCAAGAGCAGCTTCCACGCGTCGATGGCCTTCTCCACCAACTGGGGCCGGCGCTCAGCCACGGTGGCCATTTCGATGCCAAAGTGAATGCGCGTCTCGGGATCGGTTTCGTTCTTCTGGGCCTGGCCCAGCAGCGCCAGCAACTGGGGGATCTCGTCGCGCGACAGGTAGTATTCGCGATAGAAGGCGATAAGCTTGGGGTGCGTAGGCTGCGCCTTCTTCACGCGGCGGAAGCTCTGCTCGGCCTCATCCAGTTTGTTGAGACGCTTCCAGTACAGCTCGCCCAGCGCGAGAGCGGCCGGCACTTCGGCTTGGCCACGCTTGGCAGCCCGCAGCGCGACCTCGTACAGTTTGATGAGCTCGCTGGTACCGCCACCGTCGGCGAACAGGTTTTCCAGCGCGGCGTAGGTCCGTTCGTCCCCGGGAGCAGCCAGCAACGCCTGCCGGTAGTGCTCTTGCGCCAGGGACTTGTCCCCCATCTTCACCGCCAGGTGGCCCGCGGCCAACTCGGCCGAGCCCTTGTCCTCGGGCGAGGCCGCGTTCGCGCTCCGGCGCGACAAGTGTTCGGCCAAATCGCTCAGCCGATCCCCTTGCCGAAGCAGGCGTTCAAGCGCGAAGTCCGCTCGGCGGTACTTCGGATCAAGCTGCAGGCTGCGGCGGATCATGGCCTCGGCTTCCGCAGTGACCGAACGGTGGCGTAAGAGCAGCTCACCCTCGGCAAGGAACAAGGGCGCGGCCGCTGGCCGTTCGCCGGCATCCGCCGCCTGCGACGAGAGGGCTTCGGCCTGCTCCTGCCAACTGGCGTCCTCGATGTCGAGTTCACGCAGCATCGCCGACGCCGCGGGAAGGTCGGACACCACTTCCAGCGCCTGCTTCAGCGCTTCACGCGCGGGTTGGAACTGCCAGATCTCCCCCCACAGGATGCGCGCCTTGTCCACGAGCAGCGCGGCCCGCGCGGCGGGCTCGCGGGCCAGAACCAGTTCTAGCTCGATGAACCGAATACACAGAGCGGGGTCGTTTGATTCGGCGTGAAACGCACGTTCCGAACAAAGCGCCTTGGCCAATTCCTCGGAATCGGCATCCGTCAGTTCAGGTATCTTGAGCCCAAAGAGGGCATCCAGCGCCTTGGCGTCCTCTGGATAAAGTCGCAAGGTTTTTAGGGCAGTGGAAATGTCGTTGGTCATGTCGGAAATCCAAGCCTCCGCGCCTGTCGGGTAACCTTTTGCCAGGCCCCTGACTATAGCCCTGAACACGCCCCTGGAATCGGGAAACCCACGTTCCAGAAGCGTTTTTTACCCCGGGCTTGGCCACCGCCAGCGCGGCCGAATCTGTCCTTTCCCGGTTCCCGCCTGGCCCTCGGGTGTGTATGCTGCCCGCTGCTTCATTTTCCCCGAACCGGAGGCCCCCACCATGAAGACAGGGATAACTGGCAAGACAGGTACCGCCTTGCTGATACTTTCGGCGACGCTCGCGGCAGCGGGCTGCGAGAAGAAGGACGAAGGCCCCAAAGGGTGCTGCACGCAGGTCGATATTCCGCCCGGCGTGGCCAAGTTCGCCGTCGTCGCCGATGACATCACTGGCCCCTCCGACGGACAGAAGGTCATGATGAAACTGGGCATGCTCCAGCCGGTCAAGCGCGAGCAGATGTACGGACCCATGAAGGTGCTCTACGCCAACGTTATGAAGCGCACGGCCTTCGAGCCCATCCACTTCGAGGGCTGGTTCTACGCCAGCGAGTCGGACGCCAAGGCCGGCAGCGAAAGCAACGTCATCGCCAAGATCGTCCGCGAGCAAAGCGACCGCGCTCCCAAGTGCGAGAACAACGTGAAGTACAACTTCACCGAGCAGGTCGATCGCGCCTTCATCCGCAGCACGCGAGGCGAACAAGAGTTGCAAGAGGATCTGAACGATACCTGCCACATCGGCGAGAAGAAGAAGCAACCGCGCTACGACGAAAAGTTCGCCCACAAGACGGTGTACAAGCTCGACGCGGGCAACCAGGCCGTGGAAATTTCCTACCCCTTCCTGGAGATGGGCAAGGACGAGTTCGTGGCTGACCTCAAGCTCAATTCGGCCATGGCTTCGTGGGCCGAGTACATGACCAGCATGTTCAGCAACGCCGAGCAGCTCAAGTCACTGACCTTCATCGGAATCTACAAGGAAGAGCCGGCCATCAAGATTTCCATCTCACGCCAGCAGTACGACAACTCGCTTTCACGCCTGCAAGAGACCATCGCGTCCCACGCTGCCATTACTTTCCAGACCATCGGCATGGGCGCCAAGAGCAGCGAGGCGGCCGAAAAGGAGCAGGAGCAGTTCAAGAGCAAGACCTACAAGGACGCGCTTGCCAAGCTGCCCAAGGAGCAGGTCACGCTCTCGCCTAACCTCAAGTGGGCGAGTGGCGGAGGCGGAGACTCCCGCCACAAAGGCGGCGGACACAAAGGCAAGAAGTAGCGGACAGAAAGACTGGGAATGAAGGGGTTCGGATCTTGGATCCGGGCCCCTTTCTTCTTGGGTGACAGAGAGGTCACTGCGCGCTCTGTGAACCCGTAGCGACCGAGTCGGTCTTCACGGCGGATTCGCCGCCGCACATCTTCCATTCACGCACGCCGGAACCATCCGCTCGCAGAGAACTGGCGCCGGTGTGGGGCAGCCTCCGCAGTACGTGGCGGCAGAGCTGCGTAAATTCGACTGGAGAGTTTCAACCATCGAATTCGGGACCGGAACGTTGCAAACAGCGGCACAGGCGTTGCTTTCCAGGACCAGCGTGCAATCCGAGCTGTTCTGGCAGCCGACGGATCCGTACTTGTCCAGCATTTGCGTGCGGAGCGCGACGTAGTCCTGCTGACCCTTGAGGCAAGGATCGGGAGTGTCGGGCACGCAGCTGGCGCAGCAGTCTGTGGGCAGCGATTCCTTGTGTGTTCCAGAGGCACAAGCCACGTCCGGGCACGGACTACAACCCGTGTCCACGCAAGTGGGGCAACAGGCGCCCACCTCTTGGATAACTTTCTTGCATGAAGCTGGCAGTGAACCGCAGGCGATTCCGTTGCACGAACGTGCTCCACCCGAGCCGCCACTCGGGGAAGCGCCGCCAGCACCGCCGGACGCGGCGTTGATCGCGCCGCCAAGCATGGACGTTCCGGAGGAACCCGTGCTCGCGTTCCCTGCGGTGCCTCCTGTCGAGAGCGCCGTGGCGCCGCCGGGATTGGACGTCCCGATACCGCCCGTGCCTGTATCCAGGAGAGGCGATTTCCCGCAGGCGCCGAGTGGCAGGCAAACGATGTAGAGAAGTGCAAGGGCACGATGGCTCAGCATGACAATCATTATGGATCAATCGCGGCCATCGCGTGTCGGTCGCCAGACCCATGGGGCCCCGCCGCGGGGAGGTGCCCGCCCCTCCTAGAAAACTCTGGCACCAGCCCCGCACTGGATGCGGATCGCCGTGCGACGGCGGCGGCGGCGACATTTCGTTCTGGATTCAGTCGCCTTCCATCGGCATCCACTCCCACGCGGCCAAGACAAAAAGTGAGGTGGCGCGAACATTTCGCAGGAAACGAGTTGCAAGACTATCCTGCCTTCCCCGGCGCGATAGTTGCAATGCCCGTCAGGCACGAGGGATCATTCCGCGAAGGCATCGCGGTTGCTATCGAACAATCTCATCAAGGCGAGCATGAAGAATCTGGTCAGGAGTACGGTGAACATTGTCGCAATTTCTGCCCTGGCCATCGGCTGCGGCGATTCTGCGCCACTCGGCAACGGCAACGCGACGACCGTCCAGGTTTGCTTGCAAAGCGACGACTGCGGCGTTGGCCAACGCTGTGTGAATGCCGTGTGCCAGCGCATGTGGCTTGCGGCCTTCGAATCTGGCTACGGCACGAAGGAGGAGCTGTGGCTGCTTCCGGAGGTGGGGGATCCGGTGCGCGTGATTGGCCCGGAAGGTGGTCCGGCGCCCTCTGACCTTGTTCCGCGCAGCACTGCCGGGTATGAGGATGACCTTGGTCGAATCGGGAACGTCGTGTTCGACGCCGATACGCAGCGCCTGTTTGTCGGCCTTGAGGTTCGGTCCGGCTACGAAGCGCGTGCGCTGGATTTTTCAAGCGGTACTTGGTCCACGCTCGGCACGAGCGTATCGCGGCCGGTCATCGTTCAGGCCGAGCTCGGCCTGATAATCGTGCTGCCTGGAGCTGACTCGACGAAGATCCTGTCCCAGGTGAACGGTGTTTTCGAGGTCGCGCTGGCTGGACCTGTATCCCCCTATTCTATCTATGAGAGCGACATCCACCGCTACGCCCTTGGTGCAGGCGAGCGCATCTACATCCCGGGCGTCATCCACGTCGAGCGCACGGCGACGGGGTATGTTCCCGTGGAGTTGCCGCCGGGAGTGCCTGCAGATCTCGGTTGGTTTCGTGGCTCGCCTTCTGGGACGCACGCGTGCGCAGCGGCCCGCGACGGGACCGCTTGGCTGCTCGACGGCACGCACACGATCAAACTCGACTTGCCCTCCCCGCTCGGGGGCTGCCAGTTCGTCGAGCGGGGTGATCGCCTGCTCTTCGGCAGCGGATACTCCGGGCAATCGACGAAGTGGGTACTCGATCTGCGGGGAAACGTCCTAGCCAGCTTCAACAACCTCGATCTTCAAATCGACCAGTCGGCGATTGGCTACGGTTCGGTAGGCCACAGCGTCGTGGAGGTGGATTGGAGCACGCTTTCTCTCCATACGCTGCTCAGCCTCGGGGTGGACGCTGGCTACCAGGCTGGGAGAGCCAGGTTGTGGTTGATGGGTGAATCCTTGCTGGTGGAACAAGATATGGGCTGTATTGACTGTCATGCATCGTCGCTCGACGTGCTGACCATCGCAGGAGAAACTGTCAAATCTGTGCTCGATTTTCATGGGTGGGATTTTATGCAAGTCGCAATCCTCGCCGACGGAACTGCGCTTGTCGCGCGCTCCAGCGCGCTTGGGAGCACCGAGGCTCTATCCCCAGATCGGCTGCTGCGCTTCGACACCCGCGGCGGCGTCACCGATGTGGGCCCATTCCCTGGACTCGTCTCCGACCTCCATGCTCCGATCGCCCTGTCAATACGGCGATAAAGCAAGTCATTCGCTCTCAAATCCCTCTCCGAGGGTCATGTGAAAGATGGTGTTGATGAGCGGGCCACGACGTCGGCCAAGAAGTAGGGATGTCGACCAGTCAACGCGCGTTTCGGGGCATGCCAGATCGGCTGTATCCCCTTCCGACTCTGAAGGTCTCTGGCACCTCTTCCGCGCGGCCCCCCCCGCCCACTCTGGAGCTCTCTGGCAAATCTTCCGCGTACCTCTTCTGGGCCAGGGAACCGCGCCCGCGTACTTGCTACCCGCGAACAGATCCGGGCCAAGTGCAAGTAACGTGCTGACCGTAGACCTGGGCGGTGAACGCAGCCGTGTTGGGTATGGGAGAGTTCACACACTCTGTCGGGGTGTCGCTACCAGCGGTGATGGACAACAATTGTCCTGACCTTGCATCGTAGTAGCAGGCCCTGCCCCATCCAAGCGACTGTCCATTGGGCAGGTACACAACCAAGGGCTCCGCGCACGGCTCGGACATCTCGGGACGACCGTCCATCAGAGGGCGCGCATCGAGCACGCCACCATCTTGGGCGGAGCGCAGGGCTGCTCTCGCATCGTCGAGGGTGGCCGGGCAGTCTAGGCTGCCGCTGGGCAGGGGAAGAATAGGCAGACAGAAATCCACCTCAAGAAACCGCCGGCCATCCGTAATCGTGTAGTAGTGGCCATCGGGCTGAATTAGCCCATCCTCGCCACTCGGGGCATCCACAGTCTGGATTGGCCCATCCGTTCTTGGCGAGGGCGCATCCACCTGAAAAGGTGCATCGGCACTTGGCGGGGGCGCATCCAAGCTGGCCAAGTCGATTCCTGTGTCGAGAGACTTTGAAACGTCTGGTGCGAGCCAATCGATTGGCAAGTCTGCCGGAAACACTGTATCGGCGCCGAGTTGGTCTGGGCCGGCCCCATCATGCAACTCTGCCCCTGCCTTGTCCGACGAACCGCAGCCCACGAACAGGGTGATACCGCAAAGGCCGATCCAAACAGCTACTCGGACGTCTCGCATGTGCCTCGAAGGGTTCCTTTCAATGGGTCGAGCCTCGCTTCGACTACTAGGGACAAACAGCGGTGTGTACAAGTTATTTATCGCTTGGATGGACGAACATATGCTTGGGGACACAACCAATGCGCGAAGGAACCGTCTGCGCCACTCCGCGCTCTAGAAAAAACTGGAATCGCCCATGGTGATTCTGAATAGCGGTTCGATACCCCTGCGTCCTTAGGGTGCCGGCGGCGTGGCTTGGCCCAAGTCGTTGTTACCCCAGCAAACGATTGTACCGTCGGTCTTCACGCCGCAGGCGAATCCATAGCCAGCGCTGATGGATGAAAAGATTCCTGACGGTGGGGTAGCTTTGCCGTATGTGTTGTCACCCCAGCAGACGATCGTACCGTCGGTCTTCTGCCCGCAGGCATATTGGTCGCCCACGCTGACGGATGCAAAGGGGCCCGATGGCGGGGTGGGCGTAGTCTCACCGATAGCGTGCCCCCAGCAAGCGATGGAACTGTCGGTCCTCACTCCACAGGCGAAACTCCCACCCACGCTCACGGATGTGAAAGTACCTAACGGCGGCGCAGGGATGGGGGGCATGAGGCATTGGTCCCAGCAGGCGACGGTGCCGTCGCTCCTCACCCCGCAGGCAAAACTGGCGCCATCGCTGACAGAAGCGAAGGTTCCTGAGGGCGGTGCCGCAACGTCCGTGCATTGTTCGGCGCCCCAGCAGACGACGGTGCCGTCGGCTCTCAATGCGCAAGCACCGATCCCCCCTGATGCACTGACGGATGCGAAGCTACCGGTCGGAGACGGACTGGGCGACACATAATTGCCCTTGTCAGCCCCAAATATCTGTCCAGAGTTGTCCCAGCAAGTGATAGTGCGGTCCGTATTCAAACCACAAGCACGACCGCCCAAAGTCAGGGACGTGAAGGTACCCGCCAATTGCAGGTAATTTGCCCTAAAACCCCAACAAGCGATCGTGCCATCGGTCCTCAGAGCGCAGGCCTCTTCGTATCCCGCACTGACTGATGCAAATGCTCTGCCGCCCGCGGCACCCCCGACAGTAGTTGTGCCACCAGTATTGTCTCCAGCGGCACCCGCGGCGCCCCCCGTCCCAACGGCTCCACTTACCCCGCTGCCAGGTGCGTTGCCTCCGGTGGCACTGTAATCAGTTCCTACGGAAAAACTGCTGCCGCCGCAGGCCGAGGCGGTCAAGAACACTGCAATTGTGATGATGAAGGATTGGACTATTTTCATATCCATTCGTAGCGCCGTACTGGCAAACCTTACAGGCTAAAACGCCAGTGCGATGCCGCCCCCCAATTGCAGTTCTGCATGAGGTAAGGCGTGCATAGTCTTCATTCCGGTGGTTGCATCTAGCACATAGAGTGTCTGTGTCTTTGGCCACAGATAGCCACGCGCCTCGACCCAGGGAACCACAGGTCCCCAGGGCCATTCGGTTCGTACAGCCATTGTCATTCCGACCGCGCTGCCTTGCGAATCTTGGTTCACCTGGAAACCCGAGCCGTGCATCCAGAATAGACTTGCGACCGGGCCCGCATCGAAGCGAGTAAAGCCCAGCGAATAGGTGGGACCGATTTCTGCTGTTGCCCGACTCCACTGTGCCTGTCCCTGACCAACCGGGCTGGTGTGCGAACTGGTGAAGGCAGTCGAGACGCGAAGACCAAAGCTGCGCGGCCAGCGTGGCAGCCAAGCAGCTTCGAGGCGTCCACCTGGCGCACCACCGTCGGAAACCAGGGAGACGAATGCACCCGCGCCAAGCCCAACCCTCCTTGCACGGGTGTCGGCCGCGGCGGGCTCGACAGGAACGGTGGCCAGGACCTCGGCATGCCGTGGGCCCGCGCCAGTGATCGGCCACCAGGTTGAGATCACGACGGCCGTCGCGCGCGCACGCTCCTCGCAATCGCTGCCCACAGCCAAGGTTCGCATCGCCGCGAAGGCCGAGTCGTTGGGGCGCAAATCGACCAGCAAGCCATCGGTCGTGGCGCTCACCACCACCGTGCCTGGTTGGGCGGCGTCGGGCATCAAGACAGACAGTTGGCTTTCGATATCCCGCGACGAGGGGCAGTCGAGATGAGACGCAATGACTGGATAGGCGGCGACCAGCACGCTAAGAAAAGCAGCCGATATCATGGATTGGTCGAGCTTCCCATCCGGGCAGCCGCTGCGGCGAAGCGCCCGGTCGGAAATTGCCGCACGTACGCGTTCGCGTCCGTCCGTGCGCCATCGGCATCGCCAAGGCCAGTCCGACTCTGCGCTCGCCCCCAAAGCGCTCGTTCGAGCACCTCGAGATCCTGGCTGCGCGCTCGGCTGAGGACATTGGCGAAATCCGCCTCGGCTTCGCGGTACCTCCCGGCCGCGGCGCGAAGCTCAGCTCGTTGCAATTGACGAGCGAGCCCACCCGGCATCTGGGCAAAATCGAGCCCATCCAGGACACGCAACGCCTCGGATGGGTTCTTCAAGGCAGCCAACGTATCCACGCGCAACACCTCGGCCTCGACGAACAACCGTCCATGAGGGTAGTGGGCTCTGTATTCGTCAAGGGCGGCAAGCGCCGATGGCGGATCGGTCTTGGCACGGAGCGCGCGGATGGCAGCCGCCAACAATCGTTCCTCGCTTAAGCTATCGACGGCGGGAGTCTTCACCAAGGCACCGCTTGGCGGAGAGGCGGTCGTCGCGCCCGGCATGATCGGGGATGGCGTGTTCGCTGCTGGTGTTTGTCCGGAAGCCGGGCCTTGTGCAGAAGCCGCGGCTGGTACATCCGATGTCGCGGTGGCCGGCCAATCGGCCGCGACGCTAGGCGGAGCAACCGGCGCCAGGTCTTGCCCGCCCGATGGAGACAGCCTGGGAGAGGTGTCCGCAGGGCCCGCTCGCAAGGCCAGCCTTCTCGCATGGTTCGAGGCGCGAGCCGGGGACGGAGTGTCGAATGTGGCGGCGACTTCCACGTTCGACTCTGGCCGAGGCACTTCATTCGCAGGTGGACTTTCGGCGCCGATCGTAGCGGAATCGGCGCCCGCTTGGGCGACGGCTGTCTGGGGCGACTTGGGAGACACCCTGCTTGAATGTGCCCGCGGTGGTACGAGACGGCCTTGGCCGTCGGCGGGCGCGGTCGGCGCGCCAGCACCACGTTTGAGCACGACCCGATCCAGGGCTATGCCGAAGGCCGCCCCACACACCAGACAAAGCGACGCAATCACCACCGGTCGTAGCCATCCCAAGCGGCGGAAGGAACGCCGCCGGGTGCTCGCCACGAGCCTTCGCTTGACCCGCGCATGGGCTGCGCCAGTCAGGAGACCAAGCCCCCGACTGTTCTCCAGCAGGGCGTCCGCCAGCGCCAGCCCGCGCTCTCGCCGTAGGGCCGCGTCCGCGACGGGGGCAGGTGGCTGTTTAGCCGTCATGACTTCCTTTCCTGCTCATCGACCAGCAAGTCGGCCAGCCTGGCCCTCGCGCGGTGAAGTCGGACCCACACGGCGCCCACCTCGGAATTGGTTAGTTCGGCAATCTGCTCGCCGGACAATCCTTCCAGGGCAAACAGCACCAGCGTGGTCCGGTACTTTTCCGGCAGACGGTCCAGCGCCGCGTACAAGCGAAGGTTCTCCTCACGCCGTTCGAGTTCCTCGACGGGCGTCGGCACGCTGGTTTGCGCATCGACTGTGTCTTGCCCGTGTCTGCCCCACAGCCAGCGCCGAAGCGCATCGTTGCGCCGCCGCCAGCGGACGACCTGCTGGGTGATGTGGAAGAGCCAGGTCGTGATCATCGCCTCGCCCCGAAACTCGTGCCAGCGGCGCATCACAACGAGAAAGATGTCGTGGAGCAGATCTTCACCATCGAACTGCGGCCCTGCCAAGCGCCTGGCCCAGCGCTCGACCCGCGGTGCATAGCGATCGTAGATCGTCTCGATGGATTCCGCGTCTTCCGGTCCACTCACGGCGAGGGGATCTTTGCGCTGGGGCATGGTTCGATAAACATCGTGCACAGTGGCGACCTTGCTTGCTTGGTAGCACGGCCCGAAAGGACCTTACAGCGGTCTTGACGCCCCTGGGGCGAAAAGTCCACGCCCCCGGGTGCACCGTTGTTGCCAGCACTGAGTTGCCACTTGCGGCTTGGTTCGTTGCTTCGCTATTGTTATCTTTCCGATGAAGAAGGCTTTCTTGATTCTGCTCACGATGTCGGCGTGCAGAGGCTCGTCTACAGCTCCTGTAGCAAGGTCGGACGGTGGCGCAGTGGACGGCCCAGCTCTCCAGGCGGATGGCTCTCAAGATGGCAGTTTCGGAAGCTTGGACCTTACGCTCGATGCTGTGTTCGTGAGCGACGTCGAATCCATTGATGTCGAGTTCATTGTGGACGCACCGGCCAACGGAGAAACTTCCCCCGGGTGTCGCGACCAGACCTTGACATGGGACTCGAATCCATCCCTGTGGAAGGCCGAGAGCGTCGCCTTTTCGCCCGATGGACAATTCCTCGCCGCAACCATTCAAAAGGCGGGCAGAATCTGGCGCGTCGCCGATGGTGCGATGACTGCGTTCAACGACCCCTGTGTTATGGGTGGCATGAGCTCCGTTTCGTATTTTCCCGACGGCAATTCATTGGCGGCGGCCAGTTGCGGCGCAGTCTTCACGATTTGGACCGGAGGAGTGTTCAAGACCAGACTAGACGATGTTAGCTCGCTTTATGCGATTTCTCCCGATGGAGCGACCGTGGCGACAAGGTATGGCGACACCCTGCTCAAGGTCGTGAAGATCGCGACCGACGAGACGCTTTTCACCATTACGTCGCCTGATGTCGAGTGGGCGCTGGCTTTCTCACCGGACGGGACCGAACTGGCCAGCGGCAACGCCGATGCGACAGTGCGTTTGTGGGACGCGAGATCCGGCGATGCACTTGCGACACTGGCCGCAGGGGCAGCGGTGATGTCGCGAGGGCTGGCCATTTCACCCAGTGGTAAGCTCGTGGCTGCCCTGTCCACAGCCGGGATAGAGCTATGGAGCATGGAGGACCGCCAGCCAGCAGGAACGATTGCTGTTGATCCGCTCGCAACCGAATTCGCATTCACGCCAGACAGCAAATCCATCATCGCCGGAGGCGCAAGCGTTGGCGTATACAGCGTGGCAGACCTTCGACTCTTGTACCAGATGGGGGAAAGGACCTATGCGGTGGCTGTGTCGCCGGACGGAACGCGGGTGGCTGCGACAGGCGATACCCAACAGTCTTTGAACCTGTACTGCCTGCGCTAGCTCCGCCCTGCAGGTAGTCGTTTCACCAGATCCCCGACCGAGGGTAGTTTAGGCTGATTCCTGCGAGCAGCCGGCCTTCCAGGCTTGGAAGTACCGACCTCAAGTCTGATTGCCCTGGTCGCGTGACTGTAATCCCTTGCCTGGCCAACCAGTACTGCCCGCCGACTTCGACCCAAGGACGAATCCTGCCGGTGGAGCTTCCCACTCGCAGGACGAGGGCCAGACCCGGCGCGATAGCGCTGGCCTTTCGGTCCGTGTCGAATCCTTGTCCAGCGACGGTGGTGATCCCCGCGAAGAACTCCGCCCGCGCTTCGACCATCACCGGTCGCCGTACGGCCGCGAACGTGGGGCCCAGCGACAGACCATACCGACGCCAGCCCGTGTTTCTCGATTCGATGATTTCGCTTCGTTCGGTTTCGGCCGAAAATCCGGCGCGCAGGCCGAAGCGCTGGCCGCGCACACCAAGCTCGGCCCGGGTGACTCCGACGAAGCCGGCGCTGTTCGCCGAGCCACCGACGGCCAACGACAGATCAAATTCCCGTATTCGGCGCTGTGCGATCACCACCGGGGCACGCGCCCCGGTCAGGGTCGGCGAGGGAGGCAAGGCAGCCGGCTTCGAAGGTGCCGGCACGCCCAGCTGGAGTAGCGAGATGCTCGTATTCCGCTCCGCCATCCAGGATGCGATGACCACCGCGGCGATGTTGGCCAGATCGGCGCAGCTGCCGTTGCTTGTGAGCTGACGAGAAGAGAGGACCTCTCCGGCAACCGAGCGCAGCTCGATCCGGAGATCGCGACCGACTGCCTCGACCCATGCGATGTCCGGGTAGGATGCTTCGGCAGGCGGAAGCAACTCGGGCAAGATCGCCCCGATGTCGGAGGCGCTTGGGCAAAGGCTGTCACCTTGCACCAGAATCGGTGGCGAATTCCCGGCCGCGAGTGTGAAGGCGAGGATGGCCGCGACGATCATGGTTGGGACAATAGCCGCCTTGCCGCCGGACCCTGCGGAAAGTCTCTTAGGTAGCGCTGCCGGTCTTCCTCTGCGCCGGCCGAGTCTCCCCTCCGAGCACGACAGGAAGCTCGTCCAAACAGCGCGCGGGCGACCTCGGCTGGGCCAACGCCCTGAGGGGCGCCTAAGACCGCGTCGAAGTCGAGCAAGGCTTCACGGCATCGACCGGACAGCGAGCGCAATTCGCCTCTCGTCACGCGCAGCTCGCCGCCGTTTCCATGCTGCGCCAGTGGCAACCGGTCGAGAAGATCGAGGGCGCGCGAGTGGTCACCGAGTTGGAGCAAGGCCTGCGCGCGTGCAGATAGGGCTTCCAGAGCGAGCGCGCCATGCTCGAATCGCCGATCGTAGTCGTCGAGCAGTCTCAGTGCCCCTCTGGCATCGTGCTCGCGACGAAGGGCGGCAAGCGCCTGGCGCAAGAGAGCTGCTTCCTGGTTGACGGCGTCCGCGCGAACGGAAACACCGCCCCCCGACTCGGAAACGGTCTTTACCGGTGCAGGCTCCTCGGCCAAGAAGGGCTTCGGCAGCGGTCCGCGCAGCGGACTCACCGACGGGGGTGGCTCGATCGCAAAACCGCCGCTCGCGATTCCATCCAACGGCCCTGACTGCGGCTCAACGGTGTTGGGTGGGGCGGGGGCTGTTTCGGGTGGTTGCTGCCGCGTCGGCGTAGCGGTGCTTACGTGATTTGCGGCAACCGTTTGAGTTCTGCGTGGTGGCATCGCCGCAAACTCGGACGACGCGGGTGGCGTCCCCTGGTCTGGCAACTGGGCGGGAGCCGCTTCAACCTGAGGTTGTCTCGAAGCTTTTCCACCAATCCTCGTCTTCGGCAGACCAGCCGACCGATCGACCCGATCAACCCGCTCGACCGCTGCGAGCGACGGCCAGACCTGGCGAGCCACGTAGCCGGCCGTGGCGGCAGCGACTCCCGAGACAGCGAGCACGAAGATGGCTGCCACGGCGATCCTGGCGATCGCGACAATCAGCCGCCGCCTTCTAGGCAGGGTCGAGTAGCGGCGCAGTTGTCGCATCGGCGCGTACGCGGAGAGGGAGTGCAACTGACGAGCAAGCCGTCCTTCGGAAGAGCGCCATGGTGCCGTACTGTCGCGCAACCTGCGCGGTTCGAACAGCGCTTCGAACCTCTTGGGGCTCATCGCTCGCCTCGCTTTTCCAGCAGCTCCCGGTAGTGGGCCTTCATTTTCTGTCGCCCGCGGTGCAGGTGGACCCACACGGTCGCCAGGCTTACGCCCGTGAGCGAGGCAATCTCCTCGCCCGAGAGGCCTTCGATTTCGAACAGGATGACGACGCTTCGGTACTTTTCCGCCAACCTGTCGAGCGCCGAGTACACCTCGGCCGCGGCTTCCCGCCGCTCCATCTCCTCAAGCACCGATGGCCCGTTCGATTGGAGTTCGGCAGCGTAGTCGAGGGGCATCCCACACAACCACCGACGCATCCTTTCGCGACGTCGGTGTCTGGCGGCAATATTCTGCGTGGTCCGGAACAGCCACGTGGTCAACTGCGCCTCGTGGCTGAATTCGGGCAGTCTGGCGTGCGCGACCATCATCACCTCTTGCGCCACGTCTTCCGCATCGATCAAGGGCCCACCGAGGCGCGCAGCCCACCGTTCGAGATCGCCACGACGACGCCGAAACGCCGTCTCGATGTCGAGAGCGACGGTGCCGGTTGCATCATGGACCTGCCTCGATCCCATCATCGTGCAGTTGTTCTATTCCACGTTCGCGTGGAAACCTTTCACGTTGGCCAACTTTTTTTCGCGACGGCCGCGACGCGCCGTCGGGCAGCACTGCACAAAAGAAGGCCCGAAGCCGCTCGCGGTGACGAGCGACCCGGGTCTCGAAAGATGGTTCGATGGCCGGCGTGCTACTGCCCGTAAGCCGAGACGATGCTCGCCTGCACGGCGCGGTCGGCCGGGTCGGACGAGAAGTGAGCGGTCATGATACCCTCGAAGAAGTTCCCCAGGGCCGCATTGCTGTTGTCGCCAGCGATTCCCAGAATGATGGCGCCTTCCTTCCTCATCGGGCTGTATCGAGCGCTCGGGCGTGACCCGTCGAAGACCGTCGCGATGGCGCCCGACTGCGCATTGCCGACCTTGATCATCCAGTGGTTCGTGCCGGCCGCGTCGCCCTTCACCATGGCGGTCACGTAGTTGTACGTCACCGATGGATTGGCCGTGTAAGGACTCACGCTCCCGGCCCAAAGGCCGTTCTCCAGGTCTCCCATGACCCATGGGCCTTCGCCAGCCCCCATGCCCCAGACGGTACAAGCTCCAAAGTAGACGGCCTCCACCGCGCCCTCGCCCTTGTTGTTGTTATTGGTCTCGGCGTTTCCGTAGTCGAAACAGCAGCCAGCGTTATAGTACTTGCCGTCGGCGACCATGTAGATCGTCTCGGAATCGTCGCCCATTGCAGTGCCGACGGCGTTGTCGTTGCGATAGCCGACCCCATCCACGACGTGGACACCATAGACCTTGTGGCCGCTGAACGTCATCGGAAGGGCCTTCGCGTTCGCTTCGTTGCCCGCCGTCACCTTCGCGCCGCCGCCGGGAGCTTTGGTGAGATGGTTCCCTCTGCCGGACTGATCGTAGATTGTCGAGATGGTGCACGAGGAGCCGCCGCAGAACGCGTCCTGGACGCTGGCATCGGCGAATCCTCCCGGGCCGACTGGGATGTCGTGGAGGGTGCCATCGACTCTCCTCACCTGGTAAAGAGGCCCCGTGTACGCGGACGAAAGCGCGCGAACCGTGCTGTGGGCCGCGACACACGGACCGCCCTCGCCCGCGTAGACGTCACACGGCAGAGTGCCCGTGACCGTCGCGCCGCCTGCTCCGGTGCTTCCGCCCTTCCCCTCTGCCCCTCCGCTTCCCGATGAACCGCCGGTGCCGACCAAGTTGCTGCCCTCGAATACGACCGCACCCGTCGTGACGAGTCCCGCGGACTGCGGGGTCCAGGTCATCTTGCTTCCCGCTACGCAGTACGAGTATTTTTCGACGTCATTGAAGGTGACCACGTTGTCTGCGGTCTTGTAGGTACCTTCTGCCGGCGTACTAATGAGGATCTGCCCTAGCCCACTTGCCTGTTTGACAGTGGCCGAGCAGGTGCAGCCACCATTCGCCGCAGGAGCACAGTCTGTCGTTGCGTAACCGAGCGACAGCAAGACCTTAGCCAGGACTGGGCACGTGGTGACCGTTCCTGACACTTCCAGGCACGAGGCCGGCAGCGCAAGCACCATGTCGCCTGTCTGGCTCATGGTAATGCCCCAATACGCTCCGTCCGACCTGGCAGCCAACATTCCGGTCACACGCACGGTCCCGACGATTGGCGCGGACGCGCAGCCGAGCCCCAGGGTCGACAAGTCCGCCTGGCCAGAAACCTGAAGACACGAAGACGTCACGGTCCAGATTCCGACCAGGTCGCCACCGCACGGGACCACGGTCGAGCAGACCGCCCCGCTTTCCCCACCATTGCTGGGCGAATTGCTTCCGCCGCTGCCACCTGACACACCGCCGCTGCCGACAGGGACAACGGCAACAGGAACGTCGGCCGCCCAGTCTGCCGAGTCTATCGATGGGTTGCCGGTAGCCTCGGCATCGGAGTGATCGAGCAACACCCCGCCGTTCAAGTTCTGGTCCCCGCACGCGCTTAACGCGCACACGGACAAGACTACCCAAAGAGATCGTGCAAGACCGCATCGGTACTTCACCACCGCATTTGTCATATCCCCCTATCAACGGGCCGAGACGAAACCTTTCACTGGCCGGCGAACATTCTGTGGACCGGCGAATCCGAGGTGCCGGCCTAGCTTTGCCATGCTAACCCATCCCCTCGACGTCCGCGGCCCATGCGATTCACTACAACTCGTCCCGAAGGCTCTGTCATTGGCTGGCGCCAGGTACGCGAGGTCGGCTCTTCCTGGGGCATGGGGCTTGGCGTGCACCTGGCTATGTGGCTAGGACGGCGGCCTGCGCACGGTTTGCTACGATTGCTGGCGCTCTACTACTTCGCGTTTCACCCAGCCGTCCGTCGGCGCTCGCGCGATTTCCTCCGCACAGTGGGTGTGGCCTCGGGCGGTCGGGCCGTCTACCGGCACCTTCTACGCTTCGCCGAATGCAGCTTGGACCGCTTCTTCTTCCTGCGCGGCGAGGTCGGCGCCCTCGAGTTCCGACATCATGGACTCGAACATTTGGCGGAACTGGCTCGAAACAAACAGGGCGCCATTCTGCTCGGTGCACACCTGGGCAGCTTCGAAAGCCTGCGCTGTCTCGGAGAGAAGCAACAGCTGCCCCTGCACATCGTGGCGGATGTGCGCAATGCAGCCCGCTTTCAAAAGGCCCTGTCGCGCCTCGTGCCTGCGGAAAAATTGCGCTTCATCGACGCCGGAGGCTCACCGGCCGAGCTTGCGATGGACGTGCGCGCGGCCGTGGCTCGGGGCGAGCTGGTGGCCATCCTGGCGGATCGTGTGTCTGGGCCGCGCACGGTGGCCGCCCCCTTCTTGGGTCGGCAGGCGCATTTTCCGACGGGGCCGTTTCGGGTCGCCGCTGTACTTGGATGTCCCGTCTATCTGGCCTTCGGGCTGTACTTTGCCCCACGCCGCTACGAGCTTCACTGCGAACCCTTCGCGGATGCCATTCTCCTTCCGCGTGCCAGTCGCGAGGCGGCCTTGTCGGGCGTCGTGGCAACCTACGCCGCCAGGCTGGAACACTACTGTCGCTTGGCTCCCGACAACTGGTTCAACTTCTTCGACTTTTTCACGCCACCCCCTGCGGTGCCAAGGCCGCCTTCGTCTTTACCGTGAGGTCGTGCAGCTCGGCCATGGTCGCCGACATGGGTACGAAGATCGCCGGCAACGGGTGCAGCCGAAGATCGACAGGCTGACGTGGAATCGAATACCACGGCAGTCCCTTCCAGAGCGCGGGCGGGTCGGCGGTGATGCGCACGGGTAAGATGGGCACACCGGTGCGCCGTGCCAGCTCGAAAGCGCCCAGACGAAATCGCCCGAGCCCCCCGACCGGCGAGCGCGTGCCCTCGGGAAACATGATCACCACGTGTCCGGCGCGCAGGCGAGCTTCGGCCTGATCCACCGCCAGCTCCGTGCCATCCCCCGGCAAGCCAACCGCGATGTGCCCGCAGGCGCGCAGAAGTGGACCGACCAGCGGGTTTGCAAACAGCGCCTTCTTCGCCACGATGCAGGCCGGCCCCACCGCCACGGTCAGAGCCGTGATATCGATCAGCGTCGGGTGATTGGCGATGATGATGGCCGGCGCGCGCACGTCGATGGCCTGGCGAGCCCGGTCGAAGTCCACCAGGCCTACCCAGCGCAGATAGTCATGAAGACAGATCCACGTAGCACGTACCAGGCGCTGACAGCGGCGCTGACGCTGGGTCAGCGGTCCCGGTGCGAGGTGCACGAGCCTCAGGACCACCCATCCAAGCAAAGCCGACCCAGAGAAGAAGCCGGCGAAGGCAGCACCGGTCAGCGCCACGCGCAGTACGTGGCGAAGCAAACCGGCCGGCGGCCGGCACAAAGGAGGGTCGTTCAACATTGGAAGCCGGCAACTATAGTTGGCGGAGATGCCACGCGCCGCCTTGGCCGAAGGGTTTCCTTACACGCGCGAACCCATTCCGGACTCGTTGCATCCTCTATTTGCTTCTCCTACTGGGACACCCAGCCAGGCACCATGCAACAGAAGCTGCAGCGGTTTTTGTCCCCGGAACCCAACACTGCGAATCGCCTCGGGCGCATAGCAAAAGGGGCTCGGACTTGTGATCCGAACCCCTTCTTTCTTCGGGCTCTGCGCCCGCTCTGTTCTCTCTGTGCTCTCTTCCAGCCCTACTGGTACAGGAACACGATCTCAACCCGGTGGTTGCTGGCGCGGCCTGCGGCGGTACGGCCGTCGGCAATGGGCTCGGCGCCACCTTGCCCGTTGGCCATCATGCGGCGGACATCGACGCCGCGGGTGACCAGGGCGTTGAACACCGACTGGGCGCGAGCGCCTGACATGGCCAGCAAGGCCGACTGTGCCCCGCCCTTGCTGTCGGTGTGCCCAACCACCTGCACCGGAAAGTCCTGGTAGTCCTTCTTCTTGATGAGGTCGGCGATGGGATTCAGCACCGAGTCCCTGCCCGGCGCCAGGACGGTCTGCTTCTTCGTGAACATGGTTTCGGCCGGAATGGCGATGATGATGCGCTGGAGTGATCCGCGCACGTCGCGGCGGGTGGTGACACCAGGAATCCGGCTGGCCTCGGCGAACAGGCCATCGGCCTTCTTGCGGCTTTCCTCAGTCTGCGAGTCACGAGCATAGGCTGGCTTGGCAGCAGCGGCCGCGTCGTCCGCTGTCTTCTTGGCGATGGCGGCGCTCGACTGGGCCTGCTGCATCTGCCCGGCCTGCATCTCCGTCTGGGCCTTGGCAAGAATCTGCGCCGCCGACTTATAGAGTTCGGGCGCGTACTTCGCCGCATTCACCGTCTCGGCGGTCTTAACCGCAAGCTCCGCATCGGAAATCTTGTCCCCGGTCTCTGCGCGCAGCTTCTCTTGGCTCAGCTTATCTTCGTTGGCCTTCTTGTCGGCCGCCATCTGGGCTTCTAGGGCCTTCATCTCCTCGTCCTTGTGGACGCTCTTCTGCAGAAGGCCGATCTTCTCGTTCATGTCGTCCAGATCCTTCTGGGCCTTTTCGTGTTCTTCCGTGGTCGCGGAAAGCGCGTCCTCGGCGTCGGCGATACGGGCGTTGGACTTGTCCTGGTCGGACAGGGCCAGCGCGTGGCTGTAGTAGATCTGTCCGAGCAAGGCATGGTTGACCGACTCGTTCAGGTCATTGCTTTGCCACTTGTCCGTGGCCGAGCTGAAGGCCTTGTCGGCCTTCTTGCACAAGTCCGGCGCTTTCTTGCGCGCCGCAGGCATGTCCGGATTGGCACGCAGCTTCTCGAGAGCGTCGAGTTCGCGCGGCTTGGGTGGCGTGGCGCAACCCAAGGAAAGCATCGAAACCGCGAACACGCACAAAAGCGAAGCACGAAACACAGTGGTCATTGCAGATCTCCCGGTGACAGCGGTTTTCATACCTTGCCCTCCAACCGCGCCTTCTGAATCTTGGCGTTCTCGAGCGCCTTCTTGGTGCGAGCCAGCTGGGCACGCGCCCGCTTCACTTCGTCCTCTTTGGCGGCGGCCTGGGCCGACAACTTAGCGGCCGTCAGCCTTTGGCGGACCATGTTGGCCTGGGCTTCGCAGCGATCGAGGATGATGCGAACCTCGTCGTATTTCTCCTGCGATCGCAGGGTCCAGCCGTTGTCCAGCCACGAGCGCATCATCATGATGTCGCTGGAAACGGCCTTCTGTTCGTCCTGCCGTTCAAGATCGGTGGTGGTTTGTTTGAGGTAGTCGATCTGCCGCTGCAAATCGTCGGCCTCTCCAGCGCGTGCCAGGACCGGCACCGCAAGAAAGGCCAGGAACAGGAACACGGTCGCGTATCTAGTCATGTTTTCCTCGCCTGGTTGGACTGCGGAGCTATGTTCACGGTTTGATACTCGCCTCGTCAACCTGAAAAAGCCAGCGCGGTGCTCTTGATTGTCCCCTTGACTCGGACACCACCCTCACGGCATACCTTTGCCTCCTCGCGAGGGGACGTCTGGTGGGTGTAGCTCAATGGTAGAGCATCGGATTGTGGATCCGAGGGTTGGGGGTTCGACACCCCTCACTCACCCCAGAAATGACCGTGCTAGGGCAGATCTAAAGTGGCCAGTTTCTTCGGAGTGACCCTCCCCGACGGGGTCGAGACTAGGTTGCGCGCTGGCGCGCCCGTCCTGCCGCTAGATGGCTTGCCCGGCGCAAGTGGGTGCGAGCCAGGGCGTCAGGTCAAGTTGCTCGACGCACACGGGGATCTGGTGGCCTGCGGAATCGCCGATCCCGAAAACGGCGTCATCCAGATCCTGTCCCTGGAGGCCGTGCAGGGTTTCGACGCCAAGTTTTTCGCCGAGCGCCTCACGCGCGCCCTCGGCTTGCGGCGCGCCCTCGGGTTTGTTGGCACGGAATCGGCCTTCCGCTTGGTCAACGCCGAGGGCGATGAGCTGCCCGGTTTCTCGGTGGACCGCTTCGGCGAGTACGCCGTGATTTGCGCGCCCAGCCGTCCGCTGCTGCCTTTCGCACGTTTGCTGGCCCAGGCGACGTTGGCCGCGTCGGCAACGATCGGTGAGCCGCCCCTCCTAGGGGCTGTGATCAAGGTGCGCGGCAAGGATCCCCAGGATCGCTCGCACAAGGACGAAATCATCGGCGCCGCGCCGCCGGAAAAGTACGTGGTCCACGAACTTGGCGCCCCCTACGAAGTCCACCTGCTCGGCTCTCTCAATGTCGGGCTGTTTCCCGACATGCGCGAGCAGCGCCGCCACATCGCCCGCTTCGTCACCGGCCGCCGCGTGCTCAACACCTTCGCGTACACCGGCGCCCTGTCCATCGCTGCCGCGCGCGCCGGCGCAGACAGCGTGACCAGCGTGGATCTTTCGTCGGGTGTGCTGGCCTGGGCGCGCGAGAATTTCCGGCTGTCCGGTTTCGCTGCGGGCGACGCGCGCTTCCGCTTCGAGGTTTCCGACGTCAA
>Ga0302321_100001333_pt1 | contig 21092 bp, 15 predicted proteins | sample Fen_T0_1_FD_202505 | JGI IMG/M metagenome (GOLD analysis project Ga0302321, IMG submission 202505) | Peat permafrost microbial communities from Stordalen Mire near Abisko, Sweden - Fen_T0_1 | ecosystem: Environmental > Terrestrial > Soil > Wetlands > Permafrost | place: Sweden: Abisko...
CCTCTTCGAGCTTTTAAGCGGTACACGTATCGGCGATCTGATGAGCCAGGTCCCAGCTCTGGCTAAACATGAGGTCGAAGGTCAGGTTGATCGCGAAGCGGTCAAGGCCAATGGCGCTAATGGCGTAACGCCCAACGTATAAAGCACTGGCACCCGATCAACCTTGATCGCAGAAGTAGGTGAGCTCAGAAGAGTTGCGCTCACCTACTTCAAAGCATCAAATAGTTTACCTTTCATATATAAAGTTTATATGACGCTATCGGTACTCTTATGGAGAGAGCCATGAATTTGTTGGAACGTGTGCTTACTTTACTGCGAGCAAACCTCAACTCCGTAGTTGAAAAGGCTGACGATCCAGAGAAGGCTTTGCGGCAACTGCAACAGGATATGCATAATCAGCTGGTACAGGTCAAAACCGAAGTTGCAAAAGCCACCGCAGAAAGTCATATACTACAGAAACGTGGCGTGGCTCGCAAAGCAGAGGGCGATTCCTGGCTAAAAAAAGCTGAGCAGGCGGTCAAACAAGGAAATGACGATGCTGCACGTATTGCACTTACTCATTATAATAACATCAATAAGCTCGCACAACGCTACCATCAACAACAAAAAGAGCAGGAGCAACTGGTTATCACAATGCGCAACGCTCTACGCCAACTCGAAACAAAACTGGCTGAGGTAGAGACAACCATTGATCTTCTTGTAACACGAAAGCGTAATGCTCTTATTCAGCAACGCGTATTGGATGCACTCAATAAAACTGGCAACCCTAGAAATAAAGAGCAGATGGAACAGGCCCATGATGCTGTTCTAGATGCAGAAGCTCGCGCTCGCGCCTTAGCAGATCTTCAAAGACGAGGAAGTGGCATACAATTCGATAAACTTACCGCCGCACAAAAAGTTGAGCAACAGCTACAAGAGATCAAAGAGAACAGCACAGTCTCACAAGATCCTCCCTATAGCAACGAGATCTCCAGGCATACGTCACCGCTGGTACATACACAGCCACAACCTGGCGAGCCAACCAAAAAGCGTGGCAAGCTTTCATCCAGGCAAATGCATATGTCAGCTGAACCATCTACTGATGAAGATCTTGATCAGGAATATTTGAAAAAATTACTCGACACTCCTCAAAACACAGAGTACTAAGAAAAATGTACTTTTTTCCCGCCGACTATTACACAGAGGCGGTCTGCCCCTATACTATCGAGAAACGTAATGTTAGCGAGGAAACAACAAGACAAACAGAATAATAATACCCAACGCAATGAACATTCCTAGAATGAAGGAAAAGCTTTTGTTCGGTGCCTCTTCGCTGTTTTGTGGCTGTTTCTCACTCATTGATTTCGTCCCTTATTGGCTTATCGCTACTACTGACGTAAAGCCGAGTTAATTGTTTCTTCAACACTGCTTATGATTGTCAGACATTCGGCGGGATTAGCATCCCGCGTCGTCATCAACACCAGGAAAGATTTTTTCTCGGTCCCGATCATACGCATCATGATATACCGTCCGGCACTTGTAATCACCGTGTCTTCATAGCCCCCCCACTCCTCCTGATCAAGCGCCAGCAAGATGCTTTTTTGGATAGTACTAAAGTGTTTACACATCTTAGAAATATCCATATCATCCACTGCAACCTGAGCAATTGGTTGCCCGGCAACAGTTACAACTGCAGCCGCCACAAAGCCAGCAATAGTATAACCCAACGTTTGTAGCGCCGAAACAAGTGCCGCATAATTTCTCCGTGCGGCCTGCTGGGCCTTGATAGTGCCAGATGAGAGCATAGGATTAATATCCTGAGCCTCAAAAGCAGCTAAGGGGCCGCTGGCCTCAACACCTCGATCTTGCGGCGAGAGTGGCTGAGAAGCATATCTATCCTGCGGAGTGAATGGTTGGGAAGGGTGTGTGCCTAATGGGGAAGGCTGTAGCGCCTCTGTCTCCCGAAAAAGCGCCGCATGCTGAGGAGATGATGGCTGTTTTGGCTGCAGTTGATCAGTTATCAAGACCTGATCATGCGCTGGACTCCACTCTCCCGAAGGGTTTTTGATCGCTGGCGTTGCAGGAATAGCCGAGAGACCATCAAAGCCATTCCGTTTGGCTGGTTTGATACGTGGCAAATTCGACGCCGTGGGTTGATCAGTCAGCCACGATGGTAGCTCTATGCTTTGTTTCGCCGCAGGAGCCTGCCCCTGAGGTGCTACATTTGTCTCAGCACCCTGCATGAGTACGTTGAGCGCATTCTCATCTCTCGCAAAACCGGAGCCACTCGCAGACGTATCTACACGTGCCATACGTCCCGTCTGTTCCCACCACTCTTTCGGCGTTTCACTATTTCCTGCTTCGCGCATTGGTTCCTCCAGGACATTGTCAATGGGAAATGTTTGCAACTGTGATTGTGAAGTGGGGAGAAACAGAAATGGTGAATCGTCCATCTCTGCCGAAGAAAATGGTGAATCATCTATTTCCGCTGAAGAAAATGCAGCCGCCTGGACAGGCTCCATCTCACCGCTATATTGTTGGCTACTGGCGTACTTTGTACGATATTGCAACGCTTGAAAGATCAAACGCGAAAGCGGCTGCGTAACATTGGTGACGATTGGCTCATTCCATGGCTGATGGGTTACAGTACCATTTTTATGGGCAGCGAGTGCAAAGAAAGCCTCTTCTCCACGTAATATCCCATACTCAGCCCAGATGAGGTCACCGTTGTGAAAACGCAGCAGACCACGTTCTTCCAGACCAGTATTCACGAGAAGTGCAATACTTTTTCGGCTCATCGTGATAATCTGAATCACATCAAGTAAATCAAAGGAGTCCAGGCTAGCCGAAAACCCCGTCTGTTGTAGGAGACGGCGTAATTCATCTTTCAGAACGCGGAAGTCTAGTGGGTCCTCCAAATAGCTGACAGCCCCACCCTCCAATGCGCGCACCTGCGATGCGGCAGCATCAGCGCCACCAACTATAATCATATGGGAGTTCGGACGGTATGCTCGTAGCCATTGTAGCAGTTCAAAACCATCGGCACCAGGTGTCTTCAGATCGTAGACCACCACATCATACTCCTCCGACCAGAGAACCCGTACTGCATCCACCCCACTAGTGGCCCCTTGCACAACGTAGCCATCTTTACGAAGCGAGTTGACTAAACTCTGGTTGAGAGTTTCGTCACCCTCAACGACAAAAATGCGCCAGACATCAGACATCGTTCCTACCACCTGAAACAGATTCGGCTGTTCCACCCCGTCAACGCAGTTCTTTACGCCCATATTCTTTGTTGTTTTCTGCTCAAATAGATGCATGTGTGTGAAAACAACGCTATCGCCATCTCAGCTGGCGAGTCTGGTGACCTCAGGTTTCTCTTGGAGCCACTAAATCTTTCCCCATGTGGCAATCTATAATATGGCGTTGGTCCTGTTCGCTGCTTGGTTTTGCGATTACTCGCAGTAGTGTATCACGATGCTGTATCTATGGCAAGATAGTATGCTTTTGGGCCCCTCACAAGATCAGAAGAGATGCGTACCTGTTGTAGCCAATTCCCGCAACGTGCTATACTTGTTATGCTTAACACCACAGAGAGCTTCTTCTTCTCTCTATATAAGAATAGAATTGATCACAACATCAAGAATAGAATTGATCACATATCTTTTTTCCTACGCAAGATTTTTTCTTGCGCGACGCTGTAAGGAGCAAAACTTATCATGATGCCTCATAACATTGAACAAGATACCTGGAAACAACAAGTTGGTGCGGCAGCGGCCAAACTTGTTGAGGATGGCATGGTTATAGGCCTGGGTACTGGCTCAACGGCTAACTACTTGATCTATGCACTGGCCCAACGCATTGTGTCAGGCTTACATATCATTGGAGCCGTCCCGAGCTCGATGGCAACAAAAGAACTGGCGAGCAATCTGAATATCCCGCTCACCGATCTCGATGCTCATCCCGAACTTGATCTCTATATCGATGGCGCCGATGAGATTGACCCACAGCTTCAACTGCTCAAGGGAGCCGGTGGCGCGCTACTACGCGAGAAGATTGTTGCCTCCTCGGCTCGTCGTTTTATTGTTATTGCCGATATTACCAAGAAGGTTACACAGCTTGGGCATCAATTCCCGGTGCCTGTCGAGGTGGTTCCTCTGGCAGTTACCCCTGTTAGCAAGCATATTGCAGCTCTTGGTGCTAATGTACGAACCAGACAACTCGCCGGGCAACCCTTTATTACCGATAACCATAACTTTATTGTAGATTGTACTTTTCCTGATGGGATCGCCAATCCAGCAGAACTGGATGAACGTTTACATCACATTGTAGGCGTCGTTGAGACCGGATTGTTTCTCAATATGGCCCGACAAGCATTTATCGGCGGACCAGAGGGCGTTCAGATCATTCCTTAAGACAATTTCACCTGACCCATGGGCTTTCTATACATACGTTCTCGCAGGATTTACGGGATTTAATGCCTTCTACAGCTTACTTGCTTAAGGAAGAGTACTCGTTTTTTACAATGGTTTAGAACATACAAACAGGAGCCTGACAAATATGCGCATAGTTCACACAATTGAAGCGATGAGGCTTGAACGCGTGCAGTGGACAGATCAAGTCGGTTTTGTCCCAACCATGGGATATCTCCATGAGGGGCACCTCTCCCTCTTCAAGCGTGCTCGCGCAGAAAATCAGGTACTGGTTGCTAGCATTTTTGTTAATCCAACCCAATTTAGCCCACAGGAAGACTTCAGCCTCTACCCACGAGACATAGAACGCGATCTACATATGCTAGAGGCGCAGGGTGTCGATGTAGTATTCTTGCCTACTCCAGAGCAGATGTATCCTCAGGGCTTTGCCACATATGTCGACCCACAAGGTCCACTGGCAGATCAGAGCGAAGGAGCTTCCCGTCCAGGCCATTTTCGCGGCGTGGCCACAATCGTGCTCAAGCTATTCCAGATTATTCAGCCCCACAATGCATACTTTGGGCAGAAAGATGCACAGCAGGTTGCCGTTATCACACGTATGGTCTCTGACCTCAATCTCCCCATCACTGTCCATATACTACCTACGATCCGCGAGGCAGATGGCATCGCAATGAGTAGCCGCAACAGCTATCTCAGTACCGAAGAGCGCCGTATAGCAACAGTCCTCTATCGAGCTCTGTTAGCAGGACAGGCAACTTTCCAAACAGCTCTCGATGCTCATACTCAAGACACAGCAGCCAGACAGGTTGAGCAGGTCATACAGGCACTCCATACAGTCATTGCAACCGAGCCACAAGCACATCTGGATTATGTAGAGGTACGCGATCCACAAACATTCTTGCCACTCGAAATACTTCAGGCTCCGGCAGTTCTGCTCATTGCGGTACACATAGGTTCAACCCGCCTGATCGATAATTTTGTATTGCATCTCGACGGCACCTGGGATACAGGCATGCTCACCTCTCATTTACAAGCAAGACGCTAAGAAAGCAACAGAAAATGATAATGCGCGAGAAAGTCACGGTACCAGCCATTCAAGCCCGTAAACATGGCCCTAAATTGACAATGATGACTGCATACGATACTCCAATGGCTCGTATCGTTGATAAAGCTGAAGTTGATATGATTCTCGTTGGTGACTCACTAGCAACAACGGTATTAGGGTATGAGGATACGCTTGCAGTTACCATCGATATTATGGTTCATCATACTGCAGCGGTGACACGGGCCCAGCCTCGTGCACTTGTCGTTGCCGACATGCCCTGGCTTAGCTACCATGTCTCACTTGAGGAGACGATTCGTAACGCCGGTCGCCTCATTCGCGAAGGAAGAGCAGAAGCGGTGAAGCTGGAGGGGGGGCAGAAACGGTTGCAGGCCATTGAAGCTCTCCTGGCCGCTGAAATACCTGTTATGGGTCATCTGGGCCTTACACCACAATCAGTCCATACAATGGGCGGCTATCGTGTTCAAGGGAAAGATATAGAAACAGCGCGAGTACTTATCGCAGATGCAAAAGCATTGGCTCAAGCGGGGGTCTTTGCACTCGTCCTCGAAGGCATTCCCGACGTATTGGCTGAGATTGTCACCCAGGAGATCGCTATCCCTACCATTGGCATTGGCGCAGGCTCTCATTGTGATGGACAAGTCCTGGTTTTCCACGACGCCCTGGGGCTAAATACTCAGCACGTACCAAAATTTGTACGCCAATACGCTCAACTTGCCGAGCAAGCAACGGAAGCTCTTCGGCATTACTGTGCTGATGTTCAATCCGGCACATTCCCGGCTGATAATGAAACATATCATACGAATAGGGAAGTTGCACAGTCCCTGCGCTCACAATACCATAGTCTACTACGAGAGCACACACAATAAACATTGGTTCGTCGCAATATATGCATATACTGTCCTTGTAAGCCTCCATATGGTTGCGAAATTGCTGCTCTGCAACGAAACAGAGGCGTGAAACGTCTAAAGTACTAATAGCATTAGCACAAATTAGTATATCCACGCTGGTAAAATTCATACGAATCGCTATACTACAATTAAGTAATTCGTCTTTTAAGGGATGCGGCCTTTCTATGGAGGCCGATCTCAACTATTTCAGAGAGGCTCAGAAAGATGCCTGATAAAAATTGTCGGCCTCGGATTAGCAGAATAAGCATGATGCTGGTTTTCTGCTTCTTCGTACTTTCTTTCGTCATCACTTCTCCAGCCTCAGCACACAATACAAATAGTGCGGAGGATGGGCCATCCATCCAGCGCGTTACTACAGGCTTCGATGAGCAATATCAGGATGGGAACTGGGTACCAGTACAGGTTACGTTAAGTAACAACGGGGCAGATTTCTCAGGCAAAGTTTCAATCCAGGTACCTTCCTCTTCCTTTAATATACCCGGTAATTCCACCTCCACTTATGTTTATCAAGAGCCAGTCAGCCTTCCACCTGGATCACACAAACAGGTAACGCTCTACATCCCACTCAGCCTTGGCACACAGGGTAATCGATCACCCGTGACAATAGATTTACTCGATAACAACGATCACAAAGTTGCCAGCCGAACGAGTTCCCCTAATAGTGTCAGCCCCAATACCATTGTCGTTGGGATACTCTCCACGCAGCCTAATAATTTTGGGATGCTGAACTCTGCATTATCATCTGTTCTCAATGCATCAATCATTCAAACCAAAACATTAACCGCTACAACGCTACCCAATCAAGCCGAAATACTTAGAAACTTTGATGCAATCATCATTGATAACTTTGCAACGCAGACTCTTGCGACCGATCAGATCACAGCGATACAAAGTTGGGTAAATCAAGGTGGTATTCTTATCCTCGCTGGCGGCCCCGAATGGCAGCGCACGATTGGACATCTCCCCAGTAGTCTCCTCCCTCTGGTCATTACAGGAACCGATACTCTTCCCGCAGGCACACACTTGCTCCCGATAAGTGGGCCAGTAAAAAATGGTCAGGCCGATACGGTCCAGTCACCTGTCACCATAAGCGTCGCCAAACCGCAAGCTGACAGTAGCATCTTGCTTAAAGCGGGCAATATTCCTTTGATTACATCGACCGTTGAGGGATTGGGCTCTGTATTCTATCTTGCCTATGACCCTGCACTTGAGCCATTCGTTGGTTGGGCAGGCACCAGTAAATTGTGGTCAGGGCTTATCCTACGCACCCTTGGTGACCAGATATTATCGAATAGTACAGGTTCTAGCGTGACCTGGCAGGGCAATACCTATGGGAATACGATGGACACGCTGCTCAAATCGTTCTTCCCTGATGCCTATCCGCCAAACTGGCTCATCCTTGTCCTTTTACTTAGCTATATCCTCTTGCTAGGGCCCATCCGCCTCATCTTCGTGCGCAGGCTTAAGAAGCGCGACTGGAGTTGGCGTATCGTGCTTACCACTATCGTCGTCTTCACGTTACTCAGCTACGGACTTGCCCTCCAGCAAAAAGGCACATCTATTGTGAGCAGCAGCATTTCAGTTATTCAGCTCAATCATCCAGATACCACAGGCTCAGCAGAACATGTCACAACCTATGTCGGTGTCTTTGTCCCCAGTCAGGGTGACTTCGTCGTTCATATCCCCGGTTCTAATCTGGTGCAATCAAGCAACAGTCAACAGCAGTATCAGACCTATCCCTATCGCAGCCAGTCGACAACGCAACAGACAATTGTACAGTCGGTTGCCACTGGCACAGATGTTGACCTGAAAGGCGTTGATATCTGGACGGCACGCACACTCGTCGCTAAACATGATCTGCATACCGCAGGAGGAATTACTTCAAATCTCAGTCTGCAACAAAATACCATCAGTGGGACTGTCACCAATACATTACCCTACGCACTAAACGATATTTACGTGCTCGTTGGTAATGACTATAAATCTCTAGGTACGCTCCCTCCCAACAGCACCCAGGCGGTTCAAATGACACTCGCGGCCAATCTGAACAGTAACGGGGGCAACGGCCAGCAACAATCTATCGCCGACCAGATCGCAAGCAAGGTAGGCATAGTAGGGAGCGCATACTCCGCCTACAGCGCAAATACCAATCAAACACAGGACGAACCACACCGCCATGCAGCCATGCTCGAAGCTCTGAGTGGTGGATATTGTGATGGAAGTAGTCCTTGCTATCGATCCAGTGCAGCAACAATAGTAGGAGCAAATGGAGGCATGACCAAACGCCTCATTTATAATACTGGCGCACGTGATCCGCTCTTACTTGCAGGAGCACCCGCGACATTGATCGGCTGGACGCAAGCTCAGGCAGATCCAGCAAGCAATGTCACCATTAACGGTCAGGCATTAAATGGGACGCGAGAAACGTTTATACAAGCTCCTTTGAATATAAACTACACAGGAAACATCCATATACCAGCCAGTTTTGTGAGGAGCCAGATCTCTAATATGGAGCAGGATCAGACCGGGAATATCCAGGAAGTCTCTCCTGGCACCTATACGATGACGGTGGGTAGCATGACATTTGAGTATACATTGCCAAACACACCTCCGCTCCAAAAGAGCTTGCTCTCCTTCCGAGCCAGCTCTAATCCAGCACGTATTCCTACTCAAAATACTGGTACAACCACCGACATCAACCATGTACAAACCTACCTGTATAACTGGCAAACTAGAAATTGGGACAGCGTTACGTTCAGTCAGTTTACACTTTTAATGAATAATGCTAATTCTTATATTGGTCCTGGAAATCGTGTATTGCTACATATAGTAAACCAGGATATGACGGTAGGCACCACCATTTTTGACCGACCCACACTAGATTTGCAAGCGACGGTTTCAAGCTAAAGAGGTCTTATGTCAAGCACGACGACAACAATTGAGGATGCAAACCCATTAATCAAGATAGAGAATGTTACGAAACGCTACCACAATGTGAATGCATTACGTGACTTCAGCCTGGAAATACCACGCGGTTCTATTTATGGACTGATTGGACCAAATGGAGCGGGGAAAACCACTCTTTTGCGTATTCTCGCCGCTCTGCTTGCCCCAACATCGGGGCAAGTCTGGCTGGAACAGCAAGAAGTTACGCGCTCACCATCTATTATTCAGCGTAAAGTTGGTTATATGCCTGACTTCTTCGGCGTCTATCCTGACCTCACCTCAGCAGAGTATCTGGAGTTCTACGCAGGCATTCATGGCATTCCACGGCAGAAACAAGCGACGGTGGTGAGCGATCTTCTGGAGCTTGTTGACCTTTCGGCGAAACGCGATGCGATGGTCGAAACACTCTCACGTGGTATGAAACAAAGACTTTGCCTGGCAAGAGCACTGGTCCATGATCCCGAGGTGTTGCTTCTCGATGAACCAGCTTCTGGCCTGGACCCAAGAGCACGCGTGGAATTGCGTGAACTGGTCCGCACGCTACAGAGCATGGGGAAAACCATTATTATCAGTTCCCACATTCTCTTAGAACTGGCAGAAATGTGCACCGACATCGCCATTCTACAGGGCGGCCAGCTCATCATTGCAGGTGACGTTGAGAAGGTAACACATCAACTCGGCGGAGGGCGTCAGCTCGATATTCGTGTACTGGAGCAGAAATACGTGAGTCAGGCCGTCGATATCTTGAAAGAGCATGCCGATATCAGTAATGTAATAAGCGACAATGATACGACGACGATCCAGGCTGACTTTGCGGGTAACGACGAGGCTCTTCATCATGTTTTAGCCGACCTGGTCACAAAAGAGGTGGGTATCGTCTCATTCGCTCCACGCTCAGGAGGTGGCCGTCTCGAAGAAGTCTTTATGCACATTACAGAAAGGAATAGCCAATCATGACCTTTCTCGCGCTACTTACGAAAGAAATGCGTCTGCGCATGCGTCGTGAGCGCACAATATGGGTTATTGTTGCCTATATTCTTCTCATGGGTCTGTTCGGATGGCTGGTAATTAATAGCAGTAACCGTTCTACAAGTACTGGCATCAATAACTGGAGCTCTCTCGGCTATCTTCTCTATACGCTTTTGCTTGTGATTCAGATCTTTCTTATTCTCTTTATTACGCCTGCCTTTACTTCTACTACGATCAATGGAGAGAAAGAGCGACAAACGTTCGATTTATTACTCTGTTCACAGCTCTCCACTTTTTCGCTCATCGCAGGTAAATTGCTAGCAGGTCTGATGAACTCGCTTCTTCTTATCGCTGCTTCTATTCCGCTCTTTAGCCTTGTCTTCTTCTTCGGTGGCGTATCACCACTGCAAGCTATACAGGCACTGACAGTCTCAGTATCGACGGCATTAGTAGCGGCCACCCTTGGTATCTTCTGTTCCGCAATATTTCAAAGGCCTGCCGTCTCAACAGCAATCACCTATATGCTTGTTTTGCTCTGGCTGATTTTACCTTTGATCATCGCAACAATGGCACCTCCACAACCACCACCACAAGCAAATGCAACAGCCAACGTCACGATGCAAGAGCCAGCACCACAACTCTTCTTGCTGTGGAATCCCATTGTTGCACTGATGACGACATTTAGTGCACCATATTCCTACTTTGGTTTCCCAAGAGGCAATTATCATATCGGTGCACTGAACTTCGCCCCCTGGCAAGGATATATTGTGCTAAATACAGTCGCGACAGGGATATTTTTTTTGTGCAGCTTATGGTTTGTCAAGCCACATCCCATACTCTGGCAACGATTTCACACACTAAAAAACAGCATGACAAAGCAAAAAACAGAGGCAAGAGCTACCGCTTGATGGTAGAATAAAGAAGAAGGCAAATATATAGCAGCTTTCCTCCTGGATACATTCAGATAAGACAAGAAAAAGAAAGGGTTTATCATGGCGATATTGATGCCGCCGCGCACGACGGTCACCGACCATGGGCCTCGTGCCAGTGAGAGTATAGAGACAGTATTACGTCCCTGGCAAAGACGTATCTCGCTTCAGCAAACATTTCATTGGCTGATGAATGGACTCATTACTGGTCTCATTCTTGCTTGTCTTACGCTCATCGCCGCACGACTCTTTCCCTGGGCAAGTGCATCCTTGTGGGCACTGGGCATTGGCGCATCCTGCCCTCTTGTCGCGCTGCTCGCTGCAATCTGGTATCGACCAGCATTGGCAAGTACCGCATATATTGTAGATACACGCCTGAACTTGCATGATCGTCTTAGCACAGCGTGGGAATTGCGCGCGCAGCCATCAATCCTGGCAGGGCTACAACGTCGCGATGCCCTCAAGCAATTGAGCACCCACAAGTTAGCCACAAGTATCCCTCTACGTATACATCGCTCTAAGATTATCACGCTGGCCATCGTCATCATCGTGTTACTCGCCCTTGTACTGCTCCCCAATCCGATGAATGCACTCCTGAAACAGCAAGCGGACCTGCAAAACCAGATTGCCAGGCAGATCAGCGGCATCGAAAAAGTACGCCAGCAAACAGCTCAGCAGACCACACTGCCAGCAGCAGAAAAAAAGCAGATTGATCAGATTCTCCGCGATCTTGAAGCAAAGTTACGCAATGCAAAAAGCGCAACAGAAGCGCAACAAGCACTCTCGGACGCACAAGCGAAGTTAGATCAATTGCAGGACCCCCAGTCAGCCAACCGCATCCAGGCACAGGCGTCAGCAGGCGATACACTCCAGAGCAGTTCTAATGCTAATTTGCGTGCAGCGGGTCAGGCTCTCAGCAATAACGATAGCAAGAGCCTTGAACAAGCCTTACAAAATTTAGCCGCGCAAGCCAGCAAACTGTCGGACGCCCAACGCAAGCAACTGGCGCAGGAACTTGAGAAGGCGGCCAATCAGGCGAGCCAGAACGCCAGTGAAAGTTCTGCGCTTCACCAGCTGGCGAAATCGCTGGCTGATGGTAGCCCCAGTGAGATCTCCGATGCAGCCAATGCAGTCAGTTCGGCTGCCAATCAAACAGCCGCTGACCAGAATGCCCAGAATGCCATCAATCAGGCATCTCAAGGGCTACAGAGCGCCGCCAACGACCTTGCATCAGCTACAGATGGCGCGAATAGTCAGCCAAAAGGTCAGGGACAAGGGCAAGGGCAAGGGCAAGGACAAAAGCAAGGCCAGGGTCAGGGACAAGGGCAAGGTCAGGGACAAGGTCAGGGGCAGGGACAAGGTCAGGGTCAGGGACAAGGTCAGGGGCAAAGCAAGGGCCAGGGCCAGGGGAAAGGTCAGGGTGGAACTGGAGGTAGTGGCAATGGAAACAACAAACAAGGTAAAAACGAACAAGTTTACGTCCAGGGCCAGGCTGGACAAGGCACAAGCATCCAGAGTCAAGATAATACAAATGGCATCGTCCAGCCTGGTAGCACAGTTCCATATTCGCAGGTCATCGAGCAGTATAATCAGATGGCTCACGATGCTATCGACAATAGCAATGTGTCGCCAAACGAAAAAGACCTGGTTCATGACTACTTCAAATCACTAGAAGGGCAATAATATATCATGGCAAATGGAAGCGAACAGACATCCTTCGACATCAATCCATACGATGATGGAACCGTCCTACCTGAAAAAGCGCTGCCGGTTGCGGCAACGATAAACCAGCCAGCGATCACCCCAATGGTAAAAAAAGAGGTATCGGCAACTAGCAGTGAGCCAGACGAGGAGGATATCGCGAACTTCGTCGATACGGCACAGAGGTTAGAGCATGAACTCTCTTCTATTGTCGTGGGGCAAGAACGTGTTGTCCGTGAATTGGTACTTGCCTTATTGGCAGGCGGGCATGTCCTGCTTGAAGGGGTCCCGGGACTCGGAAAAACCCTGCTTGTGCGCACCCTCTCAGATGCTCTATCACTCAAATTTGCGCGTATCCAATTTACGCCTGACCTGATGCCCGCTGATATCGTCGGGACAACAATTGTGACGGAGGAGAGCGACTCGGCGGCATCAGGTAGCAAACGCGCTTTTAGCTTCCAGCCTGGACCAATCTTCGCGAATATTGTGCTCGCCGATGAAATCAATCGCGCAACACCCAAAACTCAGTCGGCATTGCTTGAAGGCATGCAAGAGCGCACCGTCAGCGTCGGCGATAGAACGCGTCCCTTGCCCAAACCCTTCTTTGTGCTCGCAACGCAGAACCCTCTTGAAATGGAAGGCACCTATCCTTTACCTGAAGCCCAGCTTGATCGCTTCCTCTTCAAGATCATGGTCGGCTTCCCGAAGGCGGAAGACCTTATACGCATCATCGATACCACAGTCGGAACACAATCGCTACGTGCAAAATCCATCGCCACGGGAGCTCAGCTGGCTCACCTGATTGAGGTTGCCCGCGCAGTGCCGGTCGCCACCCATGTTAAAGAATACGCGGTCCGTATGCTCCTGGCAACGCATCCCGATCAAGAGGACGCCCCAGAAAAAGTTCGCCAATATGTACGCTATGGGGGAAGCCCACGCGGTCTACAGACGCTCATCACCACCGCAAAGGTACGTGCGCTCATTGAAGGCCGTTACAACGTCTCGACCGACGACATAAAGGCTGTCGCCTTTCCTGCTCTGCGGCATCGTATCGTACTCAACTTCGATGGGCTTGCCGACAATATCACGACGGAGAAACTTATCGCGACTATCATTGAAGAGCTGGAGACGACGTAATATGTTGTCGCTCACGCTACGCTACGATCTCTCGTACCTGTCATCCACTTCCCAATGTTGTTGAGGCCGTCATTGATGACCATTTTTGTTCGTGCATGAAGAAAGACGAGCGGCGCTGATGAGGCACTGTATCCATTGCATCTCATGATCGAGAGCAGTCTAGAAAGGGTGGACGTATGCAAGAGGCTGGGAAGGGGCGCTTTCCGTTGGGCGCGGATGTCTTACAACGGCTAGATAATATAGCACTACTCACACGGCGGCCGATGGCAACTGGGCGTCCTGGTCGTCGTCGTTCGCCGCTGGCAGGCTCTTCGATGGAGTTTGCCGATTTCCGCCGCTATGCCCCCGGCGACGATTTTCGCCGCATCGACTGGCGTGCGTTTGCACGCTTAGAACGACTCTTTTTACGCGTCTTTGAAGCCGAAGAAAATATTACGGTAACTATTCTCATCGACTGCTCCGATTCAATGTATTATGGCGACCCCGTCAAGGCCGAACTCGCCATTGCAACAGCTGCGGCACTGGGTTATATCGCGCTTAAGTGTGAGGATAGCGTTATTCTTGGTGCACTCACTGATCGTCTGGTAACGTATCGGCGCGCGAATAGTGGGACCAATGCAATCTGGTCGCTCGGCGAATTTCTCACGCACCTGCCTCGCTCTGGCACGACTGATCTCAATCGCGCACTCTATGACACCGGAAAAGTCGTTACATCACCCGGCTTAACCATTATCTTATCCGACTTTCTTGCCCCTGGTGGCTATCAGACAGGGGTACGAGCCGTCAGACAGCTACGGCAGGAAGTGGCATTGCTGCAAATTCTCTCGCCTGATGAAATTGACCCCCAGATTCAGGGCGATTGGCGTCTGCGCGATAGCGAAAGCACCAGCACCGTGGATGTCAGTTCCTCTTCGCATATATTACATGCCTATCGAGAACGGCTGGCCGAGTTTACCGAGGGGCTGGCCTCTTTTGCACATGCCCATTCAGGGATCTACACACTGATCTCCAGTGATACAGATATTATCGATGTCGTACAGCGCATGCTACGACAAATAGAGTTGGTCAAGTGACACAGAGAATAGACAGAACACACAAACGCTACAAACGCTACACATAACAAGGAAGAGATAGATGAGCATACTTGTGCCAGCGGCGCTTGCTTTTAGCGTCATTATACCGATCATCCTTTGCCTGTACTTTATGCGGCCAAGGCGGCAAGAGCGCGTGGTCGGTAGTACATTACTATGGCAACAAGCAATGCAAGATCTGCAAGCGAGCCGTCCCTGGCAGCGTCTCCGTATCACGCCACTGCTCTTATTGCAACTGCTCGCGGCCATTATCATCATACTCGTACTCGTGAGACCGGCCATCTTTATGAGCAGCCCTGTCAGCGGGAACTCTATTCTCGTGCTACAGGCGTCAGCCAGCATGCAAGCTACGGATGTAAGTCCCAGCCGCTTTGAGAATGCAAAAAATACTATCGCAGATTTTATAGGCGCATTGGGCCCCAATGATCACCTTTCGCTTATCACCATGGCGCGTACACCACAGGTATTAATTGTTGACTCACAGGATAAGGGGCAACTACAAAACGCGCTACAGCGCGCAAAGGTCACCAACCAGGACGCCGATCTGGAGCAGGCGCTCTCTCTCGCCAACTCGCTTGCACAGAGCCAGGCCAATGCCCAGATTGTGGTTATTGGCGATGGTCATGTCATAAATACAAGCCAGACCATCGTCACTCAATATCCTGTACGCTATATGGCGGTAGGAACTGACGCCCCCAACGTCGCATTCATGGCCCTCTCATCGCGTAGCATCCAGGGACAGCTTATCGCCTTCGCCCAGATAACAAACTACAGCCACCAGACCCGCGCAGTGCCAGTTGAGTTATATGCGGATGATCGGCTCTTTGGGGTGAAGACCGTCACATTAGCCGCAGGGGCAAGCGGGTCGGTACAGTGGAGCCCACTCGCACAGGCCACAAGCGTGCTCCATGCACATATCGTCACACAGAATGCCATGACCATCGACCATGACGCCTGGGCCATTGTTGGTAGCTCCATTCATGGTCGCGTGCTGCTCGTAACCAAAGGAAATACCTATCTGGAAACGGCGCTGAGCCTACAAACGAATGTCACACTTTTCGAGACAACACCAGATAAGTATTCGAATAACGGCAATACCTACGATCTCACTATATTTGATGGCTACGCCCCACCGACGCTGCCCACAAGCAACCTGCTCTTCTTCAATCCACCCAACCATACCTATCCGTTTGCCACATCGGGCGCACTCACAGCAGTCACCCATATCAATGCCGGCAATGATTCACTTAATCTACTCAAAGATGTTGATCTCAGCAGCATTCATACCCTACGCGCCAGCCATCAACTTAAGCCAGCAGTCTGGGAGCAACCCATCATAACCTCGCCGGAAGCACCGCTCTTGATTGCAGGCGAAAATAACAATCAGCGCGTTGCGGCGTTTGGGTTTGACCTGCATGAAACAAACCTACCACTGGAATCTTCCTTCCCTATCCTTATGCTGAATATGATGAACTGGTTCCTACCAGCACCGGTTGCCGGCAATGGACAGGTAAGCGCAGGAACAGCGGTCAAAGTCGATACGTGGCCTGGCAGCGATCAGGTGACTATTACTGGACCTGACCAACAGACAACCACCGTGGGGCCGCCATTTCCTGTTACACCATATGCTCAAACAAATAGTATTGGCCTCTACCACGTGACACAACGTGTCCATGGTCGCATATTGAATGGCGCGTTTACCGTCAATCTCTTTGATCCGATACAATCACGCCTTGCACCAGCTACGGCATTACCGATTGTTAATAGTACCAATATTGTAGACAACAATAATACGATATCGCATCAGCTACGCGAAATCTGGCCCTGGATTGCAGCCATCTTCTTGCTCGTGCTCTGTATAGAATGGTGGTTCTTCACACTCTCCTACAAAGCGCAGGGAGCGCCAGGTCAGCAACACTCAGGCAAGAACAGGCAATCCCCAGGTGGAGCAACGCGCCGGGGTGCCACGCCCCGAAACGCACTTCTCACCGCACTACAGGATCGCCTGGAGGAGGGCCTTGCGCTGGCAAGGAAACGCACGCTAAAGATACAAAAGCGTCTACGCGGCAAACGCAGACGACTACCGAAGGGAGAGAGACATGCTAACATTTGAGCAACCTCTGTTGCTTCTGCTCTTACTACCTATTGGGCTCCTGGTCTATTGGACCTGGAAGCGTATGTCTCTGCCTTATCCAGCACAACAACGCTGGCTTATTCTCGTCTGCCGAATCACCCTCTTCGCCTGTATTATTCTCGCGCTGGCAGGGACCGCATGGGCGCAACCAGTCTCACGACAGGCAACAGTCTTTGTAGGAGATATCTCAGCCAGCACTGGCCCACAACGTGCTTTTATTGAACAATGGATCACCTCTGCGCTTAAGCAGAAACGTGTAGATGATCAGGTAGGTATCGTTGCAACGGGACGCAATGCGCTTGTAGAGCAATCAGTCTCAGGGCAGATCGACTTCTCGCACTTCGAATCCACACCAGACACAAACTACACCGACCTGACCGCCGGGCTACGCCTCGCCGCTGCTATCTTGCCAGCCAATAGTCAGCAACATATTGTCTTATTAACCGATGGGCAACAAAATCTAGAGGATGCATTGCCAGAGGTACAATTACTTCAGCAGCAAGGTATCCGGCTCGACATTGTGCCTCTGCCCAACAACACAAGCGCAGATGCCCGTATTGATGACTTTACCGCTCCATCCAATTTGCGCACAAACGAGCACTTTACGCTGCATCTCAAGGTCTCCAGCAGTGTCGTGCAAACGGCAACACTACGGCTCTACTTAGATGCGAAGATTATCTCACAACAAAAGATCACACTTTCCGTGGGTCAACAAGAGCTAAGCTTCGACATGCTTGCTCCTCCCGTTGGCTTCCATACATATCGGGCCACACTTGAGGCCTCGCAATCCGCTATCGCCCAGAACAAAGAAGCCTCAGCATTTGTCAATGTCCAGGGTGCGCCACGCGTGCTCGTCATCGAAGGACAGCCAGGCAGCGGGAAAAATATTATCGCCTCGTTACAGGCGACCCATATCAGCGTCACAACAGGTGCACCCAGCGATATTCCTACAACGCTCGATGCTCTGGCACAATACAGCAGCGTTGTCCTGGCAGATGTCCCTGCAGTTGAGCTGGGGAATACACGCATGCAGATACTGCAATCATTTGTCCGCGATCTGGGACATGGGTTGGTCGTAAGTGGAGGCCAGAGCAGCTATGGGGTCGGAGGCTATGCCGAGACGCCCCTCGAACAGACATTGCCAGTGCGCATGGACATTCCTCAACACAAGGAGACACCTACAATTGCAGTTGTGCTCATTGTTGAGAGCCTGGAAGAACAGGCACCTATCAATATTTCAAAGGAAGCGGCAAAGGGAGTCATCGGGCTGCTTACAGCTCGTGACCAGGTCGGCATATCAGCCGGATATGGGACGTTGAGCATCAAAATGCAGAACGTCACGGATAAGAAAGCCATTGACAAGCAGATCGACAATATGAACCCTGTCGACCCGCCAAGCTACAATCCTGACTTCGCCAATGCGGAGCAAGAGCTGCTGCATACAAATGCGAAGATCAAGCACATTATCCTGCTTGGCGATGGCGATGCTTATGATGCGTACGCAGCACAAGTAACAAAGCTCGCAAATGAAAATATCACCGTCTCGACGGTAGAAACAAACGCCATGGGGCCCGAAGATATCGCCACCATGCAGCAGATAGCACAATGGGGCAAGGGACGTTTTTATCGCGCCGACGATCCTTCGGCTATCCCACAAATCTTGCTCAAAGAGACTGAGCGTGCGGCGCGGCGCTCACTCATCAACGAGACCTTTCATCCTGTGGTGGTGGGGAATAATCCTATACTCACAGGTTTGAACAGCTTTCCTACACTTGATGGATACGTAGCCACGTCACCCAAACCTGCAGCACAGATGGTCCTGGTCAGCCACCTTGATGATCCAGTACTCGCAGTATGGCAGTATGGGCTTGGGCGTGTTGCAGCCTGGACCAGTGATTCCCTGGGCCTATGGACAAAAGACTGGGTCACGTGGAATAATGCACCTCGCTGGTGGGCCAACCTCGTTACCTGGACCTTACCTGCGTCCAACTCCAGTAGTATAAATGTCAATGGAAAAGTCATCAATGGCGTAGGGCAACTGACCGTTGACTTACCTTTTGCCACGACGGGAAGTAGCGGGCAGCAACAGGTACAGGTTCATATTGTCGGACCTGATCTTTCGCAACAGACGGTAAATCTGCAACCCACAGCACCAGAGCGCTGGGAAGGCAATTTCCCGGCCAATCAGGTTGGAGCCTACCTGCTGCAAGTCACATGGCGAGGAGGGGGTCAGAAAGACGCGAGCTTGACCAATACAACGGGGCTCGTCGTTCCCTATTCACCAGAGTACCGCTCGCAGGGAACAGACACACGTTTGCTCACCCTACTCGCACGGGCAGGGGGCGGCGTACTGCTCGGCTCTGGCGATAGCGGATCTGTCTTTACGGAAAGCTTGAAGCCAGCCACAGCATCAGTGCCTATCACCTTCTGGCTTCTCATACTGGCCGCACTGCTCTTACCAATAGATATTGCGGCGCGCCGTCTTGCAAGCCTTGAGTTCATTGCGGAAGGCTACACATGGCTGCTAATCGCGCTACGTCTCAAGAAGGCCAGCGATGTCGCAGCAGAAGCGAGCAGCGAGATGCCCAGCATAGCATCGTTAAGCCAGATCCGTGCACGCCGGGAGCAGACACGCAGCAAAGCACTCAAGAGCGAGTTACCACCCATAGATCTGGGGCAAAACGGCAAGACAAAGATGGCTACAAATGGACAAGAAAAGGCAAAGCCACCAAAAGTCGAAGTCAAGCCTACACGTCAACGTGACGCTCCAAACTCGGTAGCATCTCGTCTGGTAGAGGCCAAGCGTCAACGCACACAGGACAAAAAATAGATACATCCGATACAACCGTGTATCCAGAAAATAAAGCAAGAGATAACGCAATTACATTGCTACAGTTAGCTTTACTGATATTGCTTGCTTAAGAGGAGTTTTATGCAGTTAACAGAACTACGAGGTCAGCTGGCTCGCTATGCCAGAAAAATGTATGAGAGCGGTCTTGTACGCGCTACACAGGGGAATCTCAGTGTCCGTGACCCGAAAAGTGGGCTGATATGTATCACACCAAGCGGAGCCGATTATCAGACCCTTACCGCCGAAGACGTTGCCATCGTTGACGAGCAGGGAAAGATCGTAGAGGCCAGGTGGCAACCATCAGTAGAGACACCATTGCACACACATATTTTACACCAACGACCAGATATTCATTGTGTAATGCACACGCACTCACCTTATGCATCAGCATTTGGAGTCGTCTACCAACCAATCCCGATGATTCTAGGCGAATCGGCGTCATGCCTGGGTGGTGAGGTCCCAATTGCTCCCTATAGGACATCGGGCACTATTGAGTTCGCCGAGGTGGTCGCGGACACCCTGGGCAATGGCCCGGCCGTTATCTGGGGCAACCATGGAGCAATGGTTGTTGGAGCGACTCTGGCACAAGCATTTTCTATTGCACATGCACTGGAGGATACAGCACATATCTATGTAATAGCAAAACAACTTGGCAACCCGGTCGCCCTTCCAACGGAAGAGATTACGAAGCTGCATGCGGAATGGCAGCAAAATTACAGGCAGAAAGCTCTAGAAAGCCGCTAGCAGATCACTCGCTTTCTCTTCTAACATCCATTGATGCATCTGGGCCACTCCGAATTTCTCTGCAACCCGAAAATCGTTCTAGAACGCTTCCACTCCTGTGTATTTCGTGGGCAGTGCCCACGAAATACACAGTAAAGTCATGTTTTGCATGTTCTATTTACTGCTAAAAGTAGTAAATAGAACATGCAAAACATGACTTTAATG
>Ga0302321_100001334_pt1 | contig 21078 bp, 15 predicted proteins | sample Fen_T0_1_FD_202505 | JGI IMG/M metagenome (GOLD analysis project Ga0302321, IMG submission 202505) | Peat permafrost microbial communities from Stordalen Mire near Abisko, Sweden - Fen_T0_1 | ecosystem: Environmental > Terrestrial > Soil > Wetlands > Permafrost | place: Sweden: Abisko...
GCGCCACGCTGAAAAACGGATCCGCCGCCACATTCAGACCCACGTGCTTCATCGTCACCAGCGCCCGCGCCCCCGCGTACGCCACGCCAATGCCCACTTCCAGCGCGACTTTTTCATTGGGCGCCCATTGCGCCCGGCCGCCCAGGTGGGAAAGATATTCGAGAATTTCGGTGGAAGGTGTGCCGGGATAGCCGGTGCCCAGCACCACCCCGCCGTGCAGGGCGCCCAGGGCAATGGCACTGTCGCCACTCAATAGTTGTCGGTCGTTGGAACTCATTTGAAATTGTTAATGCTTCAGACCGGTGCCGGACCGGTAAAGGAATGCATCAGGTCAAGAAACCACCCCGGCGGGCGGATCGGTTTGCCCTCGGCATCGGCAAAAGCGTGCACCGTGTAGCCGCGCACCACCGGCTTGCCGGTCGCATTCTGGTTGATTTGCACTTCGAAACGCAGCTTCGCGCGGCCGGACACCGCCACGCTCGAAGCGATGTCCAGCAAATCGTCGTAACGGGCTCCGCCCTGAAATTCCAGATGCGCTTCCACGAGCGGCAGAAACACGCCCTTCTCTTCCAAGGCGGCATAGGACATGCCCAGCCGCCGGCGCATAAGTTCCGTCCGCCCGCACTCGAACCATTCCAGCGCCCGCGAATTATAGAACGTGCCCATCTGATCCGTTTCACTGTAACGGACGCGCAACTGCAAAACATCGTGCAAAAGGCTCATTTAAAAAATGCCGCCGGCCACCGGCGAAACTCCCGTCGCAACCAGGAACAGACGGCGGTGAGTCGGGAAATTTTAGGCATACGCGCGGGCAGAAACCTATCCTATCTTGCCGATAGCCTCGCATTTTTTGCGGGTGCCTTTTCGATTAGCCGCCCCGCCTGGAGAAAGAATTTCATCATTTTTGGCTAATGGTGCTGGACACGTCTCCCGTCATCCTTAGCATTTGGAAAAATTTTCACCCTGCACCTGGACTCACTATGCCCACCCCGATGAAAGCCGCCCGGCTCGGTTTGCTCGCCGCGTCCGCCATCCTGACGACGACCCTGGCCCAGACCAATTCCGCCCCGCTGTCCGCGACCGCCGCCAGCGGGGTCGCCACAAATCAGCCGGATCTGCTGCAGCGCATCAAGCAGCCGGCATCCTGGCTGAGTTGGGGCGGCGACCTCCGCGCCCGCAACGAATACTTCAACAATTTGCTGACCCTCAACCCGAAGGCGACCTACCACGAGCAGGATTATTTTCGTTTCCGCGGCCGCGTTTGGACCACCCTCACGCCGCTGGATGATTTGAGCGTTTTTACCCGGCTGACCACCGAATCCCGCGACTGGCTGCAGCCCGCCGGTTTCACGCCGTTTAAAGGCCGCACCGGCGTGGACTATACGGAAGGCATCATTGACGGGCTGAACGTAAAATGGAAAAACGTCCTCGACCAACCCGCCACCCTCACCGTCGGTCGCCAGGACATCATGCTGGGCGATGGCTGGCTGGTCGGTGAAGGCACGCCCAACGACGGTTCCTGGACCCTTTATCTGGACTCCGCCCGGTTGAGCTATGAACTCAAGGACCAGCACACCGTCTTTGAAGCGATCGGCATCCTGCAGAACGCCCGCGATGACAGTTGGCTGCCCACGATCAACAACCAGAACCGCGCCGAATCCGAACAAAATGAAAAGGGGGCCATCTTCAGCGTGGCCAACACCTCCGTGCGCGCGGCCAACGTGACCGGCTATTTCATTTATAAGAACGACGCCCGCCTGAACGGTGCCGCCGGCCGGCTTGGCGACAATGCCGACATCTATACTCTCGGTGCCCGCCTCAGCGGCCTGCTGGGAGACCACTGGAAATACTCGGCCGAAGGCGCCTACCAGTTCGGACGCAAACAAGACACGAACATCCATGATGACGCAACGGCTGCCAATCCGAACGCGGCCTTCGATTATCGCACGCTCAATGCTTTCGGGCTCAACAGCAAGCTGACCTGGCTGGCCAAGGATAAGCGAAACAACCAGTTGCACCTGTCATTTGAATTTCTTTCGGGCGACCAACCCGGTTCCGGCAACGATGAAATGTTCGACGTGCTCTGGGGCCGCTGGCCGCGCTGGAGTGAAATCGGGCTGTACAGTTACGCCGCCGAAACCCGCATCGGTCAGGAAGCCAACCTGATCCGCGTCGGCCCCGGCTGGAGTTTCACGCCGTTGAAGGACCTTGATTTCAGCGCCGCCTATTATGTCTTGCTCGCGCCGGAGTCCACCCCCACGCGCGGCGCAGGCGGCACCACCCTGTTCAGCCATGCTGACAACTTTCGCGGCCATTTCATCCAGAGCGTCTTGAAATACAAATTCAATGCCCACGCCAGCGGCCATCTGCTGGGTGAATGCCTGTTCCCCGGCAACTACTACGTGACCAAAAATCCGATCCCCTTTCTCCGCGCTGAAGTGGTATTTGCGTTTTAGAGCATTGACAGAAATGATGCAGCGATACGGCGCGAGGATGCGCGCCAGCACCCCGCCCCGGAGCGCCGACGTCCTCGTCGGCTTAACGCGCAGTCACGCTGTGCTGACCGAAAACCACAAAACATCTCCCGCGCACCTCCGGGCGAATGCCAAAAACCAGTCGTCGACCGACACCTGGCCGGCTGGCCACCGCGCTCCCCACCGCTCCGCCTGCGAATTCACCCGGCGGTTTGGCTGGTCTCAAGCCCCAAATCAAAAGGCATAAAACGATGGCCAAGAGCGCCACAACCACGCTTTTGCGGCCCAGTCTCACTCCGGTTTGGGTTCCAGATTTCGGCTGCCGTCAGAATTAAATGTAAGATTCATGCGGAAATACACATCCGACTCATTTTCCCAGTTAGAAATAAAAACCTCTCCGCGTCCGTATTTATTCTTGTTAGTCTTGAAGTAAAAAGTGATTTTTTGTTCACGAACCCAGCCAGCGTCAGCGGCTTCATGCAAAACAGAAAGCGTGGGAACATAACCTGTCTCTGGGGCTTGATATAAAAATAGGTCATCTGTTTTGATAATCCCACCTCCCAACATTTCAATTTTAAAACTCCACTTATATGGAGATTTGTCATCGAAAGTTAATATTCGACGCTCACGGATTACCGTCAGCTTCAGGCAGGCATCAGGCAATTCTGTGCGGGAACATTTGACAGAATTCTCAGCTATCCAAATGCTCTGGCCGTCCGACGGGATCATACTCCTGAAAGACACCCCCACCAACTCGGCGGCCCCCTGCCGCTTCCACATCCGATAAACCACCGGCTTGGCTGGATTCGGTTCGTGATGGATCGAAACGCCAGGCCCGTATCCATAGCCGCCAAGACTGCCGGGCGCAAGTTCGTAGCCCTCCTTTGCAATATGCAAACTTAATGATTCACCGCTCATCCCGCTCACGACCAATTGCCCATGCAAATCCGAATAAAACACCTTGGTTTGTGTCCTTGAAACGTGCTGGATCAATCCGATGACGTTCCAATTGGGAACATCCGCCTCAACCCGGACACCGGACACCGGTTGATCAAACTGGTCCACGAACTTGCCATAAAACACAATCGGCACATTGGCCGCAGAGGCTATATGCGCGCGTTTGGTAATTTGAGGCGTTGATCGCTGCATTGCCATGGTTAAAGGCTCTGGCCCGGATGAAACAGTGGATGCTTGTTTGGCTGGTCTCAAGCCCCAAATCAAAAAGCATAAAACGATGGCCAAGAGCGCCACAACCATGTTTTTGCCGCTCAGTCTCACTCCGGTTTGGGTTCCAGATTCCGGCTGCCGTCAGGATTCCAAGAGACTGATAGAGTAACTATTGCTTTGTCTTCTGTATAATCCGACCATATTTCAATTATCCCTTGGCCATATTTGCCTTTCTGATTCACAAAATACAGCGACCGCTTATCCCGAAAACGGAAATTTGAATCTCCCTTGTGGAAGCTTACTTCTAATTTATCTTTGCAACCGATTTCAGGGGCCAAATAACAAAATTCATCTTCGGTGAACTGAGCTTTTCCACCTGGAATAACGAATTCATATCGCCAAGCTTCAGGCAAGGATGTTTGAGGATCGTATAGGAATGGTTCTCGCCACACGCGGACAGTGGGGCCGGGAAGATTGGTTGCGTCAATAATAGTTTTCCAACCCTTATGACCAACATATTGCTCATTTTCAAGATCAAGGCTAATCGGCGTTCCATCGGCGCGCACTGTTTTCTCAAACCATCGCCCTACCAACTCGGCACCACCCTGCCGTTTCCACATGTGATAGACCACCGGCTTAGCCGGGTTGGGAACGTAAAGATTCTGCGCTCCAGGATCAAAGGCAAAAGTCATCTCACAATGGGGTGCCAATTCGTACCCCGTTTTTTCAAGTTGAATTGTCATGCTGGCACCTCTGATGCCTTTAACTACAAATTGACCGTCCGTATCGCCAGAAAAATAATTGGTCAGGCGCCCCGCCCGCTGTTCAATCAGCCCAGCAATACTCCAGCGATTATGAAACGCCGCCACCCGCACGCCTTCTACAGGTTGGTTGAACTGATCTACCACTTTACCGTAAAAAACTATCGGTACATTGACCGCAGAGGCGATGTGCGCCAGTTTGGTAATTTGAGGCGTTGATCGCTGCATTGCCATGGTTAAAGGCTCTGGCCCGGATGAAACAGTGGATGCTTGCTTGGCTGGTCTCAAGCCCCAAATCAAAAGGCATAAAACGATGGCCAAGAGCGCCACAACCATGTTTTTGCAGCTCAGTCTCACTCCGGTTTGGGTTCCAGATTCCGGCTGCCGTCGGGGTTCCAGCAAACTGACAGAATGGCATATACTTCAACATCCGTATAATCGGCTACAACTTCGATGGAACCTCGTCCGTATTGTCCTTGATGAGTCACAAAATAAAATGAGCACCTTCATTTTCCAACCAATTCAAATTTCAACGTGGGTGAAACTCCCGGGTCAGGATCGAGGATAGACCAATCCATCTGACAGGCAATCTTGCGCCCATCCGATAAGAATACCGTGCATAACGCTTTTGTTCCGTCATAACCGCCCATTTCTGTACTCACTTTCTTGTGCTTGATTGAGTGAATTTTTACTCGCGTGCCAACGGGCAAATCAGCAATTTTGTTTATCGGAGAATCATCGCCAGTTCCGGCCAAGATGAAATTGTCTCGAAAATTAAACGACGACGAGTATATCCGAAGCGAACAAGCTTCCTTGGCAATTACAAATTTCCCAACGAATGCTTTATATGGTGGTTTGCTTGAGAGGTTTGTCACCGTGGTTGTAGAAAGGAAAACAAACGGCACGCAGCCCATGATAAAAGGGATTTGCAAAAGCAAAACAAGGGTTAACAAAAACGCTGGCGTGTGACTTTTTGAAAAACAATGCTTCATTGTGGCCGGGTGGCTAAATCAATGGCGTGGATTTCGGCCGCGTCGGTAATCAGCTTGTCGGGATCAGGTTCAAGATTCCGTGAGCCATTGGGGTTAACAATGGTATCAACCTGCATATTCAGTCCTGAAGTTGATGCAAAACTCACCCCCAACGAAGCAAACAATTTTCCGTTTCTAGCTTTGACATAAAATCTCCGTGTCCAACCATCGCCATCACGAGAGTCAGGTTGATATAGAAATTTGAAGTCTCGGCCATAGTTTCCCTGAGGCGCGGAATAGGGATAAATCATTGAAGTTTCTTGTATTTCGGCATTCGGAGATGCCTCAATTATTATCCATCGGTCATAGGCTCGGTCGCCTTCTTGAATGTTAGGATTGGCTTTTGGGGTTTTCAAAACCAAATCAGGATAGCCAGTCTCATTTTCTGCCGCGGGTAAGAGGCTGATGTTTTGATCTGTACTGTCCTGTGTAATTCTGAATCCTTTGTTCCATCGTACTAGACGTTCGGTTGCGCCCTTTTTCCACAGGTGTAGCATATACCCTTTTTGGGGGTTCCAAGAGTTTGTCATCAAAATATTTTGAGTTGGCGTTCGCACGCCACGAAACTCGTAATGGACTCCTCCAAAATTGCCATTCGGATAACCTGATATATACCCATCTTTGCTTAAACCGGTCATATCCAGAAAACTGCCTGTCTCTCCTGTTAACTGAATCCAACCATTGGCATCAGAATATAAATCGAAAAACTTTTGTTGATGGGCTGCACCGGCATCCCAATGAAGATAATTTGTCGCAACAAAGATGGCTTCATTCCATCGAACCAAGGATATTTTAAGTTTCGCCCCCTCCACCGGTTGTCCATCCTGATCCACCACGCGAGCGTAAAACTCCACCGGTTGGTTTTGGCTTAACACAATTTTCCGATAGGAAATATATTTCTCCCAAGTCGCCTCATCAACCAAACTGGGGCGCACCAGCTCATTGGTGTTGTTGGTAGATTCCAGGGCCACACTAGGCGGTTTCACTATTGGGACATTTGAGGTTTTAATAAAAGGCGATAATGGAACCGGCGGTTGTGAGCCCACTTTAGACCGAGGCATAATTAGCCAGCCGATTAAAATAAAAACAACCAGGACGAAAATGACGAGTAAGGTTTTTTTCAAGGAGTTGTTGGATTGTTTGTTAAAGAAAATGAAGCCAATACTTGCGACCAATAGGTTCTGCGGCTCATGTTGATTGAGCGGAATTCTGCACTATGCTCATAATCATTGTTGCCATAATTAAATGGTGCAGAGTGAAGGTCAACTGCTCCGCCAACTTCGCCTTGAATATGGTGTCCAGGCACTTCTGCAGAACCCAGTGAAGAGCTTTCAGCCTGCGCTATATGGGCAAAAATATTGTAAGTATCATCTTGATACTTTTCCTGACCGTTCAGAAAAATCTGATTGGGCGTCCCCCAGAGTTGGTTGGTATGATCCCAATAAATATGGGTTGTACTTGTTGGCGGAAACAGGCAATACCATCCTTTATCCGGTTTCAGCGCTTGGTTCGCCGGCCACGCAAACGATGAATTCAGGGCAAAATCTAGCTGGTTGTGAAAGTTGATAATTTTCGCCTTGCCTGAATCGGCGTCTTTGTTTACAGAATTCTTCATCCCCATAAAATAAGGCTGGGTGGTATTCGTGAAGCGCGGATAAGCGGCATAAACTTCCGGCGTCCGCAACAGAGGCTCCAATAATACATACGCTGGATTAATAGCATCATACGCGTGTGCCACGCTGGCCGCCTGGCTGGCAATATAGCACTGCACAATGGGCGGTTTGTTTGGTCCGGCACTTCGCAAACGCAACGCTTCGCTGGCAACGATATTGCCCATGCTGTGGGCGATCAATCGCACCCGGTAAGCTGGCGAAGTGCCTTCATTTAAATCCACCAACAAACGGCTTAACCCCGCCGCCGATTTCCATGCCCGCTGCTCGCTGCGGTCATAATTCTGCCAATTCGCCGGCCCATCCACTGGATCAAGCATGTTCCAGAAAGAAAGATCCGTAAAATCCGTCGGCCAGGAATACAAGCCATACCGCCCTTTGTAGCCCAAATGCCACAGCCGTTTATAGGCGGTGGAGGCAAACGCCCGCCGTTCCCAGGCCGGCATTCGCCAGCCATGCACAAACAGGATATAATCATTATCCTCCGGCTTTTGCGGAGCCCCAAATATGGCACTGTCGGCGACGCGGTTGGCGCGATTGGCAATTTGCGTCCAATCGTTTGTCGTATTGTCCCCCACTGTCCAATGCTCGTATAAATCCGTCACTCGCTTCAAGCTTAAATAAAATGGCCTGCTTACCGCCACGGGCGCGCCGTTGTTCGTGCTAAAGCCAAAGGTGATCACACATTGTCCGGTGCTGACACCCTCAAATATCATCGGCAGGAAGAAATTATTGGCTCCCGCTGTTTGCCAGGCGGAACTGACGATGGTCAGCGGCGTGCCATTGCTCACCACGCCCAGCGCAGTGGCCGCTGCTTGAGTGGTGGCAGTAGTCGTATTTGAGAGGTACCCGCTACCGCCGCTGGTTTCCTTCGCCGGAAATAAGCGGATAGAGGGCGTGCCAACCAAATTGGTCAGATACACCTTCACCTGATAATTGCCATTGTTTAAGAACTGGGCAGGCAGCCCGTCAATCTTGAATTGCAAGCGTACAAAATCCTCCAAGTCGCGTAGGCCGTCAATGGTGCTGTTGGCGCTGTTGATGGTGTTGCCCGAAACAGAAGGATCAAGGTCGGACGCCGTGTCGTCACTGCCGGAATCGCAATCATCATTGATCCAGAACACAAACGGGTTGGTGGCAGACGTGCGATCCGTTCGGTTTTTGAAGTCCACAAGGCCATCGCGATCCACGTCGGTGGCAATGGTCAGATCCGGAATATAGAGCGTGGCCGTTTTGGGCAATACCTCCTGCACCATCGCCAGATTTGTGCCCAGCAGTTGGTTGGCATCCACAATGAAGGGATAAGGTCCGCTATTTGTATTCAGCAAAAATTGCGCCACATAGCGTGCGGTATAATGGGGGCTGGTCGTCGTGTTGGTCTCGCTCGTGGGCAGCAAACAGGAATAAAACGGTGTGCAGGTGACCGACACCGGATAATTGGTGCCTCGGAGAAATCGAACCAGGTAATCCGAGACCGTCGGGTTGTGTGCCCAATCCGTCTTGCCACTCGTGCGGATAAACTTTCCCGCGCTCAGGGTGACTGCATGGCATACGGCGCAATTCTCTCCCGGTTGTTTAAGCATTTTTCCCAACGCCCCCACGCGCATGATCAGCGGTGAATAATCCGTGTCATCAATCGAAGGATACACCGGCGCGGCGTCGGCCACCGTTGGGCTGGTGCCCAGAATTAATTCTTCCAGCAAACTCAAGCCGTCGCGGTCGGCATCCACATAGGGGTTGTTGGGCACCAGCGGATCAAAGCCGCTGGCAGTGTTGTTCATGCAGGGGTCAGACCAAACTTTTGACACCAGCCCGCAGCACCGGGCCCATCCGCAACTGCCGGTGCTGCCACATCATCCGACCCATCCGCAATTAAATCCTGCTTCGTTACTTGGATACTCGTAAGAAACTGATTGTATAAGTGGTTGTTTTTTAATTAGTTGAATCAGCCACCCAGAGAGAATCCCCCGCTTTGTTGTTCATCCCCATTTTGGTCACCGAAGTCTTCACCCCTTCGTCATCCGTCCTTCAAACCCCCTCTTCGTCGTGGTCCGGCTCGCCCCCGCGCAGCTAGACGCTCCCTCTTCGCTGGAAACCTGACGCCGCGCGCCAGCGTCTTGGACTGCGGCGGCCCTCCGCCGCTTTGGTCGGGGCAGGATACCACCCGAACACCTCGCCAACCGCCATGACCCCGTCGCGCGCCCCCATCCGCCGCCCCGAACCGCAGGTTGTCTCAGCTCGCAGCGCCCCGCCCAGCCAGGTGCAAGGCCCAATCCCAAGCCCGCTATTCCGCCCCTGCTTTCACTTCGCGCCTTCGCTGTTCAACCTGCCCCTCCGGCGCCTCCGCGTGTAAATCCTGCTTGGTTCCTTGGTTTGTTTTTCGCCTCGTTTTTCGCCACCACCGCCTATTAATGTTTCTTCCATTTCCCGGCGGGAAAATATATTTTGCTGGCGCCATTACATGACCGTCACCTTATTCATTCCGTGCTTCATCGATGCGTTGTATCCGCGCGCCGGCATCAGCATGGTGGAAATTCTCGAACGCCTCGGCCACACCGTGGTCTGCCCGGAAGAAATCGCCTGCTGCGGCCAGCCGCCCTTCAACTCCGGCTATCACGAAGATGCCCGCACCATTGCCACCCCCGTGCTGGAGAAACTCAAGGACGCCGAAGTCGTGGTCATCGGCTCCGGTTCCTGCGGCGCGATGGTTAAGAAGTTTTACCCCGAACTCTTCGCCGGCACCCGCCACGCGGAAATCGCCAAACAAGTTTCCGCGCGCACCTGGGAATTCTCGGATTTTCTGGTCACCAAGCTCGGCGTGACGGACCTCGGCGCGAAATTCCCGCACAAGGTCACGTTCCACGATGGCTGCCACGGCCTGCGCGAACTCGGCATCCAGAAACAGCCGCGGGCGCTGCTCGCGAACGTTAAAGGTCTCGAATTCGTCGAAATGACGGAAGTCTCCTGCTGTGGCTTTGGCGGCACCTTTGCCGCCAAGTTCCCCATGATTTCCACCGCCATGGGCGAGGTCAAATGCGCCACCGCCGCCGAGACCGGCGCCGAATACATCGTCTCCAGCGATTCGAGCTGCCTGATGCACATCCAGGGCCTGCTGTCGCGGCAGGGCAAGCCCACCAAAACCATCAGCCTCGCCGAAGTGCTGAACCATCAATAACTTCCCGCATGAGCCGCTTCGTTTCCGAATTCAAAACCCGCGCCACCGAGAAGTCCGGCGACCTCCGTCACCGGCAGTTCATCCGCACGGCCCTGAAGGGTTATGAGACCGCCCGCGACAAGCGCAAAGGCGCGTTCCAAAGCTGGGAATCCGCCCGGCAGGCCGCCGCCGAAACCAAATGGGAGGCGATCAACCACCTCGACCAGCACCTCGAATCCTTCGTCGCCAAGCTGGAGTCGCGCGGCACGAAAGTTCACTGGGCCAGCACCGGCGAGCAGGCGCGCGAAATCATCGCCCAGATTCTCCGCGATAAAAAAGCGCGCACCATGATCAAGTCCAAGGCGATGACTTCGGAAGAAATTCATCTGAACCAAGCCTTGGAAAAGGAAGGCTTCACCGTCGTGGAATCCGACCTCGGTGAATTCATTGTCCAACTCCGGCACGAGACGCCGTATCACATCGTGTTCCCCTCCATGCACTTGACGCGGGATGAGATCCGCGACCTGTTCCAGAAGGAAATCGGCGACGTCCCCTCCAACTCGCCCGAAGATTTGACGATGGTGGCCCGGCGGGTCATGCGCCAGAAATATATCCAGGCGGACGTCGGCTTCACCGGCGCGAACTTTGCCATTGCCGAGACCGGCATGATTTCGATCACCGAAAACGAGGGCAATGCGCGTCTCACCGCCGCCCTCCCCAAAACGATGATCACGCTCATCGGCATTGAGAAGATTCTGCCGCGCTTTGCAGACCTTGGCCTGTTTCTGCCCATGTTGGCCACCGCCGGCGCCGGCCAGCCCATGACCGGCTACAACACGATGTATTCCGGCCCGCGCCAGCCCGGCGAAGTGGACGGCCCCGAGGAATGGCATGTCGTCCTCCTCGACAACCGCCGTACGGAACTCCTCGCCGATCCCGAGCAGCGCGACGCGTTGCATTGCATCCGCTGCGGCGCGTGCCTCAACGTCTGCCCGATTTTCCGCAACGTCGGCGGCCATACTTACGGCACCACCTACAGCGGCCCGGTCGGTTCCGTCATCACCCCTCACCTGCGCGGCCTGCAGGATTGGAAACATCTATCCAACGCGTCCTCTCTCTGCGGCGCCTGCACCGAGGCGTGCCCGGTCAAAATCGACCTGCACCATCACCTGCTGCAAAACCGGCGCAATGCGTCCGCCAGCGAGCCCGCCTTCTTCGAGCGGTTGGCGTACAAGGTGTTCGGCATCGTGGCCAATGAACCCCGGTTCTGGTCGCTGGCCAAAAAAATTGGCTGGATCACGCAGCCGCTGCATGCTGCCGTAAAAGGTTCGGCGCTCGACCCGGCCCGGTCGTGGACCAAGACGCGCGATCTGCCACCGATGCCCAAGGAAACTTTCAAAGACTGGTGGCGAAACCGCAAATAATTTTAACCACGGATGGACACGGATCGACACGGATGGGGAAGAGACTTTCACACGAATTTCGCGAATGGACGCGAATTGAATCCGTTTATGAATCCGTTTATGAATCCGTGCGAACTCGTTTTATGATCCGTCTCCATCCGTGGTTAATTGAAATAGTATGAGCGAACGCGAAAACATTTTAGGCCGCATCCGTGAAGCCTTGCAAAGCAAGGCCACCATGCCTGGCGCGCATGGCGGAACCACCATGCCTGCCACAACCGGGCCGGCGACCAGCCACGCCAGCGATTGGCTGCCCGCCGTGGGCGCGAGCCCGGCGGAACAATTTGAATTGTTCGCCAAAAACGCCGCCGATTTGAAGGCCGAGTTTCAACTCTTCGCCAGCCGCGACGAATTGAAAGCAGCGCTCCTCAAATTGCGCGACACCGGCAAATGGCAGCGCATTGCCAGCCATGGCGGCGCTTTGACTGATTTTGCCTGCCAGGCCATCGGCCTGCCGGTGACGCTGACCGACCGCGGCTATGACGTTCAGGAATTGGAGAAGTGCGACGCGGGCATCACCGAATGCGATGTGCTCATCGCCCAGACCGGTGGCGTGGCGGTGACCAGCCGTAGTGCCGGCGGACGCGCCCTCTCCGTGCTGCCGCCGCATCACATCGTGATTGCCCGGCGCGACCAGCTCGTGGCCGACCTGCCGGCTGCCTTCGCCTTTCTGCAACAGAAATACACGCCCGATTTTCCGAGCATGATTTCCTTCATCACCGGGCCCAGCCGCACCGGCGATATCGAACGCATCCTGGTCCTCGGCGCCCACGGCCCAAAGAAGCTGACCATTTTTTGCGTTTAATCATAGGGAAGCCCCTTGGACGGTCATGCATTTTAAATGTCCAAATTGTTAGACGGAGATTTTCAGCCGCGTCCATCGGCTCTGCCTTACGTGCGGCTTGGCGATTCCGGCTGACTTGCTAATACCCGAATCGGAGATTTTGCATTTTGAAGAAAAAATGAAGTGCGACAAGAAAACCACGCAAATTTCCCAAGCCGTCCTGATTCACTCCGTAGTCGCTGGCAGACTGGTTCTGGTAATAAATGCCGTTGGTCGGCGTGCCGCTACCCAGACTGATCCAGCCCATGTTGGCGGCTCAATCGTTTCATCGTAGAAAATGGCGGGGGATTAATGCGAAATATTCGCCCACGGGCTGGTGGCCGTGGCGGCGGTGCCAATCGGGCCAAAATCATTGTTGCCCGGGTTGAAATAATTATTGGCGGCTGAGCCACCGCCGCCCACCACATTCTTGATCACCACATTATTGGTGTAACCGGAACTGGTCACCGAAATACCCGGCGCCCCGTTGAAGGTGATCACATTGTTGTTTTCGATGTGATTGTTGCTGTCGCCAATGACAATGCCGCCGTAAAAGTTCAGGCATAATTGATTGCCCGTAATGAGCGAGCGGCCCAGGCCAACCGTGTAAATACCATAAGATCCATTGGCTGAAATCAGACAATCCGCAATGACATTTGCCCCGTTGTCCGCATTGCAATAAATGGCGATATTCTGGTTCCCAGTGATCCGGCAGCCACGTATTTCATCACCCGGGCCATTGCAAATCACCCCATAGTTATTGTTGGTTTGGATAATGCAATCCACCGCCCGGCTGCTGGTCAATGAGACGCCAACGCTGTTATTATGATCCACAAAACACCGGCGCACATTACCGTTGACCACCTCAATGCCATACCCCCCATTGTTGCGGGCAATGCAATCAGTTACCTCCCCGCCGTAACTGTGAAAACCGTCACCGGCGTTCCCAATTGCCAGGCAGTTGCGCATGATGCTGTCCGCCTCCGCATAAATGCCCGCCGAACCATTGCCCGAAAGAGTCAGCCCCTCAAAAACCATATTCCGCGGGAAGCCGCTGCTATAAGCGTCCAAACCGTGGCTGCCCCAGCCCGTCAGCGTCCCGTTCCGAATGGTGAGATTGGTAATGGTGGCCGTGATCCGGATGCCGGCACCTGAACCCGGCACGCCTTGCAAGGTGAACCCGTTCAAATCCAGCGTCACATTGCCACTGGAAATATTAATTCCGTTGAGATTTCCGCCCACGCCCGTCAGGCTGGTCGTCAAATAATAGGAACCGCCGGTGCTAATGCCGTATGGCAGGGCTGAAATCGGTGTGCGCGGTTCGATTTGGTCAAGCGATTTCATCGTCGGTGCCGGGGCCCCCGGCGGCGTCAGGCTGCCTTGGCCTCGGGCATTGGAAAAAGGCTGGTTCAGAGCGCTCAGCGCCAGTAAAGCCACCAGGCCGCAGTATGATTTAATCGATAGTTGCATGAGAAAACAATGTTTCACGACCTTGCGATAGCTTGCGGATGAACCATATCCCAAAGCCCACCAAAGTCTTGTACGTTTGCCATTACGCTAGCTAACCAACTCCGTAAGCACAAGGCATTTTGAGCAGACTCCGGCGTTTGCCCGGCTGCGACGGCGAGGTCAGGATTTCAAATCGGCGACGAGTGACGCTGACGGACTTTGGCGCAACTGGATCAAATCATCAATTTTTAGCCGAAAGAACGTTCCAATCAGCGCCAAAACAGGCCGCTCGGTGGGTTCAAATTGGGTCTTATTGGGTTCGTTTTAAACTATTCACTTCTCTAATACTAGCCATATAGTATTTGAATTCAGCGTCTTGTATAAAAACCGGATTGGGTTCGTTTCGTAATTTTTAATCTTTCAGCGGAGACCTCCAAGGTTGGAGAAATGGGAAAAATTTTCCCACTCCGGCGGCGTGTCCGTTGGCCGGGCTGGGTGCCTGAAATTTTGAAAATTTTTGGGTTCCGGTTTTCATGATCAAAGAATCTCAGCTGCGCCATGCGTGGCACAGGCAGGCAAAGGTGAAGGCCCCCGGCTTGGACCGTAGAGCAGGTTTCTGCTTTTCTTTTTAAACCGACTTCGGGTATTTGTCAAATATTTTGAAAACAATTTTGCGAGTCGTTCTTACGGAGATAAAAATGCCATTATTTGGATGGCTGCGACCGACGGAGGGGACGCGGTGGAATATGCGATGGAATGTGCGGTTTGAGCCTCGTTGCCTTGGCGACTCGCAAGCTGGAAAGTCATCGGGGTGAGCGCCGAAGGCGTGCGATCGACGGACTTTGGCAGACCACATGTTGGTTACATTTACGGATCTCCCCAACCAAGCAGACCGGCAGCCGGCCCGACCAATTATACTTTCAGAAACGCAATCTATTCCTTCACCACCTCGAACGGAATCGCGGGCAGGGTCGCCACGGCGGCAGCGCGCGGCTGGTTGCCACCCTTCTTCTTTACCGGCTGCGATTTTGCGGGGACGACATCGCAAATCAGGTTCCCCGTGGTGCCAGGCTTCACTTTTTCCGCGTCGCAAACCAGCACGAGTTCCAAAGCGCCGGCAGTGATCAGGACGTTGGTTAGCGTAATTCCTTCCGGTGGGCGATCCAGTTCCAGTTTAAAACGGTCGGCAAAATTCCCCGGCGGCTGGCTCACGCGCACATGCGCGGTGCCGCCCGGCGTTAGTTTCACCGGCAGGGTGCCCAGCAACTTGAAGGCGTCACGGGCGAAGGGGCGGGGGGCGGGGCTCACTATTACTGCAAGTTCTTGGGCGGGAACCAGATGGCGATAAATGAAGGCTTGCATCATGTCTTCGGCGGGAACGGCGTGATGGGTGATGAGTTGGTCCGCGATCTGGGCACTGCCAACTATTTTGATGGCAATGGGTTGGGCAAGCGGCGAGGCCGGGGCTCTTAAGGTGAACTGGGCTTTGTCCTGGCCGGCGGCGAGGCGGGCTCCGCTCAGGGAAAAACCCGCCGGGGCGTCCTGGAGTTTTAGATCAATGGAGTTGGTAAAGCCGTCGCGACGGACGGCAAACAGGGTCAAGGAGGCGCTCATGCCGGCACGCAAACTGAGACTGGATGGCACGACACGTAACGCGAAATCTGGCTGGGGCTCGCTGAGGCGGAGGCGGTAGGCGAACGCCGGCCCGCCCTGCCCTTGGGTGTCGGTCAGGCGGAGGAAATAGGTGCCAGTGGCGGGCAAGGTGGCAGTCAGGTAGGAATCGGCGTGATGGGTGTTCAGGCCGGAACCTTTGTCCTCATAATCATCATTGAAGGCGAGCGACTTGCCGGCGGAATCGGTGAGGCGTAAAAAGGAATCGAGCGGCGAATTCAGACGGCGGGCGAAAACTTCGGCCACAATCTGCTGGCCGGCCTGACCGGCAAAGGAGAAGACCTCGGCTTCACCCGGCTGGCTGACGTGGCCGTTAACCACGACCGGCAACGTCAGGGTTTGCGCGGTTTCAACGGAATGATTGGACGAATTTTCGAGGCATTCCGGCAGGCCGTCCAAGGCGAAAGGAACGGGATTGATGAAATTCCCGGTGAGCACCGCCAAGCCGGTTTCAGTTTGATTACACACGACCGATTGGTCCGGCAAATTCCAGCCGGTCAGCGCCACGGGAGTTGGCTCCCCTGCCCGCCCGCCGAGGGGAAAAATTCCGGTGACAAACGGCAGTTCGCCCACGGCCAGACGATAGACAAAATCTTCCCGGCCGCGAAAGATCGAGTCGTGAAGCTCCACGGTGTATTCGCCATCGTGCGGCACTTCAAAATGAATGACGGGATCCGGCTGAAAGCGGTAGCGCTCGGCACTCGCCAGTTCTTTACCGGCAGCGTCATAAATGGTCAGCACCACCTCGAACCAGCCGGGCACGGCATCGGCCAGATAGGGAATGAGCTGGCGCGCGCTGGCAGCGATGATGAGCTGCTGGCCCCGGGTGGCGCGAAACCGGTAGCGGTCCACGCCGCCGGGCATGATCTGGCCGTTGACGACGGCGGGCAGCAACGGCACACGGGCCTCGTATTTTGGAGTGCCCACGGGAGCGGGTTTGCCGCCCATTTTTTCGAGATATTTGTCGAGGTCGGGATTCGCGGGCTGGGCGGCGGCCTTGGTGATCTCCGGCATGGTGCCGATGCAAAAACGCAACGGGTTGGACAAGGCAACGGGCGTGGTGAGGCGGATTTCGCGGTCGCCGGGGGCGGCATCGGCGGCAACGGTCACCTTGATGATCACGGTGTCAATCATCGCCGGGTTGGCGGTGCGGTTCGGCGGATTCTTGAGGATTTTGGCGCGGATCTGCTCGCGCTCCGTCGCATCGGCGGTCGTCCAGACGTTGGTGCCGGCGGTGGCCTTGCGCGTGGCCTGAAATTTATCCTGCAACACCTTTAAGCGGTCGCGCAGCGCATTGAAATCGTTCTGGTTCATCGGCCGGCGGCGATCCAGCACCACGGCCGTAATGCCCGGCCCGGTGATAAACGCGTTGGACACGGTCTGCAAAGACTGGCCGCCGACGGTGATTTGAAAGCTGGTGCCGGCTTTGCCGCCCGCCGGATACACGTAGGCCAGATGTGGCACCGGCTGCGCCCCGGCGATGTTTCCCAGCAATACGAGCAACGCGATAACGTAAACAATTTTCATGCGGACATGATTTCCTTCAGCAGCCCGGCGGATTTGATGCCATCGGTCGCCACAGGCATGACGCTGGTCGCCAGGCCTTCCGGGTTGGGCAGCTTGGTCGCCGGCTCAATGCCCATTTGCGCGTAGATGCTGCCGATGAGGTCGACCGGATAGACCGGGCGTTCCTTGACCTCTTCGCCGCGGGCATCGGAGGCGCCGATGACCTGGCCGCCTTTGAAGCCGCCGCCCGCCAGCAGCGCGGAAAACACCTTGCCGTAGTGACCGCGACCGCCATTCCACGGGGCTTCCCACTGGACTTTGGGCGTGCGGCCAAACTCGCCGCCCCACCAGACGATGGTGCTCTCGAGCAAACCGCGTTCGGACAAATCTTGCAGGAGCGTCGCCAGCCCCTTGTCCATGTCAGGCAACTGCCGGCGCATGGTCTGGAAATTTTCCTTGTGCGTATCCCAGCCGGCGTAATTGATGGTGACGTAGGGAATCCCCTTCTCCACGAGCCGCCGGGCGACGAGGCAGGACTGGCCAAACTTGCTTTTGCCGTAGCGCTCGCGGACCTCGGGTTTTTCCTGGGACAGATCAAACACCTTCGCGCCATCGCCGAGAATCATGTCGTACGCCATGTTTTCGGACTGCGTGGCGGCGGCGATTTGCGGATCTTCCGGCAGCGCCTGGGCCAGGGTGTCCAGGTGGTGGAGCAGTTCCCGGCGGTTTTTCTGGCGCTGATCGGTGACGCCCGGAGCGATGACCCCTTCGACCGCAAACGGGGTCAACGCGGGGTTGCCGCCGGTGGCGAAGGGTTTGAAACGCTGGCCTAAAAATCCGGCTTCATCGAAGCGGCCCTGCGGCTCGGTCAGGACGACGTAGGGCGGAATCAGGCCTTTGTAACCGGCATCGTAGCCTTTGGTGAGCGACACCACGGAGCCAACGCAGGGGAAGACGGTGCGGCCGCCGGGCTGGCGGCCGGTTTGGACGATGTAGGACGCAGTTTCGTGTCCGTTGTTGCCATGCGTCATGCTGCGGATGAGCGAATATTTATCCGCCTGTTTGGCCAGCAGCGGCAGCAGTTCGCCAATGCGGATGCCGGAGACGTTGGTCTCAATCGGCGTTTTCAGCGGGCCGCAATAATCGTAGCCGGCGTCCGGTTTGGGATCAAAGATGTCGGTATGCGAGGGGCCGCCCCACATCCAGATTTGGATGACGGCCTTGGCGCGGGCGGCGCGCGGCGCGGCCTCCGCCTTGAAGGACAAATGATTCGCCAGCACGAGCCCGCTGGCGGCGAACATGGCGCGGCGGATGGCCTCGCGCCGGGTGATGCGCGGCCGCTGCTTATCAATGTCAAAAAAGAATGCGCTCATGATGGTTTCTTGGGTTAATGACGGTAGAGAAATTCGGTGCTGTTCATCAAGGCCCACGCCAGGTCCACGACGGCCTGACGCTTGCCGATGCCGGATTGGAAATAGTCCTGGGCGGTCTTGGTTTCGGCTGCGGTCGGAAAGCGTGACAGGATGCCCAAATACATGCCGGTGGTGATTTCGGCGGGGGTGCGGTTGGTGGAGGTCTGGAATTCGACCATGCGGCTGGCCTCGATTTTCTTCTGCATCTGGCTGGAATTGAGCAGGGTCAATTTCTGGGCGGCGTTGATGCGGTTGTTGCGCTCGGATTCGAGCCCGGTATCGCGGGACGGGCGGCCGAACATTTCGAGAAACGAGCTGGTAATGCTGCCATCGGGCAGCGCAATGGAACGGAGGTTGTCGGGAATGAAGGTGTAGGGCTCGGGAATGGCGCTGGAATATTTCTCGGTCGCGCCGGTGATCTGGTCGAGCGCATCAATCAGCACTTCCGCATCCAGCCGGCGGAGCGGATACACGGCGAAATTCGCGGCCGCCGCCGGGTCACCACCACCTGACGGCAGCGAGGAGATTTGGTAGGTCGTGGAATTCAAAATCAGGCGGTAAAGTTGCTTGAAATCATAGCCGGACGAGACAAATTCCTGTTCCAAAAACGCCAGCAACTCGGGGTTGACGGGCGGGTTGTCGGCGCGAAAATCATCCGGTTCCTGGACGATGCCGCGGCCGAGCAGCCACGCCCAGGCGCGGTTGACGAAGCTGCGCGCGAATTGTGGATTTTGCACGAGCCAGTCGGCGAATACCACGCGCGGGTCCTGATCGGGTGAAAGCTGCAGCTTGGTGCCATCCGGCAAAACGGCATTGAGGGGCGAGCCGTTCAAGGCCCCGGCATTGGTGGCGGCGGGATTGAAGTAAACAATTTCCTCTTTCCACTCGGCGGTGGTTTTGTAGCCGACGTTGGCGAAAAAGACCGCCAAATTGGCCAAGTCGTTTGAGGGCCAATGATCCGCGCGTTCGCCGAGGAAGGTGAGGGCGACGGTCTGGGCGATGCCGGCGGGCGACCGGTTTTGCATGGCGCGGTAAAAATTCACCGGCGGATTCTCAAAATTGCTGCCGCTGGCGGTGAGCAACCGGCGGGCAAACTGGTCGCACGGAAGATTATCGCGCAGGGCGTCGTGGACCCAGCGATGGTAGGACTGGGCGGCATTGGGCCAGAGGTTGATGGGAAATTCGGCCTTGATGCGCAGCAAATCGCCCCATTTCAAGGCGAGATAATCCGCATACTCGTCGCGCGCGAGCAGGCGGTCGATCAGGACGCGGCGCTTGTCGGGCGTGCGGTCGAGGATGAAGTGCTGCGCCTCCGTGGCGGTGGGCAAGGTGCCGAGCAGGTCCAGATAGACGCGGCGCACGAAGACGGGATCGGAGCACAATTGCGCGGGGGTGAGGTTCAAGGCGTGCCACCGGGCAAAAACCAGTTCATCCAAGCGGCCTTGCGGCTTGAGTTCGCCGGGGTTTTCATAGGGCGTGGCGGCGGAGAGCTTGACGGCAACCGCCAAAACCAGCACCGCCAGCCAACTGGATACGCTGGCATTAAATGTTCCAACCGATAGTTTCACGCAATGGTTCAGACGGTCAGCCTGGCATAAAGGCTTCAGTAATTTGACACAAAAAACAAACGGGGGAGGAAATAATTAAAAATGACGAATGACGAATGAATGACGAAGGGCGAAAACGGTGGCGGAGTGTGGCTGGCGGTGGGGGCACGCGAGTGACACGGAGGTTGGCGCAGGGGTTGGGTGCGCGTTTGCCCCGATCAAAGCGTCGGAGGGCCGCCGCAATCCAAGACGCTGGCGCTCGGCGTCATGCGCCGGGCGAATTGGGCGCGTCTCGAGGCGCGGCGGGCAAGCGGCCATGGACAGGAAATTATAACAAAGCGAAGGCACGAAGCCTGGACAGGGAGGGGAAAAATACCGGAGAACAAACTCCGATTCAGCCGTCCCGCCGGGACTGGATTCGTTTTTGCATCGGGACCCGGCGATGAATCACCGGGCTATTTTCGGGCGTCCCGGTGGGACAAAAAACAAGCCTTGGCAGGCGGGTTGTAGTTATCCAGACGGTCGAACCACAGGCTCGACGAGATACCGGGGCGGCGATACAAATGGGCGCAGGTTTTCGGTTGGTGCGCGCATAAGGTGGTTGCTGTCCATGCTGGTGTTTGCGTGTTTTTCGAGGGCCATCGGTCGTGAGGGAGTTGCTGCGCCCGGGACGGGCGCGCTCCGGGGCGTAGGCCATGCCATGCGCGCTGGGCATTCGTTACTGCAGAAAGGAGAGTCTCATGATGCACCCGCAGAAATCGTTTAAAAACAAACAAACGGCCGGGGTTGTAACTATTCGCGGCTGGCGAGCGTCGAATACGGTGATGTCGTTACTCGTAACAAATGCAGGAAGTCAATTTGCCACGGAAGGCCGGAGTGAAGCGGCTTCGCAAATATCGTTCACGATCCGGCCGGTGACGGGCGAAACGCTGGCCGATACGTGCCGCCGC
>Ga0302321_100001336_pt1 | contig 21067 bp, 15 predicted proteins | sample Fen_T0_1_FD_202505 | JGI IMG/M metagenome (GOLD analysis project Ga0302321, IMG submission 202505) | Peat permafrost microbial communities from Stordalen Mire near Abisko, Sweden - Fen_T0_1 | ecosystem: Environmental > Terrestrial > Soil > Wetlands > Permafrost | place: Sweden: Abisko...
ACCACCGCCAGGCCTCGGGATTGATCGCCTCGCCGACGGTGCCGAGCAGCCGCAGGGACGACAGGTCGTGCCGGGCGGGCAGGTCGTCCCCCCAGGCCATGAAGGTCCGCACCAGGGTGGGGGCGGTGTAGTAGACCGTGACGCCGTACCGGGCGATGATCTCGAAGTGCCGGTCGCGAGTGGGTGCGGCGGGCGTTCCCTCGTAGACCACCTGGGTGACACCGTTGCTCAGCGGGCCGTAGATCTCGTAGGTGTGCGCGGTCACCCACGCCAGGTCGGCCGTGCACCAGTGGACGTCGTCGGGCTTGACGTCGAAGACCGCCCAGTGGGTCCACGCGGCCTGCACCAGGTAGCCGCCCATGGTGTGGACGATCCCCTTGGGCCGTCCGGTGGTACCGGACGTGTAGATGACGAACAGGGGGGTCTCGGCGTCGAAGGCGGGCGCGTCGTGGTGGTCGGGCTGGCGGTCGACGACGTCGTGCCACCAGACGTCGCGGCCCGGCGTCCAGGCGATCCCGTTGCCGGTGCGGCGCACCACGAGGACGTGCTCGACATGGTCGAGACCCGCCACGGCGGCGTCGGCGTTCGCCTTGACCGGCACGGCCTGCCCCCGCCGGAACTGGCCGTCGGTCGTGACCAGGAGCCGCGCGCCGGTGTCCTGCACCCGGAACCGCAACGCCTCGGCGGAGAAGCCGCCGAACACCAGGCTGTGGACGGCGCCGATCCGGGCGCACGCGAGCACCGTCACGATCGTCTCGGGGATCACGGGCAGGTACACCACGACCCGGTCGCCGGCCCGGATCCCCAGCTCCGTCAACGCGTGCGCGGCCCGGGACACCTCCTGCTGCAGCTGCCGGTAGGTGAGGGTGCGGGTGTCGCCCGGCTCGCCCTCCCAGTGCAGCGCCACCCGGTCGCCGTGCCCGGCCGTCACGTGCCGGTCCACGCAGTTCACGGCGACGTTGAGCCGCCCGCCGACGAACCAGCGGGCGAACGGCGCGCCCGACCAGTCGAGCACCTGCTCCCAGGGCTGCTCCCACTGCAGCCGCCGGGCCTGCTCGGCCCAGAACCCCTCGGGGTCGTCGCGGCCGGCCCGGTAGGCGTCGGCGGTGACGTTCGCCCGCCGGGCGAGGTCCGGCGGTGGCGGGTACCCCGGGTCGGGGGCCGTTGCGGGCGCGTCAGCCACGGGCGGCGTCCTCCCGGGCCAGGCGTGCCGCCTCGGCGGCCACGGCGGCCTCGTCGGGCAGCGTGAAGGGATCCCGCGGGACGGCGAGCTGCGCCGGGTCGCGGTACCGGGCCCCGGGATGGTCGTCGGCGAGGCGGTCCCGCCCGGGACCCCACAGGCGCGACCGCAGGGTCTCGCCGTCCTCGTAGCCCTCCCGGAACAGGCCGCGGCGGCGCAGCTCGGGCACGATCAGCTCGGCGAACTCCTCGGCCGTGCCCGGCGTGTGGTGCTGCACCAGGTTGAAGCCGGCGATGCCGGTCTCCTCGACCCAGCGCTCGATCTCGTCGACGACGACGGACGGCGTGCCGGCCACCTGGAACGGTCCCCAGCTGCCGGCCTTGAGGGCGTCCAGGACGTCGCCCACGGTCTGCTCGGGCCGGTAGCCCCAGCCGCCGACGAGGTTCTGGTACCCGGGGTCGCGCCGCTCGATGATCGCACCCAGCCTCTCCTCCCGGGGGTAGCGCGTCCAGTCCAGGCCGTGCGACCGGTGGGCCAGGTAGCCGTCCACGCTGTAGAGGCGGTCGTACTCGGCCACCCGCCGGGCGACGGCCTCGTCCGTCCGGCCCGTGATGACGAACGCCAGCGGGAAGAAGGCCAGGCTCCAGGGGTCGCGCCCGAGGAGCGAGGCCCGCGCCCGGGTGTCGAGGATCTGCTGCCGGGCCGCCTCCAGGGTCGGGGCCCCGAAGAACACGGCCTCCGCGTTGCGGGCCGCGAGCTGACGTCCCTGCGCCGAGCCGCCCGCCTGGAAGAGCACGGGGGAGCGCTGGCGGGAGGGCTGGGACAGGTGCGGCCCTTCCACCTCGAAGTGGGCGCCCTTGTGGTCGATCCGCCGCACCTTGGCCGGGTCGGTGTAGAGGCCCCGCTCCCGGTCGGCCAGCACGGCGTCGTCGTCCCACGAGCCCTCCCACAGCTTGAGGACGACGTCGACGAACTCGTCGGCGATCTCGTAGCGCAGGTCGTGCTCGATCTCGTCGCCGTGCCCGAAGTTTCGGGCGGCGTTCGGCAGGTAGGACGTGACGGCGTTCCAGCCGACCCGCCCGCGCGTCAGGTGGTCGAGCGTGCTCATCCGCCGGGCGAACGCGAAGGGCGGCTCGTACGAGGTGGAGTGCACGACGGCGAAGCCGAGGTTGCGGGTCACCGCGGCCATGGCGGGGACGACGGACAGCGGGTCGTTGTTCGGGATCTGCATCCCCTCGCGCAGCGACGTCTCCGGGCCGCCCCGGAACCCGTCGTAGGCGCCGATGACGTCGGCGAGGAAGACCGCGTCGAAGGCGGCGTCCTCGAGGAGCTTGGCCTCCTCCGTCCAGAACTCCAGCTCGTTGAAGCGTTCCCGGGTGTTGCCCGGCAGGACCCACAGGCCGTGGGTGATGTGGGAGACGCAGTTCATCTCGAAGAGGTTGACGTGCAACGGTCGTCGGGCGCGTCGGGGCATGGGGGGTCCTCGGCCGGTTCGGTGGCGGGGTCCCGGTCTGCGGCGAGCCGGGGAGAGGGTCCGGGGGCGCGAGTGGCGCCGGAGCCGTCCGAAACCTGACTGTTGCAGTGGGCAAGGGTGGTGTCAATGGGTTGGGCATAATCCAAACAAACTTGGTGCAGATTATTGTCAAGCGCTGCACGGGCTCGCTACCGTGCTGGACGAGGTCAAGAGTTCCGACGCCAAACCCCAGTTGGTCGGACGGCAACCCGCACTGCCGCAGGGTGCCCTGGGTGACGACCCGGCCCCGCACGACCGTGCGGGCCAAGCTCAGGGTCCGGCTCGCGAGCAGGACGCCGGACGGAAGGACGACGGCACGGCCGGGGACCGGTCCGTGCCCGCCCGTTCCTGAGACCGGCCCTCCTTCGACTCCCTGACCGTCCGGCGGCCCGTCCCGGCCGCCGTGCTCATCCGTGCCCGGCCGGGCCCGCCGCACCGCGTTCCGGTGCGTGCCGGGCTCGCCGGTGCGCCCGCCGTCCCGGAGGAGACCGCCATGACGAGCACCACGGACCTCGCCCAGAGCGCGGGGGCCGGCCCACCGGTCGACACCTTCAAGGCGGTGTTCCGGCAGCACCCGGCGGGTGTCGCCGTCGTGACGCTCGGCGGCGAGCGGCCCACCGGCTTCACCGCGACGTCGGTCACCTCGCTGTCGGCGGACCCGCCCCTGCTGACGTTCAACGTGGCGCTGACGGCGTCCGCGTGGCCCGCCGTCGAGCGGACCGGGCACGTCGCCGTCCACCTGCTCACCGACCGGCAGAGCGACCTGGCCACCGTCTTCGCCACGAGCGGCATCGACCGCCTGGCTGTCGCCGGGCGCTGGCACCAGGGCCCGCACGGCCTGCCGCTGCTGCCCGACGTGCGCTCCCGGCTCGTGGCGCGGATCGAGCGCCGCGTCGTCGTCGCGGGCCAGGCCGTCGTCGTCGCCGAGGTGCTGGACGCCCTGACGTTCGCCGGTGCCCCGCTGCTCTACCACGACCGCAGCTACACGACCCTCACCTGAGGAGGCCGCTCGTGAGCGTCACAGCCACGACCGTCACCGGCACGCCGTCCGCGGAGCCACCGCCGTCCGCGGGGCCACCGCCGTCCACCGAGGAACTGCTGGAGCACTTCGCGCCGGTGGTCGAGCAGGTGCGGGCCGGGGCGATCGCGCGCGAGCTGGAGCGGCGACTGCCGTTCGAGGAGGTGCGCGCGCTGGTGGGGGCGGGGTTCGGCCGGGTCCGGGTGCCTCGCGAGCACGGCGGGTTCGGGGCCACGATCGAGCAGCTCACCGCCCTGCTGGTGGAGCTCGGCCGGGCCGACACCAACCTCACCAACATCTGGCGCGGGCACATCGGGTTCACCGAGTACGTGCTCGCCCACCCGGACGCCGCCTACCGCGCGTTCTGGTACCGCGAGTTCGTCGGCGGGGCCCTGGTCGGCAACGCGGAGAGCGAGCGCACCGGCGCGTTCTCCCGCCAGGCCACCCGGGTCGGCACCGAGGACGGGCGGTTGCTGCTCAACGGGACCAAGTACTACACGACCGGGTCGCTCTTCGCCGACTGGGTGTTCGTGGCCGCCGGTCAGGACGACCCCGTCACCGGCGAGCCGCGCGGCGTCGCCGTCCAGGTGCGCCGGGACGACCCCGGGGTGCGGATCGACGACGACTGGGACGGCTTCGGCCAGCGCACGACGGGGTCCGGGACGGCGGTGTTCACCGACGTCCCGGTGGACCCGCGGTTCCTGCACGTGCGCGACGTCGACCACTTCCGGCGGACGGTGACGAACGCCGTCTTCCAGCTCGTGCACCTGGCCGGTCTGGCCGGGATCGCCCGCGCCGCGCTGGAGGAGATCGCCGACTTCCAGCGGTCGCGCACCCGCAACCTCTTCGACCCCGCCGTGCCGCCCACACGCGACCCGCTCGCCCTGCAGGTGCTGGGGGAGACGTTCGGCGTCGTGGAGACCGTGCAGGCATCCGTGCTCGCCGCGGCCCGGACGGTCGACGTCGCGAGTGCCCGGCAGCTGGCGGGGGTGGCGGTCGACGAGGACTTCGCGCGGGCCGACGCGCACGTCTACGGCATCCAGGGCACCGTCATCGAGCTGGTGCTGGGGGCGGTCTCCCGCGTCTTCGAGGTGGGGGGCGCCTCGGCGACGTCGCAGCACCGTCGCCTGGACCGGTTGTGGCGCAACGCTCGCACCATCGGTTCCCACAACCCGGCGCTGCTGCGCCGGCGGGCGGTGGGGGACCACTACCTCAACGGCGTGGCCCCGAGCGCTGGGCTGCTGGCCGCCGTGGCCGAGCCCTACCCGGCGTCCGGGGCGGATCCGGAGAAGCCTAACTAGACTTTGTTGACTGAAATACTTGACTTTATGGTTCTCCTCCCCTAGGTTTTCCCTGGCCGGCAGCGGGCCCATCGCCCGCGCCCGCACCGGACCCTGCCCTGTCGCAGCTCGCCGGAGTCCTCACGCGGCTCCGGTTCCACCGCGCCGCCCCGCCGCCACCCCCGTCGCCCCAGGCGTCCCGCATCCCTGTTGAAGGAGAGATCCCGCATGTCCAGATCCCGATCCGCCGGCTCGACCGCCGTCTCCGCCGCGGTGCTCGCGATGGTCCTCGCGGCCTGCGGCGGGCGGGCCGAGGGCGCGGCGGGGACGCCCGCCGGCCCCGAGCAGCGGGTGACCGGCGGGACCGTCGTCTACGCCCACCAGCAGGAGCCGCCCTGCGTGTTCGGGGGCTGGATCGAGCAGGCGTACCTCTCCCAGCAGGTGCTCGACGCCCTGACGTCGCTCGACGACAAGGGCGTGGCCCAGCCCTGGCTGGCGCAGAAGTGGTCGGTCTCGCCCGACAACCTCACCTGGACGTTCACCCTCAAGCCGGGGGTGACGTTCACCGACGGGACGCCGCTGGACGCCGACGCGGTCGCCTACAACATCGACTACTGGACCAAGGGCGGCAACAGCACCGCGTCCGTCTGGCTCGGCGGCTACTACTCCAAGGCCACCGCGGTCGACGCGCGGACGGTGCAGATCCAGCTCTCCCGGCCCTACCCGCGCCTGCCCGAGACCGTCTCGCAGGGCTACTTCGGCATCCAGTCCAAGAAGGCGCTGCAGACCCGGTCGAAGGAGGACAACTGCACCGACCCGATCGGCTCGGGCGCGTTCGTCATCCAGAAGTGGACGCGCGGGCAGGACATCGTCCTGCTGCGCAACGACCACTGGACCTCCTGGCCCGCCGTCGCCACCCACCAGGGCCCGGCGACCATCGAGAAGCTGGACTGGAAGTTCGTGCCGGACCCGACGACGCGCGTCGCCGCCCTGCGCGCCGGGGAGGTCGCCGCCATCTACGACGTCCCCGCGGTGGAGTGGAAGCCCTTGGCGGCGCAGGGATTCGCCGAGCAGAACTACGTCACCCGCGGCCGCCCGGTGCAGCTCAGCTTCAACACCCGGCTCGGGCCCTTCACCGACGAGCGGGTGCGGCAGGCGTTCGCCTGGAGCCTCGACCGCAAGGCCATCGTCACCACGATCGGGCAGGGCCACGTGCCCTACGAGGGCAACGGCCCGGTGAGCCGGTCGACGGTGGGCTACAGCCAGAAGGCCGCCGACTCGTACCACCTGGACCCGGCGAAGGCGAACGCGCTCCTCGACGCCGCCGGCTGGACCGGTCGCGACGGCGACGGCTACCGCACCAAGGGCGGCCAGACCCTGCAGGTCGTCCTGCCGTACGGGGCCGGATCCATCGTGAACACCGACGGCGCCTCGATCCTGCAGGGTGTCCAGCAGCAGGCCAAGGCGACCGGTTTCAAGGTGAAGCTCATCCCGGTGAGCCTGAGCGAGCTGTTCGCGGGCAAGTACTCCACGCCCCCGGAGCGGGACATCCAGGTGGGTTACTGGACGGCGGTCACCGCGGGGATCCTCTACGTCAACTGGCGTCCCGGGACGGACGGGAAGCCGAGCCCCTGGAACGACGCGTACTACGACAGCCCGGAGCTGTGGAAGACCATCCTCGCGGGCAACTCCGCCCTCAGCCTGGACGAGCAGAACGGCTACTACCGCCAGGCGCAGGACTTCATCGCCGAGCACGCCCTGTCCATCGGGCTCTACGACCGGCTGAGCTCCCTCGCCATCGGCCCGAAGCTCAAGGGCGTGCGCCAGGAGCAGGCGCAGGGAGGACCGATCTTCAGTGACGCCTACCTCGTCAAGTGACGTGACGGCCCCCACGGCGGCGACGGCCCCCGCGGCGGTCGCCACCGCCCCCGCGGCGGTCGCGGCCCGCGGCCCGGTCCTCCTGCGCCGGGTCGCCCGGCGCGCCGTCCACGCCGTCGCCGTCCTGCTCGGCTCCGCCACCGCGGCCTTCCTCGCCCAGCAGGCCCTCCCCGGCGACCGGGCGACGGCGATCCTCAACACCCGCTCGGGCCAGTCCGGCCTGCGGACGGCGCAGGAGCTCGCGCCCGTCGTCGCGCAGTACCACCTCGACTGGCCCGTGTGGCGCCAGTACGCCGACTACGTCCTCGGCCTGCTCCACGGCGATCTCGGGCGCTCCTACCAGGAGTTCCGCCCGGTCCGCGACATCATCGCCGACCAGTTCGGCGCCACCCTCACGCTCACCCTGACCGCGATCGCGCTGGCCTGGGTGATCTCGGTGGGGTGGGTGACGGCGACGGCCGGGCGCTCCGGCCCGTTCCGCGCCGTGGGCGAGTTCGTCGACACGGTGACGGCGGGTATCCCGCACTACTGGCTGGGCATCGTGCTGCTCCTGGTGTTCGCGCAGTGGCTGGGCTGGTTCCCCGTCATCGGCGGCACCGGCCCGGACGGGCTCGCCCTGCCGGCGCTGACGCTCGCCGTCCCGCTGGCGGGCTTCCTGGGGCAGGCGACCCGGTCCGCCTTCGAGCGGACCCTGGACCAGCCGTTCGTCCTGTCCGCCCGGCTGCGGGGCCTCGGGGACGGCCGGGTACGGATGCGGCACGTGCTGCGGCACGCCGTCCTGCCCGGCGTCACGCTCAGCGGGTGGGCGCTCGGCGCGACGATCGCGGGCGCCGTCGTCGTCGAGACGGTCTTCACCCGGCCCGGGATCGGGAAGGTGCTGGTGACCGCCGTCGGCTCGCAGGACCTGCCCGTCGTCACGGGGGTCGTCGTGGTCATCACGGCGGTGTACGTCGTGGCGAACCTGCTCGTCGACCTCGCCTACGTCCGCATCGACCCGAGGCTGGGGGACCGGTGACCGCCACCACGACGGCGCCCGCGCCCGCCGCCGCGCCCGCCGGCCGCCGCCCCCGGCGCCGCGCCCGCCCGGCCACCGGGGTCCTGCTGGCCGTGCCCGCGCTGCTCCTCGCCGCCGTGGCGGCGCTCGCGCCGTCGACGATCGCCCGGTACGACCCGACGGCGATGGACTTCGCGGCGGCCCTGCAGGGACCCTCCTGGGCCCACTGGCTGGGGACCGACGAGTCCGGGCGAGACCTGTACAGCCGCATCGTCCACGGCACCCTGCCCGCGCTGTCCATCGGCCTGGGCGCCGCCGCGCTCGCCATCGTCTCGGCGCTCGTGCTGGGCACGGCCGCGGCGCTGGGCGGGCGGGTGCTGGGCGGCGTCGTCGCCTGGGTGATCGAGATCCTCTTCTCCTTCCCCACCCTCCTGCTGGCGCTGCTGCTGGTGGCCGTGCTCGGCCCGTCGGCGGCCGTGTCCGCCGTCGCCATCGGGGTCGGGTCGGCGCCGGGGTACGCCCGGATCGTCCGCGGGCAGGTGCTCTCCGCCCGGGGGTCGGGGTACGTCGAGGCGGCCACCGTGCTCGGGCACGCGCGGGCCCGGATCCTCGCCCGGCACGTCCTGCCCAACGCCGTCCGGCCGCTGGTGGGGATCTTCACCCTGGCCGTCGCCCAGTCGGTGGTCTGGGCGTCCGGGCTGGCGTTCCTCGGCCTCGGCGTCGCGCCGCCGTCGTCGGAGTGGGGTGCGCTCCTCGACGCCGGGCGTCCCTACATCACCACGGCGCCGTGGCTGACGCTGGTCCCGGGCCTCGTGATCACCCTGCTGGCCCTCGCCGTCACGACGGCCGGCCGGCACCTGCAGCGGTTCGTCGAGAAGGAGGGCTCCTGATGACCGGCCTCACCACCGCGGTCCCCGGCCCCCGCGAGGACGGCTCCCCCCGCGAGGAGGGAACCCCCCGCCAGGACGGGGACGCCCGCGAGGACGGCGGCCCGGCCCCGCGGGCGGAGCGCCCGCGCCTGCGGGTGCGCGGCCTGCACGTCTCGTTCGACCTGCCCGGCGGGCGCCGGGACGTCGTCAGCGACGTCTCGTTCGACCTGCTGCCGGGCCGCTGCGTGGCGATCGTCGGGGAGTCCGGCTCGGGCAAGAGCGTCACGGCGCGCACCCTCGCCGGGCTGACCGGCCGGGGCGCCGACGTCCGGGCGGAGGAGATCAGCCTGGACGGCGAGGACGTCCGCACGTTCTCGGCCCGGCACTGGCGGGCCGTCCGCGGGCGAGCCATCGGGTTCGTGCTGCAGGACGCGCTGGTCTCCCTCGACCCGCTGCGACCCGTCGGGCGGGAGATCGCCGAGGCCCTCGCCGTCCACGGCTGGGGCACCCGGGCGACGCGGCGCCGCCGGGTCCTCGACCTGCTGACGGCGGTGGGCGTGCCGCTCCCCGAGCAGCGGGCGGCGCAGCGGCCGGGCGAGCTGTCCGGCGGCCTGCGCCAGCGGGCCCTGATCGCCTCGGCCATCGCGCTCGACCCGCCGGTCGTCGTCGCCGACGAGCCGACGACGGCGCTCGACGTCACCGTGCAGGCCCAGGTGCTCGCCGAGCTGGAGGCCATGAAGGGCCGCGGCGTGTCGATCGTCCTGATCAGCCACGACCTCTCCGTCGTCGCCCACCTGGCCGACCACCTCCTCGTCATGAAGGACGGCCGCGTCGTCGAGGCGGGCCCGGCCGGTCAGGTGCTCGGCACCCCGCAGCACCCCTACACGCGCCGCCTCATCGCCGCCGTCCCCGGTGACCACACCCGCGGCGAGCGCCTCGCGCCGGACCTGGAGCCGGCGCTCCCGGCGCTGCCCGACGCCGTCCACGGCGAGCGCCTCGACCACGACGGCCCGGTCCTGGTCGCGTCCGGTCTGGTCAAGGACTTCCGGACCCCGGACGGCGGCGCCCAGCGGGCCGTGGACGGCGTGTCGTTCCGGCTGGAGCGCGGCCGGTCGCTCGGCATCGTGGGGGAGTCGGGGTCCGGCAAGAGCACCACCGCCCGGATCGTGCTGGCCCTGGAACGGCCGGACGCCGGTGCCGTGGAGCTCCTCGGGCGCCCCTGGACGGCGGTCCCGGAGCGCGAGCGGCGGCCCCTGCGGCGACGGATCGGCGCGGTCTACCAGGACCCGCTGAGCTCGTTCGACCCGCGCTGGACGGTCCGCCGCATCCTGCTGGACGCGCTGGCGGGCACGGCCTACCGCACCGCGGCCGAGCGGGGTGCGCGGGTGGTGGAGCTGCTCGGCCAGGTCGGGCTCGACGCCGAGGTCCTCGACCGCTTCCCGCTGCGCCTGTCGGGGGGCCAGCGCCAGCGCGTGGCCATCGCCCGGGCGCTGGCCGCCCACCCGCAGGTCCTCGTCCTCGACGAGGCCGTGTCGGCCCTCGACGTGTCGATCCAGGCGCAGGTCCTCGACCTGCTCGTGGACCTGCAGGACCACCTGGGCCTGTCGTACCTGTTCATCTCGCACGACCTCGGCGTCGTCCGGCACCTGTGCGACGAGGTGCTGGTGATGAAGGACGGCGTCGTCGTCGAGTCCGGGGCCGTCGAGGACGTCTTCCAGCGTCCGCAGCATCCCTACACCGTCGAGCTGGTGCGCGCGCTGCCGCACCTGGACCGGCGCCTGACCCCGGCAGCGACCCCCGAGGAGACGCGATGACCCAGCAGGACCGGCCGCGCACACCGTTGCACTTCAACGCCTTCGTCATGAACACGACCTCGCACATCCACCACGGCCAGTGGCGCCGCCCGGACGCCGGGCAGGTGGAGTTCAACGACGTGCGCACCTGGATCGACCTGGCGCGCGTCCTGGAGGACGCCCGGTTCGACGCGATGTTCTTCGCCGACGTCACCGGCCTGTACGGGGACGCCGACGCGGACTGGTCGGTCTACGTCCGCGAGGGGCTGCAGATCCCCAGCAACGACCCGACCGTCCTGCTCGGCGCCCTGGCCGTCACCACCACGAACCTCGGCCTGGCCCTGACGTCGAACGTCGCCCAGTCCCACCCCTTCCACTTCGCCCGGCAGGTCTCCACGCTGGACCACCTGTCGAACGGCCGGATCGCCTGGAACATCGTGACCGGCGTCCAGGACAACGGCGCCCGCAACTTCGGCCTGGACCGGCTCACCGACCACACCGAGCGCTACGCCTGGGCGGAGGAGTACGTCGACGTCGCCTACAAGCTCTGGGAGGGCTCGTGGGAGGACGACGCGCTCCGCAAGGACCGGGACGGCTGGTACTCCGATCCCGCGAAGATCCACAAGATCCACCACGTGAGCCCGCGCTACCGGGTCGAGGGCCCCCACCTGCCGTCGCCGTCGCCCCAGCGGACGCCGTTGCTGTTCCAGGCGGGCTCGTCCGCCTCCGGCCGGCGGTTCGCGGCCCGGCACGCCGAGGCGACGTTCATCATCGCGCCCACCGTCGAGGCGGCCCGCCAGCAGATCGCCGAGACGAGGGCGCTCGCGGTGGCGGCCGGCCGCCGGCCGGACGACGTCAAGTTCTTCCAGGGGTTGAGCTTCGTCATCGGCGACACCGAGGCCGAGGCGCGCGAGAAGGCGGCGGAGATCGACCGCTACGTCAGCGTCGAGGGATACCTCGCGCACGTCGCGCTGGTGGACGCCGACGGGCGCGTCTACGACCCGGACACGCCGCTCAGCGAGGTCCGGACCAACACGATGCAGGGCATCCTGGAGTGGACGCAGCGCGCGTTCCCCGAGCGGCGGACGACGATCCGCGACGTGGCGCTGCTGCTGTCGCACAACGGGCGCGTCGTCGGCACGCCCGCGCAGATCGCCGACACGCTGGAGCGGTGGCAGGACGCCGGCGTGGACGGCATCAACGTCGTGAACTGGGTGATCCCCGGCTCGTTCGCCGAGTTCGCCGACAAGGTGCTGCCCGTGCTGCGCGAGCGCGGCCTCGCCCAGACCGAGTACGTGCCGGGGCCGTTGCGGCAGAAGCTGTTCGGCGCTCCCCGGCTCAACGACCGCCACCCCGCCGCGGCCTACCGCGGCGCGTTCCACGGCGGCGCCACGGCAGCGCGGCGGGTGGCGGCGGGGTGACCCTCGGGCCGGGGCAGGCCGTAGTGGTCGCGCAGCGTGCGACCGCTGTAGGAGCGGGGGAACAGGCCCCAGTCCTGCAGGATCGGCAGCACCGTGGCGGCGAACAGCTCCAGGCCCGAGGGGAGGACCGGTGCCATGATGTTGAAGCCGTCCGCGGCACCGCCCTCGTACCAGTCGCGGATGACCTCGGCGACCTCCTGCGGCGTCCCGACGACGGTGTAGTGGCCCCGGCCGCCGCCGAGGCGGGCCAGGATCTGGCGGACCGTGAGGTTCTCGCGCAGCGCCAGGTCGATGACGAGGTCGGACCGGCTCTGCGCGCCCTGCAGCACCGGGCGGGCGAGGACCTCCGCGGGCAGCCCGGCGTCCAGGTCCAGGGAACCCACCGGCACCTCCAGGGTGCCCGCGAGCTGGTCCAGCCCGAAGGCCGTCACCTGCAGCGACTGCAGCCGGGCGTCCAGGTCGCGGGCCTCCTGAGCGGTCCGGCCCAGCACCGGCACGATGCCTGGCAGGATCTTGACGCTCCCCGGGTCGCGCCCGGCCCGGGCGGCCTGTTCCTTGACGTCGGCGAAGAAGCGGCGCGCGTCGTCGATCGTCTGGTGGGCGGTGAAGACGGCGTCGGCGTTGCGGGCGGCGAAGGCGCGCCCGTCGGTCGACGACCCCGCCTGGACCAGCAACGGGTGGCCCTGCGGGGGCCGGGGCACGTTGAGCGGCCCGCGGACGCTGAAGTAGGGGCCCTCGTGGTCGATGGGCCGGATCCGCTCGGGGTCGGCGTAGACGCCGCGGGCCTTGTCGCCGAGGCTCGCGCCGTCCTCCCAGCTGTCCCACAGCTCCCGGACGACGTCGAGGAACTCCTGCGCCCGGGCGTACCGGTCGGCGTGGTCGGGCTGGTCGGCCAGGCCGAAGTTGCGCGCGGCGTCCGCGCCGGCCGTCGTCACCAGGTTCCACCCGGCGCGCCCGCCGCTGATGTGGTCGAGGGAGGCGAACCGGCGCGCGAGGTTGTAGGGGGAGTTGTAGGTGCTGGACGCCGTCGCGATGAGCCCGATGTGGCGGGTGGCCCCGGCGAGGGCGGTCAGCAGGGTGACCGGTTCGAGGGCCGCGGCCGGGCGGTGCGCGGGGCTGTTCCACAGGGCCGGGGCGTCGGCGAGGAAGAGGGAGTCGAAGCGTGCCTCCTCGGCGAGCCGGGCGAGCCGCTTCCAGTGCTCGACGTCGGTCTCGGCCTCGGGGTCGGCGTCGTCCAGCCGCCAGGCCGTCTCGTGGTGCCCGTGAGCCATGAGGAACGCGTTGAGGTGCAGCCTGCGCGGCTGGTCGGACATGTCGGGGGCTCCAAGCTCTCGATCGCGGGTTCGGTGCGGCGGGCGGCGGACGGGAGTCAGCGCGGGGGCAGGTCAGGCATGATCGCCGACCGGGCGGTGGGGGTGCGCCCCTCACCCCAGCCGAGGGAACGGCGGTAGCTGCCGAGGAGCCCGGTCGCCGTCAGGTGACCAGCGCCGGTCGGCCAGGTACCCGCCGAGCGCCTCCCGGCTCGCCATGGCCTGCTCCCGGGCCTCCGGGTCCGGCTCGACGTACCAGATCCCCGTGCCCGCGGCCGCGGTCGCACCGCTGGTGCCGCAGTGGCCCTTGTCGACGAGGACGACCCGCGCCCCCGCGCGGGCCGCCGCGATCGCCGCCCAGGTGCCGGCGGGGCCGCCCCCGGCCACGAGGACGTCGGTGTCGACGAGCGGTTCGATGGTGTGTCCGTCGTCCGTCATGGCTGCTCCCCGGGTGGGTGGTTCACTCGTACGCACGCAGGGCCGCCAGCACGAGCGCGGCCGGGTCGTAGGGCGCAGGCGCGCCCGGTGTGTAGCGCACGCGGTGCAGCGTGCCCGTGTAGCGGAAGGCGCCGTGGGCCTCGTGCAGGCGCCACAGCACCGGCCCGCGCCGGTCGATGCCGACGTCGATGCCGCTGAAGGGCGCCATCCCGATGAGCATCGGGATGCCGTCGCGCGTCGCCCGCGGCTCGCCGTCCACGGTCAGGGCGAGGTCCCAGGCCAGGCCCGGCGCGACCGTCGCGCGCACCCGCACGTGGTGCGGGCCCGCGGGCAGCGGGCCGCCGTCCAGCTCGACGACGTCGCCGTAGGCGTTGTAGGCCAGCCGGACGGCGCCGTCCTCGACGAACAGGACGTACCCGCCCCCCTGGTCGCCGTGCGCGACGAGCACGCCCTGGTCGCCGTCCGTCTGGTCCAGGCGGGCGTCGACGTCGAACGACCGGTACGCGATCAGCCGCTGCGACCGGTAGCGCTCCAGGGTGGGCGTGCCGGGCACCAGGTCGACCGGCTCGGACAGGTGCGCGTCGTCCGGGTCGCGTACCAGCCAGACGAAGGAGCTGCCGTCGTCGAGCGGGAACACGCCGTTGTCGCGAGCGGCCCGTTCCCACGCCTGCGACAGCTCTCGGACCAGTTCCGGCCGGTCGGCCGACAGGTCGCGGGTCTCGGTGGGGTCGACGTCGACGTCGTACAGGCGCCACTCGGCGTCGTCGTAGGCGTCGCCCGGCCGGTGCAGGGTCACCAGCTTGTGGCCCCGCGCGTAGAAGCTGCGATTGCCGAAGAACTCGCTGTACTGCTCGGGGTGGGTGCTCGGCGTCGTCGGGTCGTGCAGCACGTCGGCGAACGACGCGCCGTCCAGCGGTTGCACCGCCAGCCCCTCGCGCGTGGCCGGACGCTCGACGCCCGCCAGGTCGAGCAGGGTCGGCAGGACGTCGGCGACGTACTGGTACTGCGGGCGGGTGGTGCCCCGGTCGGGCAGGCCGGCGGGCCAGGAGAGCAGGAACGGCGTGCGGACGCCGCCCGCGTACGTCTGCCCCTTGTAGAACCGGAACGGCGTGTTCGACGCCATCGCCCACCCGCGCGGGTAGTGCGCCCACACCTGCGGGCCGCCCACCAGGTCGAGGTCGCGGGGCACGTCGCGCCGCCAGGTGTCCGGCACCTCCTCGTCGACGAACTGCGACAGGTAGCTGCGCGTGCCGTCCGGGCCGCCCTCTCCGGAGGCGCCGTTGTCGGAGGTCAGCACGACGATCGTGCCGTCCAGCTCGCCCAGCTCGGCGAGCAGCGCGCGCAGCCGCCCGAGCGAGTCGTCGATGCCGGTGACCATGGCGGCGTACACCTCCATGTACCGGGCGAGCAGCGGGCGCTGCGCGGGCGGGACGCCGTCCCAGGGCGGCACGTGCAGGCCCGGCTCGGAGTTGCGCTCGGGCAGCCGCACCGACGGTGGGAAGAGGCCGGACGCCAGCTGCCGGTCGAACCGGGCCTGCCGGACGGCGTCCCAGCCGGCGGCGTAGTCCCCGCGCCGGGCGGCGATCGCGGCGGCCGGTGCCTGCAGGGGACCGTGCACCGCCGGGTGGGCGAGGTAGAGGAAGAACGGCTTCGTCGCGTCGTGCGCTCGCAGGGCGCGGATCCAGGAGACCGCACGGTCCGTGAGGTCGTCGGTGAGGTGGTAGCCGGGCGGGTAGGTCTCGACGTCGACCGGGTCGTTGTCGCTGACGAGCCGGTGCGGGTGCAGCACGCTGGTGAGGCCCTCGAGGATGCCGTAGAACCGGTCGAACCCGCGCTGGGTCGGCCAGGAGCGCCGGTCGGCGGCGTCGTGCATGGCACTGTCCCGGGTGAGGTGCCACTTGCCCGCGGCGAACGTGGCGTACCCCGCCGCACGCAGCACCTCGGGCAGCGTGGGGACGTCGGCGGCGATCTCCATGGTGTACGCGGGGAATCCGGGGTCGGCGTTCGCCACCGACGCGTAGCCGGCGCGGTGCGGGTTGAACCCGGTCAGCAGGGCGGCCCGCGCCGGGGAGCAGACCGGCGTGGTGTGGTACTGGGAGAGGCGCACGCCGGAGGCGAAGAGTGCGTCCGTGTGCGGCGTGGGGATCTCCGACCCGTACGGGCCGAGGTCGCTGTAGCCGAGGTCGTCGACGAGGATCACGATGATGTTGGGTGCGCCGGGACGGGCCGGGCGACGCACCGGCCACCACGGGCGGGAGTCGGCGGTCGTGCGCCCGATGCGGCCCCCGAACCCGGCGTACGGATCCCTCCGGGGCGGGCCGTCGGGGCCCGGTCCCGAGGGCCGGGTCCCGGTCAGCGGCGTGCGGGGCCGTGGCGCCCGATGATGGCACCGCCGTTGAACTTCATAAAGTCGATTGAATCAGCCGACTTTGGATCCGGTCAAGCCTCGTCCCGGCCCGCGGCGGCGGCCCGACGCGAGCCGCGCCCGGCCGGGACCGACACGAGCCGCGCCCCTGTGGCCGGAAGGCGCGGCTCGTGCGTCGGTGGGTTCCGACATCGCTTGTCCATCATACTGGTGAAGTTGTGCTCGCGACAGCCGGGTCGCGGTCCGTCCGCCGATCCGGCCGTCCGGTCACCGGCCCAGCGAGTCGAGGGCCTGCCGCAGGTCCTCGGCGAGGTCGTGGGCGGTCTCCAGCCCGACCGACAGCCGGACCAGCGCCGGGTCGACGTCCAGGGCCGTCCCCACGACCGAGGCGTGCGTCATCGACGCCGGGTGCTCGATGAGTGACTCCACCGCGCCCAGCGACTCCGCGAGGGTGAACACCCGGGTGCGGGTCACCAGCTGCTCCGCCGCCGCCCGTCCGCCCGCGAGGGCGAACGAGAGCATGCCGCCGAACCGGCTCATCTGGCGCTTGGCGACGTCGTGACCGGGGTGCTCGGGCAGGCCCGGGTACAGCACCCGGGACACCGCGGGGTGCTCCAGCAGGAGCTGGGCGAGCAGCTCGGCCGTGTCGCTCTGCCGGTCCAGGCGGACCGCGAGGGTCTTCACCCCGCGGGAGGTCAGGTAGGCGTCGAACGGCGCCAGCACCGCGCCGACCGCCTTCTGCCCGAACCGGACCCGCTCGGCGAGCTCGTCGTCGTCCAGCGCCACGAACCCGCCGAGCACGTCCGAGTGCCCGCCGAGGTACTTGGTGAGCGAGTGCACGACCACGTGCGCGCCGAGCTCGATCGGCCGCTGCAGGTACGGCGTCGCGAAGGTGTTGTCGACGACGACGATCCCGCCGCGCTCGCGACCGATCTCCGCCACGGCGCGCAGGTCGACGATCGACAGCGTGGGGTTGCTGGGCGTCTCCACGAGCACGAGCCGCGTCTGCGGCCGCCAGGCCGCCTCCAGCGCCCGCGGGTCGGTGAGGTCGACCGGGTCGGCGAGCAGCCCCGCGGGTCGGTGGATGCGGTCGAGGAGCCGGAACGTGCCGCCGTAGGCGTCGTGCGGGAAGATCACGTGATCGCCGGGCGAGAGCAGCCGCAGCACGGTGTCGATCGCGGCCAGGCCGGAGGCGAAGGCGAAGCCGTGGCGCGCCGACTCCAGCGAGGCGATCTGCCGTTCCAGGCCGTCCCGGGTGGGGTTGCCGGCCCGGGAGTAGTCGTAGGGGCCCACGGGCTCGTTGACGGCGGTCTGGGCGAACGTGGTCGACAGGCCGATCGGCGGGATGACGGCCCCCGTGGCGGGGTCCGGCTCCTGGCCGGCGTGGATGGCGCGGGTCTCGAATCCGAGCATGAGGTCTGTTTCTCCAGGAGGAGGGGGGTGGGGGGTCTGCCGGGGGGGTGCACGGCTCGAGACCGTGGCGTTCGTGGCGCCGGGGTCCGCGGTCCCACCGTATCCGACGGGATCATCATGTGCATCATCCCGATCGACGAGGTGGCGATCGTGGCCCGGTCCTCGCCTTCCTCACTCGCATGGTGGAGAATGCGGTCTCCGACCTGAGGGGAGACCGCCGTGGCCGTGAGCGACCGCGCCTGGGGGCTGCGCACCCGGGCGCTGCACGCGGGAGGGGTGCCGGACGCCGCGACCGGTGCCCGCGCCGTCCCGATCTACCAGACGACGAGCTTCGTGTTCGCCGACACCGACGACGCCGCGGCCCTGTTCGCGTTGCAGAAGTACGGGAACGTCTACAGCCGCATCGCGAACCCCACCGTCGCGGCGCTGGAGGAGCGCGTGGCGAGCCTGGAGGGCGGGCTCGGCGCCGTGGCGACGAGCAGCGGCCAGGCGGCCCAGTTCCTCACCTTCGCCTCGCTCGCGGGTGCGGGGGACCACATCGTGGCGTCGTCCGCGCTCTACGGCGGCACGGTCACCCAGCTCGACGTCACGCTGCGCCGGTTCGGCGTGGACACCACGTTCGTGCGCGGCGGCGACCCGGCCGACTACGCCGCGGCCGTCGGTCCCCGGACCCGGCTGCTGTTCGCCGAGGTGCTCGCCAATCCCTCCGGCGAGATCGCGGACCTCGCCGGGCTGGCCGAGGTCGCGCACGCCGCCGGTGTCCCGCTCGTGGTCGACGCCACCACCGTCACGCCCTACCTGTGCCGCCCGATCGAGCACGGCGCCGACATCGTCGTGCACTCCGCGACCAAGTTCCTCGGCGGGCACGGGACGACGCTCGGCGGCGTCGTCGTCGACGCCGGCACCTTCGACTGGGGCAACGGGCGCTTCCCGGAGTTCACCGGACCGGTGAGCTCCTACGGGGGTCTGAGCTGGTGGGGGAACTTCGGCGAGTACGCCTTCCTCACCAAGCTGCGGGCGGAGCAGCTGCGCGACGTCGGGGCGAGCCTGTCGCCCCACAGCGCCTTCCTGCTGCTGCAGGGCGTGGAGACCCTCCCGCAGCGGATGGCCGAGCACGTGGCCAACGCGGATCGGGTGGCACGGTGGCTGGCGGGCGACGCGCGGGTGTCGTGGGTGGCCTACCCGGGGCTGGAGAGCCATCCGGACCACGCGCGGGCGCTGCGCTACCTGCCCGGGGGCGCCGGATCGGTGTTCTCCTTCGGCGTGCGCGGCGGGCGCGCTGCGGCGCGGGCGTTCATCGAAGGGCTGCAGCTCTGCAGCCACCTGGCCAACATCGGCGACACCCGCACGCTCGTGATCCACCCGGCGTCCACCACGCACCGCCAGCTGACGCACCGCCAGCTCGCCGCGGCCGGGGTGCCCGAGGACCTGGTGCGCCTCAGCGTGGGCCTGGAGGACGTCGACGACGTCCTGTGGGACCTCGACCAGGGCCTCGCTGCGGCGGCGAAGGCCGCGACACCGGAGGCGGCCGTGCCGGAGGTGGCGCCGTGACCGCGTGGACCCCGCCGGGCGCGACCGAGCGCCTGGGCATCCTGCGCCGCACCCGGACCGTGGCGCTCGTCGGCGCCTCCGACAACCCCTCCCGGGCCAGCTACTTCGTGGCGACGTACCTGCTGTCCAGCGCGCCCTACGAGGTGTGGTTCGTCAACCCGAGGCTGGACCGGATCCTGGACCGGCCGGTGTACCCGTCCCTGGCGGACCTGCCGGCCCCGCCCGACCTGGTGAGTGTGTTCCGCCGGCACGCCGACCTGCCGGGCGTCCTCGACGAGGCGGTCGCCGCCAAGGCGGGCGTCCTCTGGCTGCAACTGGGCCTGTGGCACGACGAGGTCGCCGAGCGCGGCACGCAGGCCGGGCTGACCGTCGTCATGAACCGGTGCCTGAAGATCGAGCACGCCCGGTTCGCGGGCGGGCTGCACCTGGCGGGGTTCAACACCGGGGTGATCACCTCCCGCCGTCCCACGCCCTGACCGACCGGCCGGCCGGCCAGGGCGTGGGCGGAGAGGTCAGGCCCGGGTCTCGGTGAAGGTGCCCACCCGGCGTGCCTGCTCCGGCGAGCGCCGGTGCAGGACGGCGTACCAGGCGAGCCCGAGGGCCAGCAGGGCGCCGAAGACCTCGGGGAACGTCTGGGCGTAGGAGCCGAAGACCTGCCACACGACGTAACCCACGGCGACGACGGCGAGCGCCGCCGCGACGCCCACCTGTGGCGAGAGGGTGCGCCGTCGCCCGTCGAGCACGAGCGCCGACAGGGCCACGAGGACGTACGCGAGCAGGTACCCGTAGGTCCCGCCGACGGCGGTGGCCAGGTAGGCCGCCCACAGCCGGGTCACGCCGTCCGTGCCGCCCCAGCCGAACACCAGGTAGGCGACGGGCACGACGAGCGAGGCCACGGCGACCACGACGACGGCCACGTCCGGGGTGTTCCAGCGGGCGTGGGCGCGACCCAGCACGACGGGCAGCGCCCCCTCACGGCTGAGGTTGAACAGGCTGCGGGCCGCGCCGGTGAAGCTCGCGACGGTGCAGGCGAACGCGGAGACGCCGATGCCGAGGTCCACGACGGGCGACAGCCAGGAGGCGTGCGCGGCGTCCGCGATCGCGTTGATCGCGGTGGTGGACGACGCGGTGTCCACGCCCGAGCTGAGGGCGATGAGCAGCACGACGGCGGCGATCAGGTAGAGCAGGCCCGCGGCGGCGGCGGTCAGGTAGATCGCCCTCGGGATCGCCCGGTAGGGGTCGGCCGCCTCGAGGCCGAGCGCACCGGCAGACTCGAAGCCGACGAAGATGGTGACGGCGATGACGGCCCCCGCCGAGATGTTGCTGATCGTCGGGTGGGCCGCGCGATCGGCGGCCGCGGTGTCGACGTGCAGGCCGAAGTGGGCGATCGCCACGGCGAAGACGGCGAAGATCGCCAGCAGGCTGACGGCCTCCAGCACGATCGAGACCCGGGTGGACACCTTGACCCCGCGGATCGTCACGGCGGCGGCTCCCGCGGCGGCGAGCACGAACAGCACCACGAGCAGTGCGGTCCCGCCTCCGTGGACGCCGACCTCGCCGAGGAACGCCTGGGCGAACAGCGCGGTCCCGACGGCGCAGGCACTGGCGATGCCGGTGTAGCCCAGGGCCAGGGCCCACCCGCTGGCGAACCCCGCGAACGGGCCGAGGCCCTGGGCGGTGTAGGCGTAGAGCGAGCCGGCGGTGGCGTGCTCGCGGGCGAACCGGGCGACGACGACGGCGATGAGCAGCACGATCGCGGTGCCCAGCACGACGGACACGACCGATCCCACCCCGGCGGCCGCATAGGCGAACGGGAGCGTCCCGGCGATCGCGATGCTCGGGCCGGCCGCGCCGACGGACTGCCCGATCACCTCGACCGCGCTCAGCGCGCCCCGGCGCAGGTCGTTGTCGCGGTGGCGCTCGTGCAGCACGTGGCTCCACGGACGGGTGGGGGAGGACTGCTCGATCTGGTCGGTCATGGCGTGCTCCTGCCGGGAGTCGGGGATCGGGGTCGGGGATCCGGAGGGGGGCGGGTCAGCGCGGC
>Ga0302321_100001337_pt1 | contig 21050 bp, 15 predicted proteins | sample Fen_T0_1_FD_202505 | JGI IMG/M metagenome (GOLD analysis project Ga0302321, IMG submission 202505) | Peat permafrost microbial communities from Stordalen Mire near Abisko, Sweden - Fen_T0_1 | ecosystem: Environmental > Terrestrial > Soil > Wetlands > Permafrost | place: Sweden: Abisko...
CGTTGCGCGTAGATGTTACCGGGCGCCCAGTATGATAGCCGCTGAAGATCGGCGCAGCTCAATGCCTTGCCTTTCGCTCCGTCCGCGATCGAGGTTACCTCCATGTCGAAGTTCGGCGTTGGCGTTTTGCCGGCGGAAAAATCAGCCGTCGTTCCCTGTTCTCCTGAAAGATAGAACAGCAGACCAGTTTCTGGCGCTGCGGAAACAAAAGCGCTCAGCGCAATGAGGATCAAACCGCAGAATAGCCACCAGCTCCGGCTGTTGGTCATAAGGGAAAGCAAGGGATACATGAGAAGCTAAGAACAGAGGTAATTAGGACACGTGTCTTCACACAGCTCGACGAACCCGTCAATCTATCTCCGGGCTTGTTTCATATCGACCGTTTTATCAATGAATTCAGTAGAATTGTCTCACGAGAGAACCTGCCTAGAAAATTGCTATTGCGATGGCTTTCACCTTTAAATTTGAAAACAAAGAAATCCGTTCGTCAGCAAAGTAGAGCTAACCAATAAGACTGCTTTTTTTGGCCCTTCCTTCTCCGTCTCTATCGCCACTAACAAGTCGATATTGACCTTTTGAGGTCAAACGCGAGTGACAGCTGATTTACCAAACGTTCTATAACCTTCCTTATTGCGGCAACCAGGCATCGCTGCTGCGCAAAATATTTTCGACCGTGTAGTCCTTGGCCTCCTCATCGAGCGGACGGAGCCCGGCCTGGAAAGTTAAAAGAGGCACACTACCTTCGCCCATATTTCTCTGCATTCTGCCGTCTTGAAACAGAAAACCCGCCCTGAGATGGCGGGTGTAAAAAAGCAGAATGCTAGACATCATCGAGAACGTCTCGTCCGCATTATTACTGGTTTCCCTGACTCTATCTAATCCGACTTATGCCGCGTCTTGATCAGTGCTCACGCCTTTGGCGTTTTTGCGAAGAGTCGGTCGACGTTTACCTGCGACAACAGCAGCGTCGATGATGACCTCGGCAATGTCGTCGCGTTGCGGCAGCTCGTACATGACTTCGAGCATCAGCGTTTCCATAATGGCACGTAGCGCGCGAGCTCCCGTTTTGAGTTCGATCGCTTTAGCCGCGATCGCTTTGACGGCGTCGGGGGTAAAGCGCAGGCGAACACCGTCCATCGCAAACAGTTTGGAGTACTGTTTCACCATGGCATTTTTTGTGCGGAGCAAAATCTTTTCCAGATCAGGGACCTTCAGCTCGTCGAGCACCGAGACCACGGGTAAACGACCGATGAACTCCGGAATCATGCCGAAACGAATGAGGTCCTCGGGCGCGAGTGCCTTCATCATTTCGTCGGGATGCAGCGTGGTTTCCTTCTGTGACTTGATTGCTGAATAACCGACGCTGCGGTGGCCCAAACGGCGTTGCACGATCTGGTCGAGGCCAACATACGCGCCGCCACAAATGAATAATATATTGCTCGTGTTGACCTGGACGTACTCTTGGTTCGGGTGCTTGCGGCCGCCCTGTGGCGGGACGTTACAAACGGTGCCTTCGAGAATTTTGAGCAGAGCTTGTTGTACGCCCTCACCGGATACGTCGCGCGTGATCGAAACGTTTTCGGTTTTCCGGCCGATCTTATCGATTTCGTCGATATAAATGATACCGCACTCAGCCTTTTTCACGTCGTAGTTCGCGGCTTGGAGGAGCCTGAGGACAACGTTCTCTACGTCTTCTCCAACGTAGCCTGCCTCGGTGAGCGTCGTGGCATCAGAAATCGCAAATGGAACTTCGAGGACGCGCGCAAGCGTACGAGCAAGGAGCGTTTTGCCAGAGCCGGTGGGACCAACGAGCAGGATGTTGCTCTTCTCGACTTCCACGTCGTTAAACTCCGGGGCCAGCGCAGTACCGTCTTTTGACGACTGCGCGGAGTCGAACATTAGGCGCTTGTAATGGTTGTAGACGGCAACAGAAAGAACTTTTTTCGCGTGATCCTGACCGATCACAAAATCGTCGAGCGATTTCTTGATTTCGGACGGTTTAACCAAGCGAAGCGCAGGCCGGGCTTCAGCGGCCGGTTGCTTCACTTCGCGATCGATGATCGTCTTGCAGACGTTGACGCAGGAGTCGCAGATATAAACGCCAGGCCCGGCGATTATTTTTTTCACCTCAGCCTGCGATTTTCCGCAGAAGGAACAGAGCGTCATGCGTGACGATTTGGCCATATAGATAAAGTGAGTTCGGAAAGTACCAGGAGTCGAGGTGAGAGTTTAATTCCCCTTGATATCGACACAATAGCGCCTGAATTTTAGCCAGTCGCTTGAGAGAAAAAATAACGCAATCCGCTACGTAACAAGCATCGCCGGGCCAAACTCAAGAACTCGCCGGTTTAGTAGCAAGCGACTGAGCATCGCGGGTCGATTCGACCACGTGATCAACGATGCCGTAAGTCTTAGCTTCCTGCGCGGTCATGTAGTAATCGCGGTCAGAGTCCTTTTCAATCTGGTCGGCCGTCCTGCCGGTGTGTTTGGCGATGGTTTCGTTGAGCACCTTGCGCCAGCGGAGGATTTCCCGAGCAGCGATAGCGATATCGGCTGTCTGGCCTCCGGCGCCGCCCGACGGCTGGTGAATCATCACACGACTGTTGGGCAAAGCGAAACGCTTCCCTTTCGTGCCTGCAGCGAGGATAACGGTCGCCATACTCGCGGCCATGCCGATGCAATAGGTCACAACATCGCACTGGAGAAAATTAATCGTGTCGTAAATCGCCATGCCGCCGGTAACGACGCCGCCGGGCGAGTTGATGTAGAGATGGATGTCCTTTTTAGGATCTTCCATCTGCAAGAACAGCAACTGAGCGATGACGTTGTTGGTGATCACATCGTCAATCGGCGAACCGATGAAGACGATGCGGTCTTTCAATAGGCGGCTGTAAACGTCCCACTGACGGGATTCACGGCCGGTGTTTTCCCAAACTGTCGGAAGATAATAGCTCACAAAACTCCTTGGTTACATGTACTTCAGGACTTCGGTTCAATTGTTTTTACCGTAGCCTTGGAGACGAGTAAATCAAGGGTCTTGTCAAAAATGATCGATTGCTGAACCGAGCGGAGACGTTCGCGATCCTTCGAGAGATCCTTCACGAGCTTGTCGGGGCGGGCGTTGTTCATCAGCGCTTCGCGGTAGATGAAGCCGTCGATGTCTTGTTCGGTGACGGTAATTTTTTCCTGCTCGGCGATGCGGGCGAGAATGAGCTGAGTCTTAACGCGACCGATGGCGGTTTTTTTCGCGCTTTCGAAGAGCTCTTTCTTGTCCTTCTCGAACTGTTCCTGTGGCACGCCGCGACGCATGTTTTCTTCGATGAAGTTGCGGAGGACGTTTTGCGTCTCGCCTTCGACCATGCTGTCCGGAACTGAAAAATTAACTTTAGCGGAAACGGTTTCGGCGACCTGGCGGCGTTGGGCCTGGCGATTGTTTTGTTCTTTGCGGGCCTTCAGGTTGGTGCTGATTTTCGTCTTCAGCGCTGCGATGTCCTCGACCTGCTGAGCTTTGAAAAACTCTGCATCAATCGGAGGGAGAATGCGCTCGCGGACTTCCTGAATTTCGACGGCATAAACAGCGCTCTTGCCGGCGAGCGCAGGCACGGCGGCAAAATCGGCCGGGAATGCGATAGTCACGTCCTTTTTATCACCGGCCTTGAGGCCTGCGAGTTGTTTGCCAAGACCGGGGATGAGCCCCTCTTGTTCGCCTTCGACTTCTTCCCAGGTTTGCGGGACTTTGCTGTAGATTTGTTTGTCCGCGGCGATTTCGGCGATCGGTTTTCCGTCAACCGTGCCTTCGTAAGCGAGCTTAACGTAGTCGCTCTTTTGCGCAGGGCGCTCGGCGACTTTGAAATCAGCACGTTCGGCGCGCATGCCCTCGATCACTTGATCGACTTCGGCGTCGGTCGGATCGACAGGAAGCACCTCGGTCGGGATTCCCGTGTAATCTGGGATCGTGAACGTCGGGCGCACATCGAGAGTGAACGTCACTGTGGCGGCCTTCGCGCCTTCGATTTCGCCGGGTTCGACGTTAGTCAGAGACAGCACGTCGAGCTTCGACTGCTCAAGGCCACTGCGGTAGGCTTTGCTGACGACCTTCTGCTTGAACTCCTCGACGATCTCCTTCCCGTAATGTTTTTGAACGAGTGCAGATGGGGCCTTGCCAGGGCGAAAGCCAGGCAGGCGGGCCATCTTGGCGAATTCGGCCACGGTGGCCTGATGCTCGGCGGCAACCTCGCTTTGATCGAGAGATACCACCAGGCTCTTGCGCGTTTCAGAGACGTCTTTAATTTCGATGTTCACTTTAGGAAAATGCAGACAGGTTTTGCTTGTCGGAACTGGTCAGGCTACGGAACGCCGTTGCTCGCGGTCAATGCCGGATTCTGCATTTAAAAACAACTTACCGACTCCGTTTGATTGATCAGCTCCGTTTTATCACCAATCCTACTGACCAACCCCAACTTACCTCCATGCGCCTACGCCGCCTTTTTTTGCCCTGCGTCAGCCTCTTGCTAGCAGTTACCGCTTTCGCCGTGCAGCCAGCCACGGACACCGAAATCGAAGCCGCCGTCGAAAAACTTCTCTCGCAGATGACGCTCGCCGAAAAACTCGGGCAAATGAGCCAGCGACACTACGCGCTCAAGCCTGCCACGGTAATCACCGCCGCAGAAGAAGCCGTGCGCCAGGGACAAGTCGGCTCGTTCCTCAATCCTGACACAGCCGAAACCGTCAACAAGCTCCAAAAAATCGCCACTGAAGAGAGCCGCCTGAAAATCCCGCTCATCTTCGGCATCGATGTGATCCACGGCTACCGCACACTCTTCCCCATTCCACTCGGACAATCTTGTAGCTGGAATCCCACCCTCATCCAATCCGCCGCGCACGTCGCCGCAGTCGAAGCATCCTCAGCCGGCATCCGCTGGACCTTTGCGCCGATGCTCGATATCACCCGTGACGCTCGATGGGGTCGCATCGCTGAAACGCTCGGTGAAGATCCTGTTCTTACTTCACAGCTCGGCGCCGCGATGGTGCGCGGCTTTCAAGGCACCAACCTCGCCGATCCACAAAGCATCGCCGCGTGCGCCAAACACTACGTCGGTTACGGTGCAACCGAGGGTGGACGCGACTACAACACCACGCTCATCCCCGAAGCCGAACTACGCAATATCTACCTGCCGTCTTTTCGCGCCGCTCGCAACGCCGGAGTGCAAACGTTCATGAGCGCGTTCAACGACCTTAACGGCGTTCCTGCCTCAGGCAACGCTTTCACGCTCCGCAAAGTCCTGCGGGACGAATGGGCCTTCGACGGCTTTGTCGTTAGCGACTGGGAATCGGTTAAGGAGCTCATCCCTCATGGCGTCGCGGCCGACGCACGTGATGCTGCCCGCATCGGCATCAACGCCGGCGTCGACATGGAAATGGTGTCACCTTTCTATCGCGAGCATGGCGAATCCCTTCTCCGTGAAGGCTCGATCTCGCCGGCCATGATTGACGAAGCCGTGCGCCGCATATTACGGGTGAAATTCCGTCTCGGTCTTTTCGCCAACCCGTACACAGATACAACGCGCCCCAATGTGCTCCTGACCGAGGAAAGCCTCAATATTGCCCGAGAACTCGCCACCCAGAGTATGGTTTTGCTCAAAAACGAAAAATCACTGCTCCCGCTTTCATCCACCACCAAAACAGTCGCTGTTCTCGGTCCGCTCGCCGACAGCGCCATCGATATGCGTGGCTGCTGGTCCTGCCGCGGTGAAGCCTCCGAGTGCCGCACCGTGTATTCAGTTTTCAAAGACTACGTCGGGCCAAAAGCCAAAGTCCTCTACGCACCCGGGCTCAAACATGCCTCCAGCAGCGACACGTCAGATATCTCCGACGCGGTCAAAGCCGCTCGCAAAGCCGACGTCGTTGTCCTCTGCGTGGGCGAGCCCCACGAACTCTCCGGCGAAGCTCGTTGCCGCGCCTTTCTCGATCTGCCCGGCGCACAAGACCAGTTGATCAACGCCGTCGCCGCTGTCGGCAAGCCCCTCGCGCTCGTGGTCTTCGGCGGTCGTCCTCTCACTTTCACGCACGCGGCGTCGCTCTCACAATCGATTCTCTACGTCTGGCATCCGGGCACCATGGCCGGCCCCGCGATTTGCGATCTGCTCTTCGGCCGCGCCAACCCGTCCGGCAAACTCACCACCACCTTCCCACGTACCGTCGGCCAGATCCCGCTCTATTATAATCACTACAACACCGGCCGCCCCGTCCCGGTCGACCCGAAAGCCGCGCAGACGCCGCTCGGCACCGCTGAAGATCCTAAAGGATATTACTCACAGTACCTCGATGTTCCACAAGCCCCCGCGTATCCGTTTGGCTTCGGGCTCTCGTACACGACTTTCGCCTATTCAGATTTGAAAATCGAGAGTCCTGACACCTCCGGCCAAGTTGTCGCAACAGTCACTATCGCCAACACCGGCACGCGTGACGGCGTGGAAATCGCCCAACTCTACACCCGGCAACTCGTGGGCAGCCTCACCCGCCCGGTAAAAGAACTCAAAGACTTCCAACGTATCCTTCTCAAAGCCGGTGAAAAACGCACTCTCCGCTTCGAACTGCCGAAACAATCTCTCGGTTACTACGACAACGAAGGCCGCTTTCTAGTCGAACCGGGCAAATTCCAACTCTGGATTGCCCCAAACTCCGCCGAAGGAAAGCCTGTGGAATTCACATTGGGAATATAACACCTCACGCCCACGCCGCCACAGACAGCGAAAGCATTGCGCCGGGCTCTCGCCTCTGGGCGCCCATCACCGCGCAACGCGGGTGGCGCCATTCGGCGTAAAGCGTACACTCGCCGGGATCTTGTCCAGTGGCGTCAAGATTTCCTCAACGGTTTGCGAGGTGTGATCCGAATCCACCGCGACAAAACGCACCTTAATCGAAACCTGATCGCGAAAAAAACCGTGCGCAGTACCCGTGAGCACGACGCGCCGCGGTGTTCGACCAACCGGCACGCCATCGACCACCACGATGCCGCCGACAGGTTCTGATTCGACGGTTAATGCATATTCGCCCGCAGAAAGCCGAGGAGGGCTGGCCTCGGAAGGAGCCGTCGTCGATTTTTGCGAAGGTGGCGCAGGCGCTTTCAAAGGGGTCTGTCGAGGCGTAGTCGAACACGCCGCGACGAGCAGCCCAAGGCTGAAAGCAGAAAAACATGTAATCCGACGAAGCATGGCAAATAGTTTAGGACCGCGAGCGGAGCGAATGTTCCTCGTGAGGTAACCGCTGCGCAGCACGACAATTTAAGTACCTAGGCCGCTGGCCAAGGCAAATCTCAAGAGGAATAATCCTTAGAGACTTTCCCGAAATTCGAAAACGTCGCAAGGGAGCAGATCAAAGCTTCATGGCATCATTCTGAACAAAGCAAAGTCTCAAGGCCTAAATCCGTCTGCCTTCACTCAGTAAAATGCGCCGCTGCTCGGACGCTCCTTGCGACTTTTCCATAGGTTCAGAACGACAAGGTCCTTTTCAGCCTCCGACAATTTTTCGGACGGCCCCTAAATCCCTCTATTCCTCACCGCGAATCCGGCCCCGCAAGTTTTTCGCAACCCGCCGATGACGCTTCTCGGCCACCATGTGCTGCTTTTGCGCGTAGCTTTTTGGACGCTTGCGACGGCGCTCTTTTTCGACTGCGGCGCGGCGGGCCGCCTCAGCTACACGCAAAGCGGTTTCGAGCTTTGAGCAGAGTTCTTCCCAGGCTAATTCACGGTTGGCCACCTGCGAACGTTCACGTTGCACCCGTACTTCAACACCGGTTGGATGGTGCCGCAGCCAGACGGTTGAGGATGTTTTATTGATTTTTTGACCGCCCGGACCGGTCCCGCGGATGAATTTTTCCTCTACGTCGGCCGGAATGATGCCCAATTTGTCGAGTCGCCTTTGGATTTGCGTTGGCAGATTCATCTGGTGCGCTGTGTCTTATCAGGGAAACTCTTTCACCCGTTTAGAGTCAAACTCCCCTTCCTTAGGTTCATCTTCTTAACTTCATGATCACCGGCCCCAATTGGTCCCAGAAACTTCGCGAAGAAATCGGTAAAGCTGTCATCGGTCAGGACGCGGTCGTCGAGCGCTTGCTCGTCGCCCTCCTCGCCAACGGCCATGTGCTCCTTGAGGGCATGCCTGGTCTCGCAAAAACCCTGCTCATTAAATCACTCGGCACCGCCCTCGGTGTCCAATTTGAGCGGATACAATTCACGCCCGACCTGTTGCCCAGTGACGTCGTCGGCACGATGATTTTTCAACCCAAGACCGGCGAGTTCACCGCGCACCGCGGTCCGATTTTCGCAAACCTTGTGCTAGCGGACGAAATTAACCGCGCTCCCGCCAAGGTGCAAAGCGCGCTTCTCGAAGCCATGCAAGAGCGTCAGGTCACGATCGGCGGACAAACCCAACCTTTGCCCAAGCCGTTTTTTGTGATGGCCACCCAAAACCCCGTCGAGCAGGAAGGCACTTACCCGTTGCCCGAGGCCCAGACGGACCGCTTCCTTTTCAAACTGCTCGTCGACTACCCGAGCCTCGCCGAAGAATCCGAAATGATGCAGCGCTGGGGCCAGGTCACCCAACAGCCCGAACTCACCCCCGTTGCGTCCGGCGAAGAACTGCTCTCGCTCCGCGCCCAGGTCGACAAAATCCATGTCGCACCCGCCCTGCAGGGTTACATCCTCGCGCTGGTTCATGCTACTCGCGCGATGGCGACCGACCCACGCAATCAACTCCAACCGGGAAAGAAATATCTCAATTTCGGCGCCTCTCCACGCGCCTCGCTCGCGCTTTTTCAAGCCGGTCGAGCTCTCGCGTGGTTGCGAGGACAAGATTTCGTCAGCCCGTCGCTTATTCAGGATATCGCGCCCGACGTTCTCCGCCACCGCATCGGCCTGACCTACGAAGCCGAGGCCGAAGAAATAGACGCCGACAAACTCATCGGCCAAGTCATCGACAAAACTCCGGTACCGAAGTTGTAAGCCGGTTTTCTTTCTGAACGAAGTGATGAATTCGCTGAGCTATTTTATTTCCGAGATAGGTCGCGCGCTACCCACGATCCGTTCTCAGACTCAGAATTAGCATGCCCGCCGAACAACCCAATACCGCCACCGCCTCGCTGGCTCTCTTGCGCCAACTGGAATGGCGCGTGCGCCACGCGGTGGAAAATGTGCTCAGCGGCGAATACCGCTCGGCCTTCCGCGGGCGCGGCATGGAGTTCGACCAGGTCGTTAAGTATTCCTTCGGCGATGATGTGCGCGACATCGACTGGAACGTCACCGCGCGTCTTGGCGAACCGTACCGCAAGAAGTTCGTCGAAGAACGCGAAGTTACGCTGATGATCGTTCTCGACGATACGCCTAGCCTGCAGTTCGGCTCCGGCGCCCAATCGAAACGCGAAGCGCTGCTCGAACTCGCGGGGCTCGTGATGTTGCTCGGCGCCGTCAACCGCGACCGCGTCGGTTACTTGCACGCGCGGCCCGACGGCTACAGTTTCCGCGAACCCGTACGCGGTCGTGGCGCCATCATGCACGCGGCCGCCACCTTGATCGGTCGTCCGGCGCCCGATCTCAGCAGCGGTACTCAACAAACCGGCCCAAGCATTCCTTGGCGACTCATCGCCCGCTCCGCGCCTAAGCACAGCATTCTCATTTGGCTGAGCGATTTTCCGCCCGCGCCCGCACCCGATGGCTGGTCGGTCATGCAACGTCGTTATAACACGATGGGTTTCCGCGTCGACGATCCCTGGGAACGCGAACTACCCACCGGAGAAGCCTTCGCCGCTTACGATCCGATGGAAGGGCGTTTGGTCACGTTATCCGGTTCGGGTGCCGAACGCACTGCCCATGCCGCTTGGCGTGCCGCCCGCGAACAGGCCTGGCAAACGCTTTTCCCGGATCCGCTCAGCCGCCTTGCCATCACCACTGAGCAAAACCGCCTGGATGCCCTTGTGCGATATTTCCACGCAAGAATGCATGGCCGCTAAAGTGGCAAAACCTAAACCCCAATGGTCAAACATCCAACAAGCTCTAACCGACAAATCCAAACCAGGCCTGACACTGGCCATCTGGGTTTTATTTGGAGTTTGAAATCTGACCTCTGGAATTTCCTTTTTTCGTAATGGGTCCGTACGTCCTTAAAGATCCGCTCTGGCTCCTCGCCCTCCTTTTGATCCCGATCGTGATCTGGATGCGTGGTCGGCGTCGCGTACCTGTGCTTGTCGTTCCTTTCGCTTCCGCGTGGCACCGCAAAACGTTTTCAACTGTTTCGCGTTGGCCAGAAATCCTGGCTGTTACCGGACTCGCTTTGCTCGTCGGCGCACTCGCTCGGCCCCAACGTGTACAGGACAAACGCGAGGTCCACTCGGAAGGTTACGATCTTATCCTCGCGATCGACATCTCCGGATCGATGCTCGCGGAAGACTACGAAAAAAACGGCGAGCCCATGAATCGCTTGCAGGCGATCAAACCCGTTATTCAAGCCTTCATCGATGAACGCGCCAACGACCGGATCGGCATGGTCGTGTTTTCCGGACGCGCGTATACGCTCGCGCCGCTCACGTTCGATCACGACTGGCTTTCCCGCCAAACCGAACGCCTTCAGGTCGGCTTGCTCGAAGACGGCACAGCCATCGGCGACGGCCTTGGCGTGGCGTTGACTCGCCTCGAACAAGCCTCACACGAGGAAGCTGGCCACCGCAAAGGCGCGTTCGTCATTTTACTCACTGACGGTGCCAACAACAGAGGCACCCTCACACCTGCTCAGGCCGCCAACATCGCTAAATCTCGAGGCATCCCTGTTTATACGATTGGCGCGGGCAAAGACGGTTGGGTACGCGTTCCGGTTATGGAAAATGGCCGCAAGCTCGGCTATCAGCGCATGTTCTCCGATCTCGACGAAAGTACACTCCATGACATCGCCGACACTACAGGCGGACACTTTTACCGCGCTGATGACACCCGCACAATCAAGTCAGCTTTCGAAGCAATTAACCGTACGCAAAAAATCGAGTTCAAAGCCAAGACTTACCTGATCACGAGCGAACTTCTTGCCTGGCTGGCCATTCCTGGTGCCGCCCTGCTCATCATCAGCGCTCTGCTCAACCGAACCAGTTCTCGTAACCCCAGAGGGCGTTCTGTCCAAGCCCAATCCGCCGCCACATGAACTTCCACTGGCCTCACGCTTTTTGGCTTTTGCTCGTGCCGCTCACCCTGGCAATGCTCGAATTGCGTCGGCAACGGAGCAACGGCAACAGCACGCACCCAAAAATCCTTCGCGCCGAAGCCGGGCCTCATGAGCTTTCGCTCACTTCCAACACCGCGGCGAAATCCTCCGTTCACATTCGCTGGCGCCTCTGGCTCGGCCTTATTTTTGCCATCGTTGCCCTCGCCCGCCCTCAATGGGGCAAGCTTGACGAGCCTGTTTTCGATCAGTCGCGTGAGATCATCATCGCGCTTGATCTCTCGCGCAGCATGCTCTCCGACGACGTTCGCCCTTCGCGCCTAGATCGCGCCAAGCTCCTTGTTTCAAGTTTACTCGAACAACTTCGCGGCGAACGCGTCGGCTTAGTGGTGTTTTCTGGTACGGCGTTTTTGCAGAGCCCTCTCAGTGCCGATTACGAAATACTCCGAGATTTCCTGCCTGGCCTAAACCCTTCGTACCTGCCCGAGGGGGGCACCAACTATGCCGCGCTCCTGAACACCGCGCTCACCGCTTTCGGATCTTCCAGCAGTGCTGACCGTTTTCTGATCGTGCTCAGCGACGGCGAAGCCACCGATGACGATTGGAAACCACACGTCGCAGAACTAAAAGCAAAGGGCGTTCGTGTCATCGGGCTCGGCGTTGGCACCACCGCTGGCACCATGATCCCCGACGGCACGGGGGCGTTTGTGAAAGACGAAAGGGGTGCCGTGGTCCTCTCGAAACTCGAAAGTTCCACCTTACAGCAACTCGCCACCGAAACCAACGGGCACTATGCCGACGCCAGTTCATGGGTGGATATTGCTCAACTCATCCAGTCCACCGTCGATACCGGCCGCAAAGGGACTTTTGTGGAGCGCAATCGCGCTCGTCTCGCCGAACATTTCCAATGGGCATTGGCCCCCGCGCTCTGGCTGCTTTTCTGGAGTTTTTGGTGGGAACTTCCGGTTCGCCCTCGCTTACGAGACGTGAAATTTGTCCCGCCCACTCCGTCACCACTGCCGAACCTTCCGCAGCCCAACGCTCAAATCTCAGATCTCTCAAATTTGAAATCTACGCTCAGCCCTTCCACTCTCCAATCCCTCGCTCCTCTCCTTCTCACTTACAGCTTATCCTTTATCACGACCACTCGTGCCGCCGAGAAAGAGACTTCCCCCGCCGAACCGCTGGGCAAACTGGTCGCTAGTCTTTCCCAGCGCAACGACCTCGCCGCACAGGATTACGCCGACTTCGCCCACACGACAATTTCCTACGGCAAGCAGCTTCAATCCGACAAGAAGCATATCCCGCCCGGGCCGATTAACGACGGCCTCGCCGCGGTTGACGTAGGAGAAGCCCTCAATCCCAAAGCCGCCGATTGGCCCGCGCTGCGCCGCGAACTCGAAGCACTGCTGAAGAAAAAAGAGCCGCCGCCTCAGCAACAACCACAGCAATCGCCCCAACAACAGAAAGAGGACCAGCAGAAAAAAGATCAGCAACAACAGAAGCAGCAAAATCAACAAGACCAGCAGCAGCAAAATTCTCAGCAACAGAAACAGGATAAGCCGCAGGAACAGCAACAGCAGCAGCAGAACGAGCAAAGCCAGAAGCCGCCGCCTCAAAAGCAATCCGCCTTCGGCGATATGAAAGAGAAATCTGTCGAAAAATCAGACCAGCCTCCGCAGCCTTCCGACCCCACCGAGCAACAAAAAGTTGGCGGCGCGCCTGAGAAAAAAGAAGCAGCCGAAAACAAAGATCCTGCTTTAGCTGCACCGCTGCAAAAACTAGATCAGCTCAAAGACCAGGACTCTCCCGCGAAACTTTATCAACTTATGCAAGGTCCAACCGCCAAGCCCAAGAAAACGGGCAAAGATTGGTGAGCACATTTACAACCATGCGCCACCTTCAAACACTTTTCATTCACTTACTCGTCGCTACCGCGCTGGTCGTCGCCGCCCGTGCTCAGTCAGCGCGCTGGGAACCTGCAGGCGGATCTCTTGCCTTCGGTCAGACTAGCCAGCTCCAGCTCATTTTTGACGGCTGCGCTCCCAAAGGACAGCCTTCGATCCCGGCTGTCGACGGACTTGTGCTTCAGTACGCCGGCCAGTCGAGTCAAACCTCTATCGTCAATAGCAGCGTTTCCCGCACCGAAATGCTCGCCTATGCCGCACGACCATCGAAACACACCGATATCACCATCCCTGAGTTTTCCGTCGATACCGACAAGGGCCGCATCACCGTACCCGCGGCGAGTTTCTCGGTCGGAGCCGCCACCGTCGGCAACGGCGTCTCCCTAGAATCTATCGCTACCAGCAACTTTGCGGTACCCACTAGTGTGTGGGCGGGCGAAGTTTTCCCGATCGAATACACGCTCAATGTCCGCCAGCGCAACGCGCCCAGTTTGGATAACCTGCTCGGCAGCCTACTCGACTGGAAATCGGCCCCACTCGTCGTAGAAGAATGGACCAAACCCGCGAAACGCGATACCCTGATTAGCGGAGAAAACTTCGTCACCATCTTCCAAAAAACTCGGGCCACCGTTGGTAAATCCGGCTCTGTCACGCTCGCCGAAGGTAGCCAACTAGTAAACATTGCCAAAGGCGTCGACTTCTTCGGCCGTTACGTTCTCGACCAATTCGCCATCACGAGTAATCGCCCTACGATCAACGTTCGTCCGCTCCCGACGCCTGCACCAGCCACCTTTAACGGCGCTGTCGGCCAGTTTACTCTCAAGTCCAACGTCGTTCCCGTTTCGTCCAGCGTAGGAGAACCGATTACCTGGACTCTCACGCTTGCCGGCACAGGTAACTGGCCCGATATCCCCGGCCTTCCCGCTCGCAGCGTTTCAAAAGATTTTCGCACCGTACAGCCTCAAGCTAAGCGCACACCTAAGGAGGGAACGCTTTTCGAGGCTACTCTCGTGGAAGACGTCGTGCTGATACCGACCAAACCAGGTAGCTATACCCTCGGCCCAGTCAGCTGGAGCTACTTCGATCCGGCCAAAGGCGAATACCAGACCATCACCACCGTGCCTGTGACCGTGACGGTTTCGACACTCGCCGAAACGAGTCAACCCGCCGCAGCATCTTCTACTACGTCGGCTTCTGGCAATGCTGGCCAGGCCAAACCACCTGTGATGCCCAAAGGTATTCCGCGCGATCCGCTGCCCGACGCTGGCGAGGTTTCGGCACCGCTCGTCCGCAACACCTTCATCGCTGCCCTCTGCGCACCCGTTATCGCCCTTTTTGTTTTCTGGCTCTGGCTAGCGCTCCGTCACGCGCGAGCAAATGACCCGATGCGGCCACGCCGCGAAGCTCGCCTGCGTATCGCTGCTACGCTCGCAGCACTCCGCACCGCAAACGATCAAGACGAGATCGCCGCTCTCATCCTGGCCTGGCAAAAAGACGTCGCGATCCTTTGGCAGCTATCACACGCCGTGCCCGCCGCAACCAATTTCCCCTCAAACGAAACGAAATGGATCGGTCTTTGGCTCGACACGGAGCGTGCTCTCTACCGCGATGCAACACCACTCCCCGTTGACTGGATTAACCGCGCCGAACAAGCTTTGCAGGAAAAACAGGTCTCTGCTTTTTCCATCTGGCAACTATTTCGGTTTAAAAACCTCCTGCCCTTCGCCGCTTTGATTGTCTTCGGCTTTGTATTGATGATTCCCACACTTCGCGCGGCCGACGGACGTGCTGCCTACGACAAAGGAGATTTCGCGACCGCAGAACAGGCTTGGCGCGCCACACTCGTCCAGACTCCTGCAAATCCCGCCGCACATCATAATCTCTCCCTCGCTCTAGCCCAACAGGATCGCTGGAGTGAAGCCGCCGCCCACGCTGCTGCTGCATTTGCACAGCAGCCGCGCGATCCTGCCATACGTTGGAACCTCGCATTCACAATGGAACGAGCCGGCTATGCGCCTTCCGTGTTTTCCGGTTTCGCCGCCGCGCATCCTCCCCACCAAATCGCTGGCCAGCTCTCAGCGACCCAATGGCAGTACGCCGCCGTTCTCGCCGTGACGCTGTCCACAATCGGGTGCGCCTTTCTTCTTTTGCGCGGCTACGGCCACCGTACTCGTTGGCTAAAAATCTCTGCTATCGCCCTATTTACTATCGCAACAACCCTCGGTGGTGCCGCGACCTTCAGTCTGCGCGTGTATTCGCCGGTCAACGACGCTCGAGCTGTCATCGTTTGGCGAGCCACCACGCTGCGCTCGGTTCCAACTGAAGCCGACACCACACAAAAAACCACCCAGCTTTCAGCAGGTACGGTTGCCATCATCGACAAAAGTTTCATCGGCAAAACCTGGGCTCGCCTTAGCTTTTCCAACGGCCAAACCGGTTGGATCCGCCAAGAAGATCTCGTGCAACTCTGGCAGTGATACCAATGTCCCTAAATCCATAGGCTTAGTAGGAAGGGCGTTCCCGCCGAGCCGCTGACGCCTCAAACGAAGCCTGTATCGAGTTCGGAGCAAGAAGCGTTGTTCTCATTGCAACCAGCGACAAGGGCGTTTCACTCCGCCTTTGATGATCGAAGTTCGCAATCTCACTCGCATTTTCCGCACTTACAAAAAGCAGCCCGGTTTTTGGGGCGGCGTGCGCGGTCTTTTTAAGCGCGAGTTTGAGGAGATCGCTGCGGCTAAAGATATCTCATTCGACATCGCTGAAGGCGAGTTCGTCGGTTTCCTCGGGCCCAACGGTGCAGGAAAAACAACGACATTGAAAATGCTGTCAGGTCTCATCTACCCGACATCTGGGACTGCGCGCGTGGCCGGTTTCGATCCGACCAAACGCGAAAACGCTTACCGCCGCCTCTTCGCTCTCGTGCTCGGCCAAAAGAATCAGCTCTGGTGGGATCTGCCTGCGATCGAGTCATTCCTCCTGCTTAAACACATTTACGGCCTCGATCCCGTACAGTACCAAGCGACGCTCGACGAGCTCGTCACGCTTCTCGCGGTAAAAGAAAAGCTCAATGTGATGGTTAGGGAGCTTTCACTCGGCGAACGCATGAAGATGGAGCTCATCGCAGCGCTGTTGCACCGTCCGCGCGTTTTGTTCCTCGACGAGCCGACAATTGGCCTCGACGTGGTTTCGCAAAAAGCAGTGCGTTCATTTCTGCGCGAGTACAATCGCAAGCATCGCGTCACGATTCTGCTCACGAGCCACTACATGGCCGATATCAAAGAACTCTGCGAACGTGTGATCGTAATCCACAAGGGTATTAAAATCTACGATGGCGCACTCGACCGCTTGGAATCCAGCTCGGGCAGCAGAAAAAAAATCATAAAATTTCTTCCACAAAACGGATCATTTCCCGATACCTGGACTTCACGTTACGGTACCGCCACTCGTAATGACGAGGGCCAGTACACACTCAACGTCGAGAGTGAAAACATCGTTCACGCTTCGCAGGAAATTCTTTCGAGTGGACCGGTCGCAGATATCACGATCGAAGACGTTCCCCTCGAGGATGTGATTGCCGAACTATTCGAGTCGCGGTAAACGGCTGAACGCCCAAGGATGTCGCCATCTTGCGGACCGCCGTAGAAATCACCAACTGCGGATCGAAATCAGTATTTCCGGACCATCGATGCCGGGACCTGAGAGGATTTCGCCACCGTGCAGGCGTACGATTTCTTTGGCAATAAATACACCGATGCGTCCGTGACTGGGTGCATCGCCCGGTTCGGGTTGCGGTAATACACCTTCGAGTTCGAGTCTCTCGCCTTTGATCGCGATCAATGCCAACTGTTGATCGCCTTCACCTGCGGAACGAAGTTCGACCGAAAGTCCACGTTTGCCGAGTTCTGGTCGATTCTCGATCACGCTTTCAAGGAGAGCCTGCAGTGCGAACTCTATCAACACGGGTACCACGCTCAGCGAAATCGTCTGAGAGCCGACATCGATCGCCACACCCGTTTTTTCTCCAACCGGTTTCAGCAAGCCACGAAGATCGGCCGGCTCGGGATCGACTTCGCGGAAAGTCGGAATCGAAGAGAGGTGGCGATTGATCGTTTCGAGATTGGCTATGTCGCGTTTGATCGCAGAAAGCAGTACAGGCGAGTTTGTCTCTGCGCCAGGGTTATGGCGAAGCGCAATCAACGACACGAGCGAATTGCCCAATTCGTGGTTGAGCGTAAGCGCGAGATCGTGGAGCAAGGCCAGCCGGTCGAGACGCTCGCGATGATTGCGCTCGCGCAGTTCCGCACTCGCGTCTTCCCAACAGACCCAAATACAGCCGTTTTCGGCGATGATGCCGGCACTGATTCGGTACGGTTGGTGCGCGGTAGGCAGGATGCGTTTTGTCTCATGCGACTGTTTTACCTCGCCGGCAACCGTGCGCACGATGAGTGGCAGCTCGCGCGAGGGCGGCTCGTCGTGATCGAGAATGAGGATATGCGGAAAATATTTCTTTCCGCTCTGCCAACGTTCCTGTTGAAGCACGAGGCGTGAAACCTCGCCCGAACGCGCGATAAACTGCCGCAACAGCCGCGCAAAAAATACCATGCGCGAGCGGTCGGCCGAGTCGTAAGCCAAGCCATCGTCTCGCACGCCAACGGCAATCAAGCCGAGAACACGTCCATTGTCGTGGATCGGCACCAGCAGCCGTGCGGACCAAACCAACAACCGATGACGCACAGCCATCTCAGCCATCGGATCGGGAGAACCAGGCCATTCAACACCGTCGAGAATCGCTGGGTGCTTTCCGAGGTAGTCGATCAGCGGATCGTCCGCCGCACAGAAAAAATCGCCGCGATCTGCTTTGAAGCCTAGGTTGTCGCGCAAAAAGAACAGCACGTAAGACGCGTGCAGGAGCTGTTTCGCCGCACGCCTGAATTCGCCGAGCAGTTGTTCGCGCGAGCCTATGTTTTCCACCGCTGCGTCCAACAAATCCCAAACTTGCGCAGTGTCTGTCCAAGCGCCCGCAGGCTTCATCGGTGGACGTGAGCCTTCGTTACGGCGGGCTTTTTCGGCCAATACCTCAACCGCAGCAGAACGCTCGGCAATTTCTTCAACCAATGGCAAAAATTCACCTAAACGCGTACGACTTTCTTCATAGCTCAGAAGCGTTCGCGCCCGACCACTTTTCCGCGCCTGTTCGAAAGGGGTGCTGCCAGGCTCGCCGACAAAGATCGTCGGGCATTTTTCGAGTCCCGCCGGCAATAAATGACCGCTGGCGGCGTCGAGCACCACAACCACCGGCACGCCGGGCGGTAACGGCGTGGGCAACATCGAATTTTTAAACGTCGCCACGGTTCGTCCAGCCGGAACCGCGGCCCACCACGTGCGTAGTAGGTCGGGATCTTCTGAAGCTAGGAAATGGGTGGCGGACATGGCAGAACTATACGGAATGTCGCTCCGCAACCAACAGTGGGCGGATCGGCAGAAATACTGGCTTGAACACTAGACAGTATGTCTTTGCAAATTGCTAGCCCTAAGCCAAACCCGCTGGATTTTGTAGATTGGAAGGGCTGGAAAAGCCGAGTCCACACTTCGGGAGCGATCCCCGGGCCGCTGTCACTTACGATAACTTCAACATTATCAACGGCTTTTATCGTCTTAAACCGCAGCCATCGCTCGCTGCTCGTTAGCTCCAACGCCTGAATCGCGTTGAAACTGAGATTCAAAACCACCTGTTTGACCGCGTTCGGGTCGGTGAGCACAAGATCTGGGCACGCTCCAAAGTCGGCGATCAGTTTAACGCCTTTGTCCTCGGCTTTGGCCGTCACGAGATCGATACAGGACTCCAAAAGGGCGTGAACCTCGATTTTCCGGGCCGAAAACACCCGCGGCGCTGACAAATCCAGCAGTTGTTCAGTCAGACGGTCGATTCGGCCCACCTCATCGCCAATCAAGCGGAAGAATTTTTCGCGAAAAGCAGCCTCTTGATAGTGGTTGGGAAGGAGCTGAACGAACGTTTTTATTGATACAAGCGGGTTGCGAATCTCGTGGGCGATGCTGGCCCCGAGCACGCCTACAGTCGCAAGCTGCTCAGCATGTTGCGCCTGCTTCAAATAGCGGGCACGCGAAAGGGCATTCTCGATCGTCACCGCCACATCCATGATGCGCGTAATTTCAGGGTGCGTTAACGGTCTCTGCGTCAACGGCTGGCCCAACGCCACAACGAACGACAACGTTGAGCCGGCATTCGCAACCACGAGAGCAAACTTGTGCTCCTCCAAAAACGTCTGCAACACCGCGCGCCCTGCGAGATTGTTTTCACGCTCTAGCCGCTCGGGCGTCACCCAGTGCAAAGCGTGCAAGGCTCTGATCGCTGGTGTATCTATGGAAAAGTCCAGCCCTCCGCCCACCAGGCGGCTTTGCGAACCCATCAAAATCGCCACGCGCTCCGTTTGCGTTCGCTCCTTCAGCACGGCGATAAACGCATCCTCCATCGCCTCCGGTCTTAGTTCGCGGCCCGACACCGCTAAGATCGCACGCTTCAATTGCGAGAGCTGCGATTTCTGACGAAACACGCCCCGTAACCAGGGATGAAGTTCGGCGGCAAACCATAAGCCTGTCGCCAGTGACAAAACGTAAGCCGTTCCCGAATGCACGAACTGCCGCGCCAGTTGCTGCACACCCCAGACAAACACAACAACCCCAGCCACCAAAGCCAACCGCTCCACTGCCACGGCAAGAATATATCGGGCTGCCAGTATCTGTACCGAAGTCAAAGCCCATACGGTAGCCATGCACAGCACGATCACCAGTAGCGGCATCATCTCAAGCAGCACAGGTTCATTAAACCTGACTCCTCCTCCGATCAAAGCCAGTGCGATCGCCGATGCCGATACAGCCCCTAGGATAAAAATTTGGCATTCCATCCGTCGCACTCCGCGAAGCCCATGCATACCATTTACTGAAATCACGAAAAACAGCACCAACGCTAGTCCAAACACTAACAAGAACCATTTCTGCACCGCTCCAGCCAAACCTTGGGTGCAAATCCAAATGGTCAGAACTGCTGCAAAAATCAGCCACATCCGACTTCGCCATAATAGCGCCTGCAAACGGACTTCACCGTTCACAATTACCTCTTTCACGCCCCAGGCATGCGCAGGCAGCAAAACCATCAGGATTGCAGCGGTCCGGAACCAAACTGTTGAAACGGTGCCCTCACCAGCCATCAAAAAGAGACTAAACAACCAGAGCCCGACATGCCCGCATGCAAAAAACAACGCCCGATTGATCGCGCGCGACGGATTGGCCCACATTGCAACCACGCCCGTGATAATCGCCGCGATGGCCGCCCAAAGAGCCGTATTAAAGGTCATTGTGAAAGGAGCAGACAAGTGACGGCTCCACTTGGATCACGACTGGCCACTAAAGTCACGTCCATCGAAATCTGCCGTGGCGATGTGGATAGATTGAGCAAACATGAAGGATCGGGATGGCTCCAGTTAACGGTAGGCGGAATAATGGAATGTCTCGTGCCAAGAGCGGCACATCCAACTTGAATCGCCCCTGCGGCGCCAAGCGCATTTCCGACCGCCCCCTTGATTGAGACGACGGGCAACGCGTCAAGATGCCCACGGAGCGCGGACCGCAACGCGGTGACCTCGGCCAAATCCAAGGTTTTGTGGCCCGTACCATCGGCGTGGATACAATCGATGTCAGCGGGCCGTAGTCGTGCATTGCCAAGCGCCAATCGCACAGCCTCTCCCAGCGGCTCCCAGGCACGTCCACTTTTCTCGGCCACGCCGACGGCCCCATCCACATGGGCATAAGCGCGACGTTTGCTCTCCTCCGGCTCCAGCACAAACACGCAAGCACCCTCGCCCGCCACGCCCGTCGTTCGCCAAAGATCAAACGGCCGACATTGCCGTTCCGGGGCACGTGCAT
>Ga0302321_100001341_pt1 | contig 21040 bp, 16 predicted proteins | sample Fen_T0_1_FD_202505 | JGI IMG/M metagenome (GOLD analysis project Ga0302321, IMG submission 202505) | Peat permafrost microbial communities from Stordalen Mire near Abisko, Sweden - Fen_T0_1 | ecosystem: Environmental > Terrestrial > Soil > Wetlands > Permafrost | place: Sweden: Abisko...
TGCAGCGCGTCTGCGTCGCAAAGTCGGCGCCGGGCACGACAATCAATGCGGCCCTGGCGCCTGGTCTATGCACGATCGGCCATGACGAGCGGCTCGAGCACGTGGTCGGGCACCTCGTTCAGAACGCCCTTGACGCGACCTCCGGGAGCGGAACGGTCTCGGTGAAGCTGGAGCGACAGAAGAGCCTCGCATCGCTTGAAATTGCGGACACCGGCATCGGCATGAGTCCGGAATTCGTTCGCGACCGGTTGTTCAAGCCTTTCGAGACCACCAAGGCATCAGGCATGGGCATCGGCGTCTACGAAAGCTGGCAGTACGTCACCGGCCTGGGCGGACAGATCCTGATCGACAGCGCGCCCGGGACCGGAACGCGCGTGCGCGTGCTGCTGCCCTTGGCCGATGGCGTGACCGCTCCTTCCACCGCGCTTCCCGAGGCAACATGAACGAGTCGCGCAAGCCCTTGCTCATCGTCGAGGACGATCCGGCCCTCCAGAAGCAGATGCAATGGGCGTTCGACAAGTACGAGACCGTCGTGGCCGGTGATCGAGAGGCCGCGATTGCCCAGCTGCGCCGATACGAGCCGGCGGTCGTGACGATGGACCTGGGGCTGCCGCCGCACCCGGACGATCCCCGCGAAGGACTGGCGCTGCTCGACGAAATTCACATGCTGGCGCCGGACACGAAGGTGATCGTCCTGACCGGCCAGAACGACCAGCAGAATGCGCTGAAGGCAATCGCCCTCGGCGCGCACGATTTCTGCACCAAGCCGTTCGAGCCGGACATCCTGGCGTGGACCATCGACCGGGCGTTTCGCGTCCACGAACTGCAGGAGGAAAACCGGCGCCTGCAATCGTCGCAGCAGGCGCCCACGATGTCCGGAATCATCACGCGCGATCCCGAGATGCAGCGGATCTGCCGCACCATCGAAAAGCTGGCGCCGACGTCGGCCCGGGTACTCATACTCGGCGAATCCGGCACCGGCAAGGAATTGTTCGCACGTGCGTTGCACGACCTGTCGCCGCGCCGCGGGCTCCGCTTCGTGGCCATCAACTGCGCCGCGATTCCGGAGAATTTGCTCGAGAGCGAATTGTTCGGCTACGAAAAGGGCGCGTTTACCGGTGCGTCCAAGCAGACCCTTGGCAAGATCGAGATGGCCAACGGCAGCACGCTGTTTCTGGACGAGATCGGAGACCTGCCAGTATCATTGCAGGCAAAGCTGCTGCGCTTTCTGCAGGAGCGCGTCATCGAGCGGATTGGTGGCCGGCAGGAGATTCCGGTCGACGTTCGCATCGTCTGCGCGACGCACCAGACCCTCAGGGACCACATCGCCGCCGGAACCTTTCGCGAGGACCTTTATTACCGCCTGGCCGAGATCGTCGTCGAGATACCTCCGCTGCGGGCGCGCAAGGGAGACGCGGTACTTCTCACCCATGGCTTCGTCCGCAAGTATGCCGCCGAGCAGCATCGCAGCGCGATGACGCTGAGCCCGGATGCGTTGGATACCATCGAGGCGCACCCGTGGCCTGGCAACGTCCGCGAACTGGAGAATGTGATCAAGCGTGCGGTGATCATGGCGGACAGTTCGATGATCACCGCCGCCGATATCGGAATCGCCCCCGCCAACGGCGAAGTGGGCGTGCTCAACCTGCGCAAGGTCCGGGACGAAGCGGAAAGGACCGCAGTGCTGCGCGTGCTGGGCCGCGTCAACGGAAACCTGAGCAGGGCCGCCGAGTTGCTGGGGGTGAGCCGCCCTACACTGTACGACCTGATGCATCGATTCGGCCTCAAGTAGTTCGATCGCGTCTGCGATGCCCATCGTCACGAGGAATAGCGACCACAATGAATACCCGGCAAATCCCCCCCCGCCTTTCGATCCTGTTGGTCGCGCTTGCGCTCTCCGCGTGCGGGAGCGGTGACCCCGCGTCCCTGATCGCATCGGCGAAATCCTATCTCGCCAAGAACGATCCCACCGCCGCGACGCTCCAGCTCAAGACCGCGTTGAAAGAGGCGCCGACCAATGCCGAAGCAAGGTTGCTGCTGGCGAAGGCGCTTCTGGAAAGCGGCGACCCAGTAGGCGCGGAGACCGAAGTCCGCAGGGCCATCGAATACAAGTATCCCGGCGATGCGCCGTTTGCCGTGCTCGGACGCGCGCTCCTTCTGCAGCGTGAATTCCCGAAGATGATCGCGGAATTGTCGGACAAGTCACTCGCCGAACCGCAGGACCAGGCCGATCTCAGGACGTCGCTGGCCTTTGCGTATACGGCAACCGGCAAGAATGCGGAAGCCCATGCCGCGATCGACGCCGCGCTCGGCGCCGTTCCCAAGTACCCCCGCGCGCTGGTTGCGCAGGCGCAGCTCGCAGTAGCCGAGAACAACCTGCCGCTCGCGTTCGAACTCGTCGACGCAGCGCTGACGCAGGTGCCGGACGACCCGCAGGCGCTGATGCTCAAGGCGGATGTGGAACTGGCCCAGAATCACAGTGCACAGGCGGTCAAGACGCTGGAGCGCCTCGTGGAGCTGCGACCCGACGCCGTCTCGGCGCGGTACGTGCTGATCACCATGCTGCTTCGCACCGGCCAGGTCGAAATAGCCGCAGCGCAGCTGGACTCGCTGAAGAAACTTGCGCCGAACGACCCCCGCACGCTCTATTCCGAAGCCATGGTTGCATATTCCCGCGGCAACATGCAGGCGGCACTGGCCGCGGCCCAGAAGGTTCTGGCCGTTGCGCCAGACCATCTTCCCAGCCTGCTGCTCTCGGGTCTTGCCAACTATCAGATGGGCACCTACAGCGCTGCCGAGGAAGCGCTGCGAGCGGTACTGGCACGAGTGCCCAACGACACCGGCGCGCTGCGCACGCTTGTCGCGACCTACATTCGGACAGGTCGCACCGCGGCGGCCCTCGAATTGCTCGAGCCCGCGCTGATCCGCACCCCGAACGACACCGCACTCCTGCATTCCGCCGGCGAGGTCTATCTCGCGTCGAACAATCCGGCGAAGGCCGCCGAAATGTACGAAAGGGCGACCGCGCTGGACAAGACAAATGTCAGCGACAGGGTGCGGCTGGCCCAGGTGCGGCTCGCTTCCGGCGATACCGCTCGGGCGTTCAAGGATCTGGAGTCGCTTGCCGACGCCAACCCGACCCTGTCCGCCGCGGACCTCGCGCTGATCAGTGCGCACCTGCGCCGACACGAGCTGGAGCAGGCGCTCGCGGCAGCAGACGCCCTCCAGAAGAAGCAGCCCACGAATCCCTTGGGCCCCAACATCAAGGGCGTCGTCTACGCATCGGTACGCGATTTCAAGAACGCCCGCGCCAGCTTCGAGCAGGCGCTGAAGCTCGATCCGAAGTATGTCGCCGCGGAGACCAATCTGGCGCAGCTCGACTTCGCGGAACTGAACCTCGACGGCGCGCGAAAGCGCTTCGAGAAGCTCCTGGCGGCCGACCCGCGCAACGAACAGGCGCTGCTGTCCTACGCCGGGATACTTGCAACAGCCAAGGCGCCGGCGGCCGACGTCCGGGCTGCGATCGACAAGGCGATCGCCGCCAATCCCGCGTCGGTCAGGCCCCGCCTCTACCTGATCGCCTTTCTGACGCAGCAACGGGACGTCAAGGCGGCGCTCGTGGCGGCACAGTCCGCGGAGGCCGCCTTCCCGAACAACCCGGAGGTGCTGGAGATCCTCGGCGCGGCGCAGCAGAGCGCCGGCGAGAGCAATCAGGCGCTCGAGACCTTCTCGCGCGTAGCCAAGGTCCTGCCGCAAAACCCGGCGCCGCTGATACGCCTGGCCGGCGTACAGGTGAACCTGAAGGATTACGACGGCGCGATCGCCTCGTTGCAGAAGGCCATTGCACTCCAGCCCGACCTGACATCGGCCTGGCTGGGCCTGGCAAGCATCTACACTACGACCGAGCGCACGGACGACGGACTCAGGGCCGCCCGCAAGCTGCAGAAGGACCTCCCGAAACGGGCGGTTGGCTTTGCGCTGGAAGGCCAGATGCTCACGAGCAGGAAGAAGCCGGCGGAAGCGGCCGTCGCGTTCCGCGAAGGCCTGGCGCGTGAACCGATTCCATTGTTGAGCATCTTGGCCTACGCGGCGTTGCAGAACGCGGGCAAGCCCGACCAGGCCGCGGCATTGGCGCAACGCTGGCAGAAGGAGCACCCGAAGGACACGCAACTGCACACTTTCCAGGGGCAGCAAGGTCTGCTCGCGAAGGATTACCGGACAGCGGCAGAGCATTATCGGGCGGTCCTGGAAATCGACCCCGACAACGTGACCATACTCAACAACTATGCCTGGTCGCTGAACGAGATCGGCGATCCCAAGGCGCTCGAGTATGCCCAACGCGCGACTTCCCTCGGCCCCTACACTTCCACGGCCATCGATACCCAGGGCTGGATACTGGTTCAGCGGGGGGACACGAAACAGGGCATCGACATGCTGCGCCGCGCGGTCAACCTCGCGCCCCAGGATCCGGATATCCGGCTGCACCTCGCCAAGGCATTGCTCAAGGCCGGGGACAAGGCAGCCGCCAAGAGCGAACTGGAGACGCTCGTCGCGCAAACCGACGCCTCGCCGGTTCGAACAGAGGCGCAGCAGATGCTGAAGGCGCTGTGATGCAGGGCCCACTTCCGGTCCGGTCCGCGTACCCGGAAGCCTACGATTCCAACATTCCGCGCGTGCGCGGCCACTTGCAATGACCATGAACAAAACAATCGCAGTTGTCGGACTTGGATACGTCGGACTTCCGCTCGCGGTCGAATTCGGCAGGCACTTCCGGACCATTGGCTTCGACCTGTCGGCAAGGAAAGTCGCCGCGTATCGGACGTTCGTGGATCCGACGGGCGAAGTCAGCACCGAGCAACTGCGGGCCGCCACACTGCTGGCCGTCACCACGGACGCCGCGCAGCTGCGCGAGGCCGATTTCGTCGTGGTCGCCGTACCGACGCCGATCGACGAAGCGCACCAGCCCGACTTCGGCCCGTTGCTCGGTGCCAGCGAAGCAGTCGGCCGCAACCTGAAGCCAGGCGCCATCGTCGTCTTCGAGTCCACCGTCTATCCGGGCGCCACCGAGGAAATCTGCGTCCCCATCATCGAGAAGCATTCGGGGAAGACCTGGCGCAAGGATTTCTTCATCGGGTATTCGCCTGAGCGGATCAATCCGGGCGACCGCGAACATTCGCTGACACGGATCACCAAGGTCGTTTCCGGGGACACGCCGGAGACGCTCGAAACCATCGCGGCGGTGTATGGAAGCATCATCACGGCCGGCGTCCACCGCGCGAGCAGCATCAAGGTCGCCGAGGCCGCGAAGGTGATCGAGAACACGCAGCGCGACCTCAATATCGCCCTGATGAACGAGCTTTCGCTCATTTTCCACAAGATTGGCATCGACACCAGCGAGGTACTCGAAGCGGCGGGCACCAAGTGGAATTTCCTGCCATTCCGCCCGGGGCTGGTCGGCGGCCATTGCATCGGCGTCGATCCGTATTATCTGACGCACAAGGCCGACATGCTGGGCTACCACCCGCAGGTCATTCTCGCCGGCCGACGCATCAACGACGGTATGGGCAAGTACATCGCCGAGCAGACGGTCAAGCTGATGATCCAGGCGGGCTTCCACGTGAAGGGCGCGCACGTCAACGTGCTCGGCCTCACGTTCAAGGAAAACTGCCCCGACATCCGCAACTCCCGCGTCATCGACGTCGTGCACGAACTCGCGTCGTTCGGCATCGTCGTGCACGTCCACGACCCCCTGGCGGACGCGGAGGAGGCAATGCACGAATACGGTGTGACGCTGACCCCCTGGGAGAAGCTACCTCGAGCCGACGCCATCGTTGCGGCCGTCGCGCATCGCGCATTCGCCCAGCGTCCGATGGACGACCTGATGGGAAAACTGGCGCCGGGCGGAATCTACATGGACGTCAAGTGCCAGGCCGACGCGGAAGCCTTGCGCGCGCGCGGCGCGCAGGTATGGAGGTTGTGATGCCCGCCCCCACCGCTTCGTTGCCCGCGCTCGACTTGGCGCACGGAGAACTCCGGCAGCGGCCCCGGCGCTGGCTGGTGACGGGCAGTGCCGGATTCATCGGTTCCCACCTGATCGAGACGCTGCTGGCCCTCGGGCAGGACGTGGTCAGCATGGACAATTTCGCGACGGGGTATCGCCGGAACCTAGACGAAGTCCGCGCCGCCGTTGGCAACGATGCATGGCGCCGGCACCGCTTCCTGGAAGCCGACATCACCGATCTCGCTGCCTGCCGTGATGCGTGCCAAGGCGTCTCCATCGTGCTGCACCAGGCCGCGCTGGGATCGGTCCCCCGGTCCATTGCCGATCCGCTGCTTACGCACGCTTCCAACGCCACCGGCTTCCTAAACATGCTGGTCGCCGCTCGCGACGCCGGCGTTGCGCGGTTTGTCTACGCGGCGTCGAGCTCGACCTACGGCGACCATCCCGGGTTGCCGAAGGTCGAGGATGCGATCGGCCGCCCGCTCTCGCCTTACGCCGTCACCAAGTACGTCGACGAACTGTATGCCGACGTCTTCGGACGCTGCTACGGCATGGCGTCGATCGGCCTGCGCTATTTCAACGTGTTCGGTGCGCGGCAGGATCCCGAGGGCGCGTACGCCGCCGTCATTCCGCGCTGGGTCGACACGATGCTGCGCGGCGCGCCGGTGATCATTCACGGCGACGGCGAGACGACACGCGATTTTTGCTATATCGCGAATGTCGTGCAGGCAAACCTGCTGGCGGCCACCTCCGACGAAGCTGCGGCGTTGAACCAGATCTACAACGTCGCCGTGGGCGGGCGGATGTCGCTGAATGCGTTGTACGACACGCTGCGTTCGCTGCTCGGCCAGCGGCATCCGGACCGGAAGTTCGCATCGCCGCGCCACGAGGACTTTCGTCCCGGCGACGTCCGGCATTCGCAGGCCGACATCTCCAAGGCGCGGCGACTTCTGGGCTACGAACCGGCCTACGACGTACGCGCCGGCCTACAGCAAGCATTGCCGTGGTACGAGGCGCGCTTCGCCGACACGGCCATTGCGCCGGCGCGGGAGACGCTGAATGTCCGCAGCGAAATCTGACGGTGCGTTCCGCGCCCTCGCCCTCCGTGTCGCCTGCTGGGTCGCCTGCTGGGTCGCCGCCGCAGCATGCACGTTCGCCGCTTCGGCAAGCGCGGCGGAGGGTCCGGCGGGCGTGAGTGCCGCGGGGGCGCCGGCCGACCTAGTCGTGCAGGCGCGCTCCTACGAACACGGTGAAGGGGTTCCCAGGGATCAGCTGAAGGCCGCCGCCCTGTACTGCGAGGCCGCACGCGACGGAGATCCGGAGGCGCAATACAGTTTGGGCTGGATGTACGCGAACGGGCGCGGTGTTCCGCGCGACGATGCGGTCGCGGCGTCGTTCTTCGAATTGGCCGCGGCGGCCGGCCACACCGGTGCCCTGAAGGCGCAGAGCTATATGGGCGAGGAACGGGGACGGCTACCCGGCTGCATGCACCGCCCCGACCCCACGCCGGTGCCGGACGACCAGGCGGCCGCAGGCGCCGCCGACCCGTTCGCGGACATGCCGCCGTGGAAGCAGAAGATTGCGCAACAGGTCTCATTGATCGCGCCACGCTACGCGGTCGATACACGGCTCGCGCTGGCGGTCATTGCCGTCGAATCGAATTTCGAGCCTAATGCGAGATCGCCAAAGGATGCCAGGGGCCTGATGCAACTCATCCCGGAAACGGCGGCGAGGTTCAACGTCAGGGACTCCTACGACGTCGGGGAGAACGTGCGCGGGGGACTTGCCTACCTCCGCTGGCTGCTCGCCTATTACCGGGGCTACATCGTCCTCGCGGCCGCGGCCTACAACGCGGGTGAGGCCGTCGTCGACCGCTACCAGGGCATTCCCCCCTACCCGGAAACGCGGGAGTATGTGCGCCAGGTACTGCGCCTGTATGGCAAGACCAGGCATCCTTATGATCCTCGTGTCGTGAAGGCGGCGTCGTTTCTGCCGCCGTCCGACAAACCACTCTAAGGACATGCGATGCAACCCAATGCCGCGATCTGCAAGTTCCTGGGCGGACTGGCGCTGGTCCTTCCGCTCTGTCTGCTGCCGGGTGCTGCGGCCGCACAGAATGCGACCACCACCATCGAACGCGTCAAGGGATCGATCGTAGCCATCGGCACCTATCAGCGCACGCGTACTCCGCCTTTTCAGTTCCGTGGCACGGGGTTTGTCGTCGGCGACGGGACGCTGCTCGTCACCAACGCTCACGTGCTGCCAGGCATACTCGACACGACGACACTGGAGACGCTCGGAATTCTCGTTCCATCGGCGGAACCCGACAAGGTGCAGTTCCGCGAGGTCAAACAGGTGGCGGTCGACCCTGGGTCTGACCTGGCCGTGCTGAAGATGACCGGTGCCGCTCTTCCTGCGTTGCGGATCGGCAACTCCGACGGCGTCAAGGAAGGGCAGATGGTCATGTTCACGGGATTCCCGATCGGGTCGGCGCTCGGACCCTACCCGGCGACCCATCGCGGCATGGTCGCGGCGATCACGCCCATCGCAATACCCCAGGCGCGTTCGGCCGAACTCGATCCCAAGACGATCCGTCGTCTGACTACGGGATCCTTTCCAATCTTCCAACTCGACGCAACGGCCTATCCCGGCAACAGCGGCAGCCCCGTCTTCGATCCGGCAACCGGCGAAGTCCTCGGCGTCATCAACATGGTGTTCGTCAAGGGAACCAAGGAGTCCGTCCTGACGCAGCCGAGCGGCATCACCTACGCGGTGCCCTCGCGCTATCTGCAGGACCTGCTGCAAAAGGTCCGCTGATGCCGGCCGGGGATCGGCAATCGTCCCGAATCGGCCCGCGACAATTCCGGTAGGCGCCGCCAGTCCTTGGTCGATCTGGTCTGGCTCAAATCGCTGTTGAAGGCGCTGATACTGCCGCCAACCGGCCCGCTGCTGATCGCCGCGCTGGGATTCGCGCTGCAAGGGCGCCTCCCCCGCAGCGGGCGCGCAATGGGCTTGGGAGGCGTGCTCTCGCTACTGGTGCTTGCGATGCCGGCGACGGGTGTCTTTCTGCTCCGGTCGGTAGATTCATCCTCACCGCTTGACCTTGACCAAGCCAAGTCCGCGCAGGCGATCGTGATCCTGGGCGGGGGCGTCCGGCGAGGGGCCGCCGAGTACGGGGGCGACACGCTGGGGCGACTAACGCTCGAACGCGTGCGCTACGGTGCGCGTGTCGCGCGAGCGACCGGGTTACCTGTGCTGGTGAGTGGCGGCTCGCCGTTTGGCGGCGAAAGCGAGGCCAAGCTCATGCAGGAATCCCTGGAACAGGAATTCGGCGTCCCGGTACGCTGGATCGAAGACCGCTCGCGCAACACCCACGAAAATGCGGTGCGATCGGCGGAAATCCTTCGCGCTGCAGGAATCCGTCGAGTGGTGCTGGTGGGACACGGCTTCGATATGCCCAGGGCGAGCGCAGAGTTCGCGGACGAAGGAATGGAGACGATTCGGGCCCCGACCGGAATCCCGCCACCCGAAATTGACCCGTGGATGTTCGTTCCTACCATCGGAGGGCTGGAATCCAGCCATTGGGCGCTGTACGAGGTATTCGGGAACTTAGTCCATCGGCTCAGTCGCGCCGACCCAGCCATCCGCCTGTCGAGATATTTTACAAACACCGAAGGTCAGTCCGCGCCGACCCGAGCAACCAATTGATTATACTATATAATTATCACTGGCATCGTTCGTGCATTAAAGGCATCGGAAGACTTGGTTTCCTCATTTTTCGACGTTCCAGGAGTGTGCTCATGAAATCCTTTCGGGCCTTGACCACCGCGGTTGGACTGTTTGCCTTTGCCGCCATGGCGCCGTTGGCATCCGCCAGTCCTCTGCTGACCCTGAATCTGAACGACAACGCCGGCAATACTGCGACGGTAGTGGATGGAGTGGGATTGGGGAGCCCCTTGGACGGCATCGTGACTTTCAACGGTTCGCTAGGCGCTTGGATCGTCAATGTCACCACCGGTGTGGGCGACCTCGTCCTGGGTCCGGGACATATCGACCTTAACAGCATCAACATTTCGAGCTCCGCTGGCGGTCATATGACATTGACGCTGACGGAAACCGGAGTAAGCATGGGTTCGGGCGCAGGTCTTATCAGCATGCTCGACGGCATTGGCGGTACCCTCGCCGTAGGCTCAGGGAACCATATCGACTGGCTTGCCCGAGTCGATGGAAATACCTATTGTGGTTCCACGTCTTCCATCTCCCCGTTCAGCAATGGCAGCGGGTGCACTTTCCTGGCGAGCATTGCGGACTTGAGCAACTTCACCATCGAACTCCAAGTGGACATCTACCATGCCCGCGGCAGCGTAGGCAGCACGAGCTTCGACAACGAGCTGCGCGTTCCCGAACCTGGCACGCTGCTGCTGCTTGGCGCAGGGCTGATCGGATTGGCAGGGATTCGCCGCCGCAAGAGCGCCTGACCCGGCATTCGGTTTCCATAATGAACGGCGGCCCGCGGGCCGCCGTTTCTTTTGGTGCGCTGCCCGCAACTGGCGCAAACCTGTTCGAATCGCGTCCGATTGCCTTTGCGGCACTGTTCGCTACAAAAGCCCAACAGTACGACGTGCGCGAAACGTGATGAAACACACAACTCCCCGACTGCCGCATTGTCCTCGCCGAGCGGGCCTCGCTGCCGCCGTTGGGACGTGCTAGCAAGGGGAACGTCATAGTGATTCGGGCCTGCGTCCATAGATGCCCCAAGTGGCGTGGCATCCAATCCATTGGCATGTAATCTGCATACATTGCTGCGTTCTGGACGCCGCCGCAGTTGGACGGTGTTAACATCACTCTTCGTCGCAGCCGAAGGGGATGAAACATGAATTCGATCTGGGCCAAATCCATAACCTCGCCGTGCAGTTTCAGCCTCTCTGCCGGCATGCTGGGGATTGCGGCTGCGCTGCTGATCGCCGGCTGTTCGATGAACCCGGCGTACCCGCCCGCCCCGCGCGAGGCGGCGACCTCGGACTACAACTACGTAATTGGGCCGCTCGACACCGTCAACATCATCGTCTGGCGCAATCCGGAACTCTCGCTCGTCGTGCCCGTCCGGCCTGACGGCAAGATCACGACGCCGCTGGTTGACGACCTGGATGCGCTGGGCAAGACGCCCACGGTGCTTGCGCGGGACATCGAAAAGGCGCTGGGCAAATACATACGCGATCCGGTCGTCACCGTGATCGTCACCACGTTTGTCGGGCCGGCCAGCGAACAAATCCGGGTGATCGGCGAGGCGACGAAGCCGCAAATCCTGGCCTTCCGGAAGAACATGACGCTGCTCGATGTGATGATCGCCGTCGGTGGACTCACCGATTTCGCCGACGGCAACCGCGCCAACATCTTCCGCGTCGGTGACGGCGGCAAGCTCTACAGCGTGCGCTTGCAGGATCTCGTGAAACGCGGCGACATCTCGGCCAACGTCGACATGCGGCCGGGTGACATCCTGATAATTCCCCAAAGCTATTTCTAGCCTGTCAACCGTGTACGAAGTGGAATGCTGCGCAATGCGCGGCCACAACCATGGATGAACTGCTCCAACGCGCGCTCGTGCACTTGCGAGCCATGTGGCACCGCCGGTGGATAGGGCTCCTGGCGGCATGGCTGGCCGCGATCATCGGCGTCGCCATTGTCTTTCGCATACCGGAGAAGTACGAGGCCAGCGCGCGCGTCTATGTCGACACGCAGTCGCTGTTGCGGCCCGTGATGGCGGGGCTCGCCATCCAGCCCAATCTCGACCAGCAGGTGGCGTTGATGAGCCGCACGCTGATCAGCCGACCGAATATCGAGAAGCTGGTCCGGATGGCGGACCTGGATTTCGACGTCAAGTCCAACGAAAAGCGCGAAGAGCTCATCGACAACCTGATGAAGACCCTCCAGCTCGGAGGCAACGTCACGAGCAACCTTTATGTGATTTCGTACCGTGACGCGAAACCGCAGCAGGCCAAGAACGTGGTCCAGTCGCTGCTCACGATCTTCGTGGAATCGAATCTCAGCGACAAGCGGCAGGACACGCGCAGCGCCGTCAAGTTTCTCGACGAGCAGATCAAGCGGTACGAGCAGAGCCTACAGATGTCGGAAACCCGGCTGAAGGAATTCAAGATCAAGTACCTGGGTGTGCCCGGTCAAACAGGGCAGGCCGGCGGCGATTTCTTCGGCAAGATGGCAAGGCTCAGCGACGACATCGCAAACGCCAGGCTCGAGCTGAAGGCCGCACAGGAGTCGCGCGATTCCTACAAGCGCGACCTGGCGGGTGAAACGCCCAACCTGCTGCCCGAGGGGCCGATGGCCGGCGTTCCTTCGACGATTCCCGAGATCGACTCGCGCATCGCAGCGCAAAAGACGCGCCTCGACGAACTGCTGCGGACCTTCACCGATGAGCACCCCGACGTCATCGGCACCCGGCGCGTGATCGCGGCATTGGAGGAGCAGAAGAAGGAGGAATTGAAGGCCCGCGCAAAGGCTGCCAGCGCCCCCGGAAAGGCCGCTGAATCCAACGACCGCAATCCAGTGTTCCAGCAGATGCGCGTCTCGCTGGCGGATGCCGAGGCCAATGTCGCGTCACTCAAGGCAAGACTCGCTGCCTACGAAGGCCAGTATGCGCAGCTCAAGGCATCGGCGCGAATGGTGCCGGAGGTCGAAGCCGAGTTCGCCCAGCTTAACCGCGATTACGACGTGCAGAAGAAGACCTACGGCGATCTTCTCGCGCGTAGGGAAGCCGCGAACATGGGCGTGGACGTGCAGGATACCGGCGGCACCCAGTTCCGCGTGATCGATCCTCCACGCGTCTCCCCTCAGGCAGTGCCCCCGACCCGCCTGACGCTGCTCGGCGTCGCATTCGCATTGGCGCTTGCCGTTGGGCTGCTTGCAAGTTTCGTGGCGAGCGAACTCATGCCCACGTTCCACGACGCGCGCTCGCTGCGCGAGGTGACCGAGCGGCCGTTGCTGGGCATGGTGTCGAAGCTGCCAAGTGAGTCTGCGGCGCGAAAACAACGGCGGGATGTCTATATGTTCACGGGGGGGTTGAGCGGACTGATTGCGTCCTTTGTCGCCGTCATCGCGTTTGCCCTGCTCATGGGGCGCGTCGCGTGAGGAGCCGGCGATGAGTCTGATCGAACAAGCCGCCAAGCGACTCGAGGAATTGCGGCGCAACGCGCTGAGCGAGCCCGCGGAATCGCCGCCTTTGCAGGACGTTGCGAAGGATGAGGACAAGGCGCGCCCGGACCGCACGCCGACACCGGAGGCGCTGGTCCGCGAAATCAACGCGCGTGACGCGGACTCCGCGCCTGCCGGTTTGGCACGCGTTGCAAAGCACGCCGAGCCAGCCGCGCTTCGGCACGATCGCGGCGCAGCAGCCGGCGGGCATGCTTCCCGCATCGAAATCAACCTCGCGCGGCTGAAGGAACAGGGTTTCATCACGCCGGACGAGCCGCAGTCGCTCATTGCCGACGAGTTCCGCGTGCTCAAGCGCCCGCTGCTGCGCAATGCACTGGGCCAGGCGGGCACGCGTGTCCGCAATGGCAATCTGGTTCTCGTGACGAGTTCCGTGCAGGGCGAAGGCAAGACGTTCACGGCAGCCAATCTCGCCATCAGCATCGCGATGGAATTCGACAACTCGGTGCTGCTGGTCGACGGCGACGTCGCCCATCCCACCCACCCCCAACAGCTGGGAAATACCCAGGCACCCCGCCACCTCGACCTGCTGTTACGCGAAGACCTCGACATCGGCGACGCGGTGCGGCAGACCAACATCGAGAAGCTCTCCATCCTCCCTGCGGGAACCCGACATCGGCGTGCCACCGAACTGCTGGCCAGCGAAAAGATGGCCCTGTTGCTGCGCGATCTCGCGTCCCAGTTACCCGACCGCATAATCATCTTCGATTCGCCGCCGCTGCTGGCGACGACGGAAGCCCGCGTCCTGGCATCGCAAATGGGACAGGTCGTCATGGTGGTGGCGGCCGACGCGACCTCGCAGCACGCCGTCCGTCAGGCACTCGCGACCATCGAAAACTGCGAAGTTGTGCTGATGATGCTGAACAAGTCGGCCCGGACGGATGTCGGCACGTACTATGGTTACTAGGCGGCCGCCGACCTGCGCCGGACCTAAGCCAACACGCCGAGGAATGCCGGGCCCCGGCACGCCGCCGCGGTCGAGGAAGGCGACGCCTCTGCTGCGGCAGGCATCCGCGATGGTGCTGGGAGTGACCTGCGCCTGCGGCGCGGCATCTCCCCGGTGTCAGACCTGGCAGTTCGAGCCCGGCGTATTCGTCCAAGAAACGTTGACCAACAACGTCAACCTCGTGCCCTTGAGCATCGCAACCGCCGATCTCGTCACGGAAATCACGCCGACACTCCACGTCACGGAAAAGGGCCCGCATAGCAGCTTCGTCGGCTTCGTTGCCATCCAGGGGCTCGTGTATGCACGCACGGGCGCGGAGAATGACCAGATCTACCCGGTGGCGAATCTTCTGGGCAATGCCGAGCTCGTCGACAAGTTTCTTTACGTCGAAGGATCCGTGATCGCTTCGCAGCAGTTCTTCAGCCCTTTCGGCGCCCAACCCCCCGACATCGCCAACGCGACCAACAATCGCTACACGACGGTTACCTACCGCGTGAGTCCCTACATTCAAGGGGTGACTTCCGGCAACGTAAGCTACTTGTTGCGCAACAACAGCACATGGGCGAATCTGAGCGGCGCGCCGATCGCCACCAACAATTCGTACACGTCCGAGTGGATCGGCAAAGTCGAGGGGCCGGCGCGCCAGATCGGGTGGTCGGCAGATTTCGACCTCACCGATGTCAAGTTCAACAATCAGGCGCCGCAGAAGACCAATCTCGGTCGCGTCTCGGCGCACTACGACTACGACGCCCAGTCCCGATTTCGCGCCGACGTCGGATACGAGGACAATCATTACCCGTTGTCCAGTTTCCGGGGATACATCTACGGTGTGGGCCTGGAGTGGCACCCGACCGAGCGCACCAGCGTCGTCGCGAACTGGGAGCACCGGTTTTTCGGCTCGTCCTACCTATTTACGTTCGATCACCGCACGCCGCTTTCGACCTGGAACATCAGCGCATCGCGAAACATCACGAGCTATCCGCAGCAACTGGCCATGCTGCCGGCCGGAAACGTCCAGGGAATACTGAACCAGCTGTTCCTCTCGCGCATACCGGATCCCGCTGCCCGTCAAAGCGCGATCGAAGCGCTGATCCAGAACCAGGGGCTGCCAGCGAACCTGTCGAACCCGGTCGACCTGTATACGCAGCAGATACTGCTCGCGGAAAACGTCAGCGCGACCGTCGGAATACTCGGGGCGCGCAACGCGCTGCTCTTCAACGCGTTCTATCTGCGAAATCAGCCCATCAGCGGATCCGGCTCGGACTTGCCGCCGATCCTGTCCGATGCCAATTACGACAGTACACAGATGGGGCTGGGCGTCATATGGACGCACAACCTGACGCCGTCGCTGACGATGAATCTCTCGGTCAATGGCGCGCATTCGAAGCTGAACGAGCCGCTGATTGGTTCGACCAACACCGGTTCCGTGCGTCTGTTCCTGACCCAGCCGATTTCCGCACGCACAACCGTATTCGCCGGGGCACGCTATCAGGTTTCGCGCTCGAACGTCGCCCCGGACTACAACGAAGCAGCCGTCTTCGCCGGCTTGAATTACACATACAAGTGAAGCCGCCATGTATGAAACCTATTACGGGCTGACGGGCAAGCCCTTCCAGCTCAATCCCGATCCGTCGTTCTACTTCGGAAGCCGGGGCCACAAGCGCGCCTTCGCGTACCTGGAATACGGTTTGTACCAAAGCGAGGGATTCATCATCATCACCGGCGAAATCGGGGCCGGCAAGACGACGATCGTGCGCAGCCTCTTAGAACAGCTCGATCCGGCAAAGGTGGTCGCCGCGCAGATCGTCAGCACCCAGCTCGACGCGGACGACATGCTGCGGGCGGTCGGCGTCGCGTTCGGCCTGCCTGTCCGGAACGTCGACAAGGCCGTGCTGCTGGCGTCTCTGGAGGCATTCCTGTGCCAGCTCGTCGTGGAAAATAAGCGCGCGCTGCTGGTCGTCGACGAAGCCCAGAACCTGACCAACCGCGCGGTTGAAGAACTGCGCATGCTGTCCAATTTCCAGTTGGGCGACCAGGCGTTGCTGCAGAGCTTCCTGGTCGGGCAGCCGGAGTTGCGCGACATGATGCAGAGTCCTTCGATGCAGCAGTTGCGCCAACGCGTCATCGCTTCCTATCATCTGGGACCGCTCGATTCCGCGGAAGTGCAGGCCTACATCGAGCATCGGCTGAAACACGTTGGCTGGAAGGACGACCCGCATTTCGAGCCCGAGTGCTTCGAGCTGATTCACAGGCTGACCGGCGGCATCCCGCGCCGCGTCAATACGCTTTGCAATCGCCTTCTGCTGGCCGCATTCCTTGCGGAAAAACACGTTCTGGTACCGGCCGACGTGCAGACGATCGCGCTGGAGATCAACGACGAGCTGGGGCCGGAATCGGCGCTGAGTTCCTTTCCGGTGGCAACCGACGGCGCGGATTCCACCACCGCGCTCGCGCCGTCGCGTGCGGACATGCGGATGTTCCGTACGCATTTCGAAAAGATCGAAGAGCGCATCGATCGCCTGGAACGGACCGTCGGGGCCGCGATCGAGCTGCTGCACGCGCTATTGCATCCCGAGAAGTCGACGTCCAAGCCAAACACTCCGGCGAGCCGCTGATGGGCTGCGCCATCCGGACGTCGGGACCCATTGTCTGCGTTGTCGGCGCGCGGCCCAATTACATGAAGGTGGCGCCCCTGGTCAGGGCGTTCGCCAGCCAAGCGGGACTTCCCCCGGTGGTGCTCGTCCACACCGGCCAGCACTACGACTTGGCGATGAACGAGCGCCTGTTCGCCGATCTGGAGCTCCCGTCGCCGGACTTCAATCTCGAGGTGGGCTCCGCGAGCCATGCCGTGCAGACCGCCGAAATCATGCGTCGCTTCGAGCCGGTTCTGGACAGGATCGGCCCCAGCTGCGTGGTCGTCGTGGGCGACGTCAATTCGACGCTGGCGTGCAGCCTCGTCGCCACGAAGAAGGGCATCCCGGTCGTTCACGTCGAGGCGGGACTGCGCAGCTACGATCGCGCGATGCCGGAGGAAATCAACAGGATCCTGACGGACCAGATCGCAGACCTGCTCTTCACCAGCGAGCGCGCTGCTGCAGACAATCTGACACGCGAGGGAATCGTACCGGAGCGAATCCGCTTTGTCGGAAATGTGATGATCGATTCGCTGCTGCAGCACCGGAAGCGCGCCAAGGAGCCCGCCGCCACGCTGATGCATGCGGGGATCGCCGGCGATTTCCTGGGCGGTTCGACAGGTTTCGGTGTGGTCACGCTGCATCGACCCTCCAATGTCGATTTGCCGGCCGCCCTGCACGAGGCTCTGTCGTTGCTTGGCGACGTTGCGGAGCGCATTCCACTGGTGTGGCCCATGCATCCGCGCGCGAAGGCAAACATCGAGCGCTTTGGCTTTTCGTCATTGCTGGCAAAGTCCCGCATCGCTTTGCTGCCTCCGCAGGGCTACCTCGAGATGCTCGGGCTGCTCGCCCAGGCCAGGCTGGTCCTGACCGACTCCGGCGGCATTCAGGAGGAAACTACCGCGCTTGCCGTGCCCTGCCTGACGATGCGCGAAAACACCGAGCGGCCGATAACGATTGACCAGGGAACCAATACGCTGGTCGGACGCGACAGGCAGCGTGCACTCCTGTGCGTGGACGACCTGTTGCGAACCGGCGGCAAGCGCGGGCGGACGCCGGAGCATTGGGATGGCCGCGCGGCCGAACGAATTGCCGACGACCTGCAGGCGTGGCTTGGCATGGCCGGCGCCGCGCACGAGGCGGTGCATCCATGAGCGCGCATTTTGCGTCCGACGGCGCGCTGGTGAACGCGCTCACGATCGACGTGGAAGATTATTTCCAGGTCTCCGCATTTTCCGCCCACATATCCAGGGATTCCTGGGACACGATGGAGTGCCGGGTGGAGGCCAACATGGAGCGCATCCTGGCCATGCTGGCGGAGCAGGATGCACGCGCCACTTTCTTCACCCTCGGCTGGATTGCGGAGCGTTACCCGGAAATGGTTCGACGCATCGTCGATGCCGGGCACGAATTGGCCAGCCACGGCTACGACCATGCGCGGGCCAGCAACCAGGGTTACGGCCAGTTTCTCGCCGACATTCGCCTGGCCAAGGCGGTCCTAGAGGACATTTCCGGCGTATCGGTGAGGGGATATCGCGCGCCAAGCTTCTCGATCGGGCCGGCGAACACCTGGGCCTTCGATTGCGTGGCGGAAGCCGGATACGAGTACAGTTCCAGCGTTTACCCGATCCGGCATGATCACTACGGCGCGCCCGACTCGCCCCGATTCGCTCACGAAGTGCGCCCCGGACTGCTTGAAGTACCGGTGACCACGGTGCGCGCCATGCGCTCTAACTGGCCCGCAGGAGGCGGAGGCTACTTCCGATTGCTGCCCTACCGGGTCTCGCGCTGGTCGCTGCGGCGTGTCAACGACGTCGAAGGCGAATCCGCAATTTTCTATTTTCACCCATGGGAATTGGATCCGGAGCAGCCGCGGGTGAACGGCCCCGGTCGCAAGGCCCGTTTCCGCCACTACCTGAACCTGCAGCACATGGAATCCCGATTGCGTCGTCTGCTCGCCGATTTTCGCTGGGATCGCGCCGACCGGGTGTTCCTGAATGGCGCTGGCTGATGGATCACGCTTCCGCGAAAGCCGCACGTTCGGAACGCGCCAATGCCAACGTCGGCGTCCGGCTTGCCGTCACCACCGACGCCGCTGCCTGGGACGCATTCGTCCAACTTCGTCCCGAAGCCACATTTTTCCACAGGTTTGGCTGGCGGGAGATCATCGAAGGCGTGTTCCGTCATCGTCCGCATTACCTCGTCGCCGAGCGCCACGGAAAGATAACCGGAATCCTGCCGCTCGCTGAGGTCAAGAGCCGGATGTTCGGCCACTCGCTCGTGTCGCTCCCCTTTTGCGTTTACGGCGGCCCTGCCGCGAACGACGCCGAGAGCGAGCGCGCGCTGGTCGAGGAAGCGGTACGGTTGGCGCAATCGCTCGACGTAGAACATCTGGAGCTTCGCAATCGCGTCTCCAGATGTCCCTCCTGGGCGCGGCAGGACCTCTACGTCACGTTTCGCCGCGACCTCCTCCCGGATGTCGACGCCAATCTCCTTGCCATCCCGCGCAAGCAGCGCGCGATGGTTCGCAAGGGGATCAAGCATGGACTTCGCGGCGAGATCGACACGACCGTCGAGCGCTTTTTCGCCCTGTACGCCGACAACGCCCACCGTCATGGCACGCCACCGTTTGCCAAGGAATATTTCGCCCGCCTGTGCGAGGTTTTCGGCGACGCCTGCGAAGTGCTGATCGTCGTCGATTCCGGGGGCCGGCCGGTAAGCGGCGTCATGAGCTTTTACTTTCGCGACGAGGTCCTGCCGTACTACGCCGGCGATACGATCGAAGCGCGCGACCTCGCGGCCAATGACTTCAAATACTGGGAACTGATGCAGCGCGCGTGCGCCCGGGGACTGCGCGTATTCGACTATGGCCGCAGCAAGCAGGGCACCGGATCCTACGACTTCAAGAAGAACTGGGGATTCGAGCCTGCGCCGTTGCCCTACGAATTCTGTCTGCTCAAACGCGAGGCGGTGCCGCAGAACAATCCGCTCAATCCGAAATTCCGCGCGCTCATTGCGATCTGGCGCAGATTGCCGCTGCCTTTGGCCAACGCGCTGGGGCCGCGCATCGTGCGCAATCTCGGATGATGACCGCTGCGATGGAACCGCTGCTGATGCTGGTTCACCGCATCCCTTTCCCGCCGAACAAGGGCGACAAGGTACGGTCGTTCCATTTGCTTGAATTCCTGGTATCGCGCTACCGGGTGCACCTGGGCACGTTTGTCGACAGCAGGGACGACCTGGTTCATGTACCCCGGTTGCAGGAATTCTGTGCGTCGTTCAAGGCAGTCGAAATTCGGCCCGCCGTCGCGCGTATCCGGAGCCTTGCCGGCCTGCTGACGGGGGAGCCATTGACGCTGCGCTACTACCGCAACGCCGTGCTGGCCGAATGGGTCCGATCCGTCGTGCGCCAGCAGCAAATCACCAAAGCAGTCGTGTTTTCCTCGGCGATGGCGCCTTATGTATACAACCTGGCGAAACTGCGCGTCGTCGTCGATTTCGTGGACGTGGATTCCGCGAAATGGAACCAGTATGCGCAGACGCGGCCTTGGCCCCTGTCGATGATCTACAAGCGCGAAGGGGCGCGTCTTCTCGCCTTTGAACGGGCCGTGGCCCAACGTGCTGCCGCGAGCGTCTTCGTCACCCCAGCGGAAGCCCAGCTTTTTCGCACGCTGGCTCCCGAGAGCGCGCCGCGCGTTCGATACTCCCAGAACGGTGTCGACACGCACTATTTTTCGCCGGAGCACGATCTTCCCAGTCCCTTCCCGCCCGGCGAAGACGCCATCGTCTTCACCGGTGCAATGGATTACTGGCCCAATGTCGATGCGGTGTCGTGGTTCGCCCAGGAGTCTCTGCCGGCCATCGTGGCGCGTCGCCCGACCGCGCGCTTCTACATCGTCGGAGTCCAGCCGACGCCGGCAGTCCAGGCGCTTGCCAGGGACGCACGCATTGTCGTCACCGGACGCGTGCCCGACGTGCGGCCCTACCTCAAGCACGCCCGCGTCGTGGTCGCCCCGTTGCGCGTGGCGCGCGGCATCCAGAACAAGGTACTCGAGGCGATGGCTATGGCGCGTCCGGTGGTGGTCTCGGCAGCGGCCGCAGGCGCGCTGTCGGCCGTTCCGGCGACCGAATTCGAAGTGGTCGAAGGCGCACCCGGGTTCATCGAAAAGACAATTGCATTGATGGACCCCGAACGCGGCAGCAGCATGGGTCGCGCGGCAAGGCAGCGGGTTCTCT
>Ga0302321_100001342_pt1 | contig 21039 bp, 21 predicted proteins | sample Fen_T0_1_FD_202505 | JGI IMG/M metagenome (GOLD analysis project Ga0302321, IMG submission 202505) | Peat permafrost microbial communities from Stordalen Mire near Abisko, Sweden - Fen_T0_1 | ecosystem: Environmental > Terrestrial > Soil > Wetlands > Permafrost | place: Sweden: Abisko...
GCCGAGAGGATTCCGAAGTGCCGGGGACGGGACTCGAACCCGTACGCCGCTTTCGCGACAGCGGATTTTAAGTCCGCGGCGTCTACCATTTCGCCACCCCGGCGGGCAATGCGTTCAGGAAGTTAGCGTATCACGCGCCCCGCTTTTCGGAAGTTATGGTCCATCAGCCGCCGGCATGCGCGGCAAGGGGCATGCGCTAGCCATCGGGCTATTGGTACAGCTCCGCACTCGAGAGGATCCCGCCGGGGCCTTCCCCGCCAGCGATGAGCACCTGCCCGTTGCCGAGCAACGTCGCCGTGCAGGACCATCGACCCACGGTCAGGCTGCCGATGGCAGTGAAGGTCTCGGTCGCAGGATCGTACAACTCCGCACTGGCAGGAGACCCGCTGATATTTCTATCGACGGAGCCGCCAGCGATCAGCACCGTCCCGTTCGGTAACAACGTTGCCGTGTGGGCCACCCTTGCGACGGCCAGGTTGCCGGTGGCACTGAACGTCCCGGCCGCCGGGTCGTATAGCTCCGCGCTCCCGGGTTTCTCTGAGCCGCCAAATACGAGTACCTTCCCGCTCGGCAACAAGGTCGCCGTGGCAAAGTCCCTCGCCATGGCCATGCTGCCGGTGGCAGAGAACGTCCCGACCGCCGGGTCGTATAGCTCCGCACTTGCGAGCGTCCCGCTGAGGTTACCCCCGCCGGCGATGAGCACCTTCCCGCTCGGCAGCAACGTCGCCGTATGCCAGTCCCTCGGCACGGTCAAGCTTCCGGTCGTCGTGAACGTCCCGATCGCTGGGTCGTACAGCTCCGCGCTTGCAAGGAACCCGCCGTCACCGGCTCCGCCAACGACGAGCACCTTCCCATTGCCCAATAGCGTTTCCGTGTGACTACTCCTTGCCACGTTCATGCTCCCGGTGGCCGCGAATGTCCCGGCGCTCGGGTCGTATAGCTCGGCGCTCGCGAGCCCCCCGTTGCCTTGCCCACCGACGATGAGCACCTTTCCGCTTGGTAGCAACGTTGCCGAGGCAAAGGTCCTTGCCATGGCCATGCTGCCGGTGGCTGTGAACGTCCCGGCCGTGGGGTCGTAGAGCTCTGCACTTGCGAGAGGCCGGCTGAGGTCATCCCCGCCAGCCAGGAGCACCTTCCCGTTCGGCAGCAGCGTCGCCGTGTGTTCGTACCTCGCCGCAGTCATGCTCCCCGTCGCTACGAAGACCCCTGGCGGCACCCTGGTGCCGGTCGTACCCCCGGCGCTGATTGCGCCTCCCGTACTGCCCGTCGCACCCGCGGCAGCGCCTGTGCCAGCGCCACCCGTGGCGGACATCATGGACCCGCCTTCTCCCCCAGTGCCGTCCGTGGTCGAACTCGGCAGTCCGTGGTCTTCCCATGAACACGCCACGAGAAGCCCCGAAAGCACGAATAGAAGCCTCGCTACCATGCGGACCAGTGTGGTCCCAACCTGGCTTCGCCGCAACGGCCTTCCTGGCGCGAAGTCGTACGGCCCTTGAAGCGAAAGGCGAGTCCACCGCCTGACCGACCACGGGTTTGCTGTCCTCAAGGCTGAGACCCTACGGTTTCATTAGCGAAAAACTACCGCGTAGGCCGAAGGTCAGCCAGCCATGCGTAGCTTGACTGGCGTCGGGGATATCTGCGGAAGCTTGGGCACCGGATGATGTCACCGAGACCGAACGGTAATTCCCAACACGCAGACCAATGAAGGGGCCAAGGGCGAAGAGTTTGCCGATTCGGATATCGCCACCCAATTGGAAGTCGAGATCGAATCCATTGAGGGTCGATCCCCCACTCACGTTTCCCGATTCGGAGAGGTTCAGGACTTCGTATCCGACCCCAAAGGAGAGCCAGGGGTCAAAGGGTTCCTGAGCCGCGGAATGTAGGCGCCCCTCGATGCCGACGCGAAAGTCATTGGCGGAACAAGAGGAGCCTGAATCGCAGTTCTTGGCTGTGAGTGGGGCGTACGCCAGGGCCATTCCAAACGCGAAAATCGGGCCAGTTCGGTAGGCCAAGCCAAACGACAGCGGAATCTGCCGTGAGATACTATCGCTCAAAGCCACGCCATCACCGTTGGTACCCTTCACCATGTCTCCCATGGGGGTGCCGTCGCCAAAGCCAAGAGAGATCTCTAGCCCTTCAAAGCTGATTCTTGGCGTGGCCGGCTCCTCTTCAACCGATGGCGTGTAGTACTCAGGTTCAGTCGAACTGGGTTTGTCATCAGCGGGTGCGGTCGGCTGCTCTGGCGCTCGAGGATTGCCGTCGTTAGAAGGCAATATGCGCGTGAATTGAGCCGCAGCCGTCGACGGAACAAGGAAACACAAAGCAGCGACAAACGAGGGGTTGGTCATTTGATTCCCAACGACGCAGATCAAAGCTGACTCGCTAGATCGAACGCAATCGCGCGTCGACCAGCCCAGACGGCGGCGCGATGACTACGCGCCGGCCTTCCACGCTGACCTGCCCGGCAGCCACGGCGCGGACCACGGCGGGGAGCAACCGGTGCTCTTCGCCCAAAATGCGCTTGCCCAGGCTGTCTTCGTCGTCGCCGGGCAGCACCGGGACCGCAGCTTGGGCGATGATGGGGCCGGTGTCGGTGCCCTTGTCCACGAAGTGCACCGTGCAGCCTGCCAGCTTCACGCCGTAGTCGAGGGCCTGCTTCTGCGCATGCACGCCGGGAAACGCTGGCAGCAGGGCAGGGTGAATGTTGATCACGCGCAGGGGAAAGGCGTCGAGGAAGGCTCCGGTAAGTACGCGCATGAAACCGGCCAGCACCACCAATTCAACGCCGCGCTTTCGCAGTTCTTCGACCAAGCCGCGATCGAAATCCTCGCGCGTGGCGAAGGCCTTGTGCGAGAGCACGAAGGTTTCGATGCCGGCCTTCTGCGCGCGTTCCAGCGCCAGGCAGCCGGCGATGTTGGCTCCGACCACCACCAGCTCGGCGGGCGCCAGTGCGCCGCCTTTCCACGCGTCGATGAGCGCTTGCAGGTTGGTCCCGCTGCCCGAGGCCAGGACGCCGGTCTTCATGCGATGAACTCCACCGGTGCGTCCACTTCGTCCGAACGCTCGACGGAGCCGATGGTGAAGACCTTTTCGCCCTCCAGTTCCAGAATGGACTGGGCGGCGTCGGCGGCGCCGGCGGGGACGGCGACGATCATGCCGATGCCCATGTTGAAGGTGCGGCGCATCTCCTCGGGCGCCACGCGCCCAAGGCGGGCCAGCATGGCGAACACGGGCGGCGGCTGCCAGGTGCGCTGGTCGATCACCAATTTCAGTTTTGCCCCGGTGGGGAACATGCGCGTGGGATTGTCGACCAGGCCTCCACCGGTGATGTGGGCCGCGCCCTTCATCAGGCCCGAGGCAGCCAGTCGGCGCAAGGCCCTGACGTAGATGCGGGTCGGACAGAGCAGCGCTTCGCCGAGCGTCCCATTGAGGTCGGAGGGCTTGCTGGCCAGATCCAGGCCAGCCTCGTCGAGGAAGACCTTGCGCACCAACGAGTAGCCGTTGGAGTGAAATCCCGTCGAGCCCAGGCCCAGCAAGACGTCGCCGGGTTCGAGCGCGCTGCCGTTGATGACTTTTTCTTTGTCGACCACGCCGACGCAGAAGCCGGCCAGGTCGTATTCACCCTGGGCGTAGAAACCGGGCAACTCGGCGGTTTCGCCACCAATAAGAGCGCAGCCGGCCTGCTTGCAGCCGTCGGCGATGCCCGAGATGACCTGTTCGGCGACGCCGACTTCCAGGTGGCCGGCGGCGAAGTAGTCGAGGAAGAGCAGGGGCTCGGCGCCGCAAACGACCAGGTCGTTGGCGTTCATGGCTACCAGGTCGATGCCCACGGTGTCGTGCTTGTTCAGCATGAACGCCAGCTTGAGCTTGGTGCCCACGCCGTCGGTGCACGCCACCAGCAGCGGATTTTTGTAGCCCTTGGGCAGGCCGCACAGACCGGCGAAGCCGCCCAGGTTGGTCAGCACCTCGGGGCGCATGGTGCGTTTGACGTGGCCCTTGATCCGTTCGACCAGGGCGTCGCCTGCATCGATGTCCACGCCGGCGTCGCGGTAGGTAAGACCCTTCTTTGGCTTGTCAGACTCGCTCGACATGGCTCACTCCTTGCCCATCAACGTGGCGACCACGGTTCGGCTACCGCCGTCGTCGCGATGTTCGCCTAGATATACGCCTTGCCATGTGCCGAGAAGCAGGCGTCCATCGCAGATCGGAATGGTCTGCGACGTACCATAGATACCGGACTTGAGGTGCGCGGGCATATCGTCCGCGCCTTCCAGCCGGTGTACGAAGTAGCTTGCGCCATCGGGAATGGCCCGGTTGCTCCACTGTTCGAAGTCGACGCGCACATCGGGGTCGGCGTTCTCGTTCAGCAGCAACGACGCGGAGGTGTGCTGCAGGAACAGGTGCAGGATGCCCGTGCTCACCTTCGCGATCTCGGGGATGGCGGACAGGATCTCGCTGGTCACGAGGTGAAACCCGCGCGGGCGGGACTTGAGTCGGACGATGGCTTGATGGAACAGCACGGTCGCTCGACTTTTCGCGCGTCCGTGGTCACTTTGTAAAGAGAGGAGTTGCGGGAAGAAATCCCACCCCTCGTCGGTTTTACGCATACGATCACTTTGCCGCGCCGACTGCGTGGCGCGGCAACCAAAGCAAGACCAAAAGGAAGACGATGATGCGCAAGACGACAGTGCTGCTTTCCACGGGACTTGGAATCGTCGGATTGGCCGCTGGCCTGGGAATCGGGCTGCGGGCCACACCGCGGGCCGAGGCGCAGCCGCAGGCGGCGATCACGCCCAAAACTCAGGTGCCACCGGAGGCGCGCTCGCTGTCCCAGGCGTTTGCCAGCACGGCGCGCGCCCTGCGGCCCAGCGTGGTTCGGCTTGACATCGAGACCGAAGCCCCCAAGACCAGCGGCGGCCGGCATCTGCGCCGCGACGATGTGCCGCCCGAGATGGAGCGCTTCTTCGAGCATTTCTTTGGTGGTCCGGGCGACGGATTTCCCATGCCCTCGACGCCCGGGCGGGGCACGGGGTCAGGTGTGGTCATCGACGGCAGCGGCAACATCATCACCAACAGCCACGTGGCCGAGCATGCGGCCAAGGTCACCGTGATTTTCGCCGACGGACGCGAGTTCCCGGCCAAGGTCGTGGGCGCCGATCCCAAGACCGACATCGCCGTGGTGCGCATCGAGAACCCGCCGCCGGGCTTGGTGGCGGCCCGCCTCGGCGATTCGAGCGGTCTGGAAGTCGGCGAGTGGGTGCTGGCCATCGGCAGTCCGCTCGGCCTCGATCAAAGCGTCACCGCCGGCATCATCAGCGGCAAAGGCAAGGTCACACGCAACGTGCACATGTCGGGCGAGCGCATGCGCGAGTACATCCAGACCGACGCCAAGATCAATCCCGGCAATTCGGGCGGACCGCTGGTCAATCTGCAGGGCGAGGTCATCGGCATCAACACGTTGATCAACGTCGGTCCCGGCGGCGCGTATGGCTTCGCCATCCCTATCAACCAGGCGCGCCAGATGGCCAAGGCCATCATCACCGACGGGCATGTGCGCCACGCCTGGATGGGGGTTGGCATCGGCGACATCAAGAACGGGGTCAAGCTTGGCGACGACGGCGAGCCTGAACAGAAGGGGCAGGACAAGGCGAGCAAGGGCTTGCCCGCCAAGGGTGCCTGGGTCAGCCGCGTGATGCCGAACAGCCCGGCCGACAAGGCCGGCGTTCACCAAGGCGACATCATCACCCAGATCGATGGACAAAGAATCGAAGGCGCGGCCGACGTGGTCGACTACGTGGCCAGCCAGAAGGTCGGCGCGAAGCTGGCGCTTTCCCTGCTTCGTGACGGCAAGCCGTCCAAATCGCAGGTGACCTTGGCAGAGCTCCCGGCCAACCCGTACGCCCTCGGTGAACCGCAGGTCAAGAAGGAGAAGATTGGCGTCCATCTGCAGACCTTGACGCCCGAGATGTCGAGCGCGCTCGGACTAGCGCCGGATGACAAGGGTGCCGTCGTCACCGATGTGGAGCCGAACAGCGTGGCGGCCAAGGCGGGACTACGGCCCGAGGATTTGATTGTGGAAATCGATCGCAAACCTGTCGTTGGCGCCGAGGAAGCAGCGTCGGCGCTGCATGCGGGTAGCAAGCCCACGCATCTGCTCAAGGTCCAGCGGGCTGGAACCTTCCTGTTCGTGACGGTGGCTGTCCAGTAGGGGCGGCCTACTGGCGGGAGGGGCGCTCTTCCGACGGCAGGAAAGGCGACGGCCTGTCCTCGGAAGGCAATGGCACAGAGGACTTGGGCAGATCGAGCGTGAAGATCACGCGTGCATCGGCCCAGGTCGAGATGCCGAGGGTTCCGCCCATCATGCGCACCATTTCGCGTGCCGACCAAAGGCGCACGGCCAAGCGCTCGTAGTCGGATTCGCCCGATGGCCCATAGGCCAGCGTGCGCACGCGCTCGCCGCTGTCCGAAAGCGCGGGCGCGTGGGGCAGCATGAATTCGAGGCGAACGCGCACGAATTGCAGCAGATCGTCGAGGCGCAGGCGGACGCGGGCATCGTAGCCCTGCTCGCGCGCGGTTCGGATAAGGGAATGAAATAGCCGGGTCAGGCGCAGGCGATCCCACGTGCCGGCGATGCGGGTGGCGCCTTCGAGAGCGACCTCGACCTGGTCGGCGGCCTGCTCGTCCTCGATTTCGGCAATGGCAGTGCGGGCAACCTCGACAAGGTCCAAATCTTCGGGGCGCAGGACGACCTGCATCTGCAAGAAGCTGGCGATCTCGTCTAGGCCGTGCGACAGCCTGGTCACGGCGGCGAGGTGTTCATCGCAGTTGTCGAAAGCGTCCTGGCAGTGCTGGAAGCGAGCATCCTTTGCCAGCTCCGCGAGGTGGGTGCACATGGCCGGCATGGGCCGCGACAGCCAGCGCGCGGCGGTGATAATAAGCCGGTCGCGGGCCTCGACAGCGCGGCTGAGCGCGGCGATTTGCTGTCGGTACTCGACGTTGCGTTTGGCCGAGCGCGAGTTCTCGACGATCAAGGCCGCGCTCTCGGCTTCGAGCAACTCGCGCGCCGTGGCGGTTTCGAGGATGTTGGCGGCCATCCGATCCGTTCCCGCCGTTCCCGCCGTTCCCGCGGCCGTACCCGTGGCTTGGTCAGAGGATTGGAAGTACGGATTGGGACAGAGCCGTCCCGCGATGATGGCCACCTCGTGGGTCACCAGCGCCACCTCCATGGACGACGGGTCGGGCGCGCTCTGACTGAAGGCACATAGCCCCGTGGCGTGGAGATCGTCGTAGAGCCGGGACAGCGAATTTTCGAACAACGTGAGTTGTCCACGTGTGATGGTGGATCTGTCCCTCACGTCAGGATCGCCGGCCACGCGCAGTCCGGTGTATCCATCGGAACGAGATGATGCAGCAGCTGCGCGAAGGGTGGCGCTTTGAACCTTGGCGTCGAACCAATGCGAGTGCGCTTGGGCGGCGTCTGCAAACGCCAGCCTACCGCGATCGCGCAGGGTGGAGATTTGAACGCCCCGGTCTTCGAGGTGGTGCAATAGGGCCGCGAAGCCGGCCGCGTGTCCCCAGTAGATACAGCGCTCTCCGCGCACCAGACCATCGTGAAGGAATCCGGCGATGGCCGCGTGCTTCTCCTCGTCCTTCGCGTACGGCAGACAAACGTGGGCGCCTGGCTTCAATGACGGAAAGTCACTTGGCGCTCCACTCATCCTTCATCCTCGCTCCCATGGTCCACGTATGGCGCACATACCCAATTCAGCCGCCGCGATCAGTCAGCAGGACGATAAGCCTGCCACTTTTGTTTACTATCACCGGAAGGTGGGATTTTGGTCAACAGAAGACTGAGAACGACTGTGAGACGCATCGGCAATGGCTTTGGAGGCCGATGGCGTGTCGATGAAAGTCAGTCGCTCCAGCCAAGTGCCGCCCGGCTCTTCGCTCTGGGCGAGCGCGTCCATGAAGTGACGTACAGCCCGGTCCGGGCGAATGAGGTCAATGTCTCGGCCAGGAAGGGCCATGGCAACGGAACTTGCTCCGATCCCGCGTAGCGCCTGCAGGCTGCAATCGATGGTCGAGCGGAATGCGTCTTCGTCAAAGGCGGTGCTGACGCCCACCCCCACGGCCAGCACACGCCGCCAGGGCACGCGGTTGGTAACCAGCAGCAGCTTCTCTTGCGGAGCTCCTGACACGCGGCCGTCACGAATCATCTGCGAAAGCCGTCCGCACAGCCGCCAATCGAGCAGGCCGGCAGCCCCGCGCAAGGGGCGAATATCGCTCCATACCGGTACCACCAGGGCATCGCCGCCCGGGCCGTGGTCCCAGCGTGACAAATCGATGGGCAAGAAGGCGATGGGCGGCGTTGGACCAGGCATGCGCACGCTCGCTGCAAAGGCTAGGGATGTTGGCCCAGAAGTTCCAACGCGGAATCGAGCAGGCCGTTGACGAAGGCGGGCGCTTCCTCCGCCCCAAAGCGTTTGGCCAATTCGATGGCTTCACTCAGGGCCACGCGCGCTGGGGTTTCCTTGCGGTGGCCAAGTTCGTAGATGCCCATGCGCAAGATGGTGCGATCCACGCGGGCCAGCCGTTCCACGCGCCACTTGCGCGACAGCTTGGTCAGCATCTCGTCGATCTCGGTGCGATGCACGCACACGCCGCGAATGAGATCGATGGTTAGTTCTTCGTCGAAGGGCGCGACGGGGGCGGCGTCGTTCCCGATGGCGGCGTAGGCCGAGACCGGCTCGGGGGTCAGATCGGTTTCCTCCTCTGGCACGCCGAATTGGTGGAGGTGCGAGGCGAGGGCTTTGGCCGGATCGAGCACGTCGGTGCCATCCAGGGCGTAGAGCACCTGCATGGCGACGCATCGGGCGCGGCGGCGTGGGGTCATTTCTTGCGCGTCTTTTTCGCGCTGGCCGTGGCCGGCGCTTCGCCCTCGCTGTCACCAGCGAGCGCGGCGTAGAGGTTCGCCATCTCGATGGCCGCCATGGTGGCGTCGGAGCCGCGGTTGCCGCCCTTGCTGCCCGAGCGTTCGATGGCCTGTTCGATGCTGTCGCAGGTGAGCACGCCGAAGCCGACAGCCAGCTTGGCCTCGGCCGCGATGCCCGCGATACCGCGCGTGACCTGGTTGACGATGACGTCGAAGTGCGGAGTGGCGCCGCGGATGACCACGCCCAGGCATACAAGGGCGTCGAACTTGCCCGAATCGGCAACCCGGCGAGCAATGCCGGTGAGCTCGAAGGCGCCAGGGCAACGGAAGATCTCGATGTCACTGTCGACGGCGCCGGTCTTGGCCAAGGCATCCAGCGCGCCTTCGATGAGCTTGTCCGCGATGAACTCGTTCCAGCGCGAAGCGATGATCGCAAAACGCTTGCCCTTCGCGCTCCAGGTACCTTGATGAATGTGCGGCATTATGTGGCCTCTCTTTCGTGGAGCGAAACCACCTCCGCAGGTGGGCCGCTGGGGACGCATTCGACAACGTGTATACCGTACCCCTCGATCCCTGCCAGTCTTCGTGGGTTGTTGGTGAGCAGTCGGATCGATCGGATGCCCATTTGTACCAGAACCTGCGAGCCCAATCCGATATCACGAAGCGGGGCGCTGGCCGGCTCTGTGTCTACCGACACAGCGCCGAGCTCGGACGCGAACGAGCGACCGCCACGCGGCAAAATGTACAGCATCACCCCACGACCTTCGCGCTCGATGCGCCTCATCCAGTCGGTTGCCGGCACCGTGTCGCCAGGCTGGGTGAAGGAAAAGAGATCGCGCAACAGACTGGCCACCTGCACGCGCACCAGCACGGGCTCGCCGTTCGTCACGTCGCCGAGCGACAGGGCCAGGTACTCCGCGTCCTCGACTTCGCTGGCGAAGAGAATGGCCTTATAGGTGCCTTGCAGTCCGTGTCCGTGCGGCTTGATCTCGGTCTCGGCCACGCGCCGTACGAGAATCTCTTGCGCCAGCCGGTACTGGATGAGATCCGCGATCTGCACGATGCCAAGGCCGTGTCGAAGGGCGAAGGCTTCCAGATCCGCCACGCGCGCCATCTCGCCATCCTCGCGCATGATTTCGCAGATGACGCCCGCCGCGGTTCGGCCGGCCAGACGGGCCAGATCCACGGCCCCCTCGGTGTGGCCCGAGCGCACCAGCACGCCGCCGCGCTTGGCCCGCAGGGGAAAAATGTGCCCTGGGGTGACCAGATCCTCGGGTTTCGACTCGGGTGCGACCGACACGCGAATGGTGTGTGCGCGCTCGCGGGCCGAGATGCCCGTGCTGATGCCGAGCTTGGCGTCGATGCTGACCGTGAACGCCGTGCCGTGCGGCGAGCGGTTGTCGTGGGTCATCATGGGCAGCCGCAACTCTTCAACGCGCTCCTCGGTGAGCGCCAGACAGATGAGCCCACGTCCCTGGCTGGCCATGAAGTTGATGGCCTCGGGCGTGACCAGATCCGCGGCCATGGTGAGGTCGCCTTCGTTTTCCCGATCTTGATCGTCGACCACGACCACCAGTTTGCCGGCGCGAATGTCTTCGATGGCCTGGACCACCGATATGTGGGGACTAGCGGGCATGGATCCTTTCGACGAAGCGAGCGACTTGCTTGGCGATCATATCGGCTTCGAGGTTGACACGGCTGCCGGCGCGAAGCTCGCCGAGGAGGGTGACTTCGAGGGTATGCGGAATCAGCAGGACTTCGAACAACGCGCCTTCGACCTTGTTGACGGTCAGGCTGACGCCATCAATGGCGATGGAGCCTTTCTTGAACAGATAGGGCGCGACGTCGTCGGGCGCGGACACGCGCAGGGCGAGGGTGCCCGCTTGCTTGCGCGCGCTCTCGACACGTCCGGTGCCGTCCACATGGCCACTGACCATGTGGCCGCCAAGGGAATCGCCCAGGCGCAAGGCCGGCTCCAGATGCACGCGGGTGCCGGGGCCAAGGCTGCCGAGCGTGGTGCATGAAAGCGTTTCGGGGCCGACATCTGCCTGGAAGGTCGACGGGCGTCCCGAGCGCCTGGCCACGATGGTCAGGCACGCGCCGTTGACCGCGATGCTGGCGCCGAGGGGCAGCTTGCCGACTTCCAGAGTGGTCTTCACCGTCAGGCGGCGCGTGTCGCCTGCGCCCGCACGCAAGGACTCGACCTTCCCTATGCCTTCAACGATGCCGGTAAACACGGTGTACGACCTGGATTCTTTTCGCTGCGGTTGCTACGGACGATGGCGTCTTCCCCGGTTGACCACATCCGCGGTGAGCAGAATGTCGTCGCCGAGCGCGCGAACCGAAATTGGTCCGAGCGTGGCTGGCTTGCGCCAGTCAAGACCCGGGCCTTCTACGATGGGGACACCGGATCCCACAAGGCGCGGCGCGAGAAATAACGCCACCGCGTCCACCAAGCCCGCGGCGACGAAGGCGCCGTGGATTTGGCTGCCGCCCTCGACCAGCACGGATTGCACCTCACGCAAGGCCAACTGCCGCAGAACCGAGGACAAGACAGGTCGTCCGTCGCGCGACGCGGGCGCGAACCAGACCTCGGCGCCAGCGGCTTCGAGTTTGCGCTGTCGCGAGACAAGTCCACTCTCGGGCCTGCTTCCGGGGTTGCGTGGCTTGGCGGCGATGATCAGCGGCGCCTTGGCACGCGCTTGTGCGAACAGCGCCGCGGTCAGAGGTGTGCGCAGGTGGCTGTCGAGCACGACGCGTAGGGTGCCCTTGCGCATCTTCGCGGCCGGGCCGGGCAGGCGAACGGTGAGCTTCGGATCGTCGGCCAGGATGGTGCCCACGCCGACCAGGATGGCATCGTGCTCTGCGCGCAGGGCATGGGCTGCTTGGCGGGAGCGGCTACCCGTGATCCAACGCTCGCGGCCTTGGCGTCCCTTCTCCTGGCGGTCGCCGATGCAACCGTCGAGGGTGGAAGCGACCTTCATGGTGACCCAGGGGCGCTTGTTCTTGACCCAAGAAAAGAAGGAGCGGTTCTGTTGTCGGCATTCGTCCTTGAGGCAGCCGGCGTCGACGCGCAGGCCAGCTCGCTTCAGGAGCGCGATACCGCGACCGCTGACCAGGGGATTCTCGTCGCAGCAGCCGACGACGATGCGCCGAACGCCGGAAGCCAGGATCTTTTCCGTGCACGGCCCCGTGCGGCCGTGATGGCAGCAGGGTTCGAGCGTCACATACAGGGTCGCGCCGGGAGCGCGCATGCCAAGCTGGGCCAGCGCTTCGATCTCCGCGTGCGGCAGTCCGGCCCGGCGGTGGAAGCCCCGGGCGATCACCTTGCCGCCCTTGACCAGAACGGCGCCCACCACCGGATTGGGGCTGGTCGCTCCCCGCCCTTGTTCCGCCAGACGCATGGCCTGGGCCATGAAACGGCGGTCGGCTTCGCTGAATCGATCGTTCACGATCCCTCGGTCTTGGAACGGATAAGGCGCTGCACTTCGTGCATGATCTCGCCTGCATCCTTGAAAGGAAGATAGACCGAAGCGAAACGCAAGTAGGCCACATCATCAATGTCGCGCAGTCGCGACAGCACGGCATCGCCCACGCGCGACGATGGAATCTCCTTTTCCCCAAGTTCGCGCAAGCTGCGCTCGATTTCGTCCGCGACCTGTTCGATGCGCGCGGCGGACACTGGCCGCTTGTCGCAAGCCTTGTGCAGGCCGCTCAGGACTTTGCGGCGATCGTAGGGCTCTCGTCGCGCGTCCTTCTTCACCACCATGGGCAACGCCTCTTCCACGCGCTCGTAGGTTGTGAAGCGTCGGCCGCAGCCGATGCACTCGCGCCTTCGCCTGATCAATTGCTCGTCTTCGGACGGTCGTGTGTCCACGACCTTGTCTTCGGTGGATGAGCAGAATGGGCAGCGCATGAGGGTGTTGAGGTGGCTTTCTATCACCAAGATTCGGTGACTGCGCGTTGGTTGTCCGGCGCGTTGTTTCAATTGAAGCGGAATTGCGACCGAAAACTGCACCATTTGTTTTCGTTTTGGCAATTACAAATAGGACATTCCCTGATGTGTGATCTCCGTCGCAGAGATGGGATCGGATGTGTCTAGGTGCGGTAAAACATCGCAGTTCCTCCGCACAATCTTGCTCTTGCTGCGATGCTCTCGACGCTTGACAGAGACATGGGGGATCGTACTCTGGCGTTGGGCGCCTCAGACAATGACGTTGAGGCGCGCCGGAATTAGGACAGTTCGTAGTAGGAGGTAGTGCATGGCAACTGGCAAGGTGAAATGGTTCAGTGACGCCAAGGGGTACGGTTTCATTGCACGGGATGGGGAGGACGATGTCTTCGTCCATTACTCGGCAATCGAGGCCGAAGGATACCGGTCTCTGAGCCAGGGGCAGACGGTGGATTTCGAGATCACCAAGGGGCCGAAGGGCCTGCAAGCGACCGCCGTGAAGAGACAAGAAGTTCAGAGCAGCTGAGCGCGAGATCCGAATCACGCGGTTCTTCGAGAAAATCACAATCAGTAGAACGGCCGGTGTCCATGCGACGACCGGCCGTGTGATTTTATGGGGATTTCCGTGTGCGCTGGGCTACCTGTCTTCTGCCTGCCAGGACATCTGAATGTCCGCACCCAACTCGGCCAGCACTTTGTCGCGAAACTGGTTCTTTAGCTTTTCCGCGATCTGACCCATACGCTGTTTCGAGACGCCGTAGCGTTCGCCCAGCGCGGCCAGGGCAACCGGCTCGGCGGACGATGTGGCCAGGTGCTCACGCCAGATGGATCGCTCGCGCTCGTCGGCGAGGTGGCTTTCGAAATCGTTCATCAAGCGGCGAACCGCCTCGGCCAGTTCGCTGCGCGCGGCCTGATCCTCGGGGGAGGGCTCGTGGCGGGAAATGCGCTCGGCCAGGGAAACGCCCTCTTCGTCGGGACGTGGTTCCAGGGAAACCTCGCGCGAGGCCAGGTGGCCCGAGACCTCGATGAGGTCGGCTTCGTCTACGTCGAGCTTGGCGGCGAGAAGCTTGGGCGTTGGATCGAATCCCGCGGCGAGGAGTTTCTGGCGCTCTTTTTCCAGACGGAAGAACAGCTTGCGGCCCGCGCGCGTGTTGCCGACGTGGATGAGGCGCGCATTGGTCATGAGGAAACGCAGGACGTAGGCGCGAATCCAGTAGGCGGCGTACGAACCAAAGCGCGTGCCGACCTCGGGATCCCAGCGCCGAACCGCCTCCATCAAACCCACCGAACCTTCTTGGAACAGATCCAGGACATTCAGCCAGGCCTGCCGGTACTGGTAGGCGATGGCGACCACCAGCCGCAAGTTGTGCACCACCAGCCGGCGGGCGGCGTCGAGGTCGCCCCGATCGCGTGCCGCGTGCCCGAGCTCGCGCTCTTCGCTCTCGTCGAGGCGGGCGTAGCGGCGGGCTTCCTCGACGAAGCGCCGCACCGGATCGCGAATGGTGACAAGGTGCTTTTCCGGTCCGGGCAGGATGCGTTCCAGCGCGGCTTCCTCGACGGCCGGTGGTAGGGCGGCGTCGGCCAGGATGTCCTCTTCGCCGGACTCGTCGTCCGCATCCGGACGAGCCGGCTCATCGGCGCTCGGCGTCGGAATGGGGCTGGCTGTCTTCTTGGCGCGCGGTCGTTTCATGGGTGCTAGCCAGGCAAGGCCGCAAGCAGGGCGTCGTTCTGCTCGGCCGTGCCGATAGTGATGCGAAGCTTGTCGTCGAGTCCCGGCTTGTCGAAGAAGCGCACCAGGATGTCGCGCGCCTTGAGCGCACGGTAGATGGCGGCAGCGTTTCCCCCAGGGCAGCGCGCGAACACGAAATTGGCTTGCGATGGAATGACCTCGAAGCCGCGCTTGCCAAGCTCGCTCGACAATCGGGCGCGCTCGGCGCGAACGGCCTGCCACGACCGGCGCGCGTAGTCCTGGTCCGCGAGCGCGGCGGTGGCGGCCAGGATGGAGATGGCGTCGCAGTTGTAGCTGTCCTTGACCTTCATCATCTCGGCCACGGCCGCGGACGCGGCGATGGCGTACCCGAAGCGCAGCCCGGCCAGGGAATAGCCCTTGCTGAAGGTTCGGCACAGGATGACGTTGGGCAATTCGCGCACCAGATCCAGGCAGCTTTCGTCGGCGAAATCTACATAGGCCTCGTCGACCAGCAGCAGGCCGTCGAAGGCCAGGGCCAGGTCGCGCACGCGGGATTTCTTGACCACGGTGCCGGTCGGCGCGTTCGGGTTGGCGAAGAAGATGGCGCGCGCGCCGGTGGCCAACAGTGCATCGATGGGCAGTTCCCAGTTTGGCTCCCAGGCCACGGTGCGGACGCGGTTTTCCCCACCCTCGGCGAGTACGGGATAGAGCGAATAGGTCGGGTCGGGGTAGGCGAGGGCGTCGCCCGGGCCAAGGTAGGTGCGCATGACGATGGCCAAGATTTCGTCGCTGCCATTACCGGCCAGGATCATGTCATCCGAAACCCCGTGCACGCGCGCGGCGGTGGAGCGGAAGGCATCGGCCTTGGGGCTCGGGTAGCGGCGCAGCTGCTCCGGATCCAAGTTGCGAATGGCCTCCAGCACGCGCGGGCTCGGCGGGAAGGGGTTCTCGTTGGTGTTGAGCTTGATGACCTTCTCCCCGGGGCCAGGCTGCTCGCCGGGCACGTAGGGCGCCATCTTGGCTACATTGGATCGGGGGATGGGCAGGTTCGGCTTGTCGGACATGGAATACGCAGTATTTCGCACATCAGCAGCCGCGCTGCCAGGTCCGCCGCGATTCGCTACTTGGCGAGGGAGGGGTCGAGGAAGGCGACCAACGTCGCGGTGATGCGATCTTGCGCCGTCCGCGCCGCGATCGGCGACGGTACGTCGTTGATCAGGATGGAGAAAATGAGCGGTTTGCTCCCTGGTGCGCCGACCAGCCCGGATAGGCAGCTGACGTTGGCCAGCGTGCCGGTCTTGGCGCGCACATAGCGTTCGGAGGCCGATCCGGCCATGCGATGGGCCAGGGTGCCGTCGGCGCCGCCCACGGCTAGCGACGCCAGGAACTCGCTGGCAATGCGAAAATCGCGCATGGCCGCGCGCAGAACCAGGGCGATCTGTTCGGCCGAGAAACGGCTGGAATCGTAGAGCCCGGACCCATTCTTCATGACGTAGGTGCCGCGCGGGATGCCAGCGCCTTCCAGGTAGCGAGCCACGGCGTCGAGTCCCTTTTGCCAAGTGCCCGGCCGCCCCAGTGTTTCCCCGCCGATGGTCCGCAGAAGCTGTTCGGCGGCGAAATTGCTGGAGCGCTTGCCCAGTTCATGAACCACCACGGCCAGGGTTGGCGATTCGTGCGTGGTCAGCACGCGCATGCCGTCCTTGGGCACGCTGCCCTCGCGCTCAGGTTTGTCGATGGTGATGCCACGTTTGGCCAGGACTTGCTTGAAGGTCTGGGCGAAGTAGTTTTCTGGCGTGACCACGCGGCGCTGGATCACGCGCGCTTCACTGCCAAGCAGAATGCGGCCAGCGACGGTGACTCGGGTCTGTCCGCTGCCAGCGTCGCTGGTTTCGACCTCGGGCACGGCGGGCCCCTTGGCCGCCGTGGTCACGGATCCGCTCAGCACCACGGCTGCGGACAGGGGTTCAAGCACGACCCGCGCCGGCGCGCCCGCGGAAGCGGCAGGCGTGATGGTCACGGTGACGACGTTGCCATTGAGCGAAGCCGCGGACGAGGGCGCGCGAAAGGCGGCGGAGTCGTTCTTCTGTTCGAAGGCAGGGGCGAGGGTGGTGCTGTCGAAGGCGCCAGCGTCGATGACCAACCCGCCGCGCACTCTACGCAAGCCGGTCGCGGCAAGGCTGGCGGCCAGCCCGTTCAGATCCTGCGTCGACAGGGTCGGGTCGCCCGAGGTCTTCACAAACAGGTCCCCGCGCAACTCGCCCGCGGTGACCGCCTTGCCACCCTCGGGGGCAGCGGCGCCAAGCACCGTGGTCTTCCAGCGAAACTCAGGGCCGAGGAGCGCAAGACCCGCGGCCTCGGTAATTACCTTCACGTTCGACGCGGCGTTGAGGCCGACTTTTTCGTTCTTCGCGTAGATGGACTTGCCACTCTCGGGATCCACCACCACCACCGACACCTTGGCGCGCGCCAGGGCTGGACCACCCAGAATCTCGTCGAGGCGCGCTTTGAGCCATGCGCGCCTGGCCTCGGGCTCCTTGGGCGGCGCTGGCGTGGGCGCGGCGACGGATGGGTTTCCCCCGTCGACGGGTTGGGCCGCGGCCCAGGGCGGGGTTGCGAAGAGCACGAAGACGGCCAAGGCAATGTGACGAAAGCGCATATTCCCGCAGCGTCCATCGGACGGGGACGAACGTCAAATACGTAGCGGATCTGGACGTTTTCCTCTGCGAACTCCTCCTCCTCTGCGCCCTCTCTAGTCCATACTGGACGCCGTGGATCTCTTCGCACGCGCAGCTGACAAGGACAGGCGAGGGCAGCCGCTCGCCGAGCGGATGCGTCCCGCCAGCTTGGCCGAGTACGTGGGTCAGGAGCATCTGCTGGGGCCGGGCCGCTGGTTGCGCCGTGCGATTGACAGCCAGACGCTTTCGTCGCTGATTTTGTGGGGCCCGCCAGGCACTGGCAAGACCACGCTGGGCCGCATCCTGGCCGCGGAGATCAAGGCCGGTTTCGTCGCGCTGTCCGCCGTGATGGCCGGTGTGAAGGAGGTGCGCGAGGCCGTGGCCGAGGCGGCGCAGCGGCGCAACCTGCGCGGCGAACGGACCCTGCTATTCATTGATGAGATCCACCGCTTCAACAAGGCCCAGCAGGACGCGCTCTTGCCGCACGTGGAAGCGGGCACGGTCACGCTGGTCGGGGCGACCACCGAGAATCCATCCTTCGAGGTGAATGCGCCGTTGCTTTCGCGCGCCAAGGTTCTGGTGCTAAAGCCGCTGGCTGAAGAAAGCCTGCGCGCCATCATCGACCGCGCGCTCGTCGATGTGCATCGAGGGCTCGGCCTTCTGCCCATCGATTGCCCCGACCGCATTCGCGACCAGCTGGCCCGCGAGGCCAGGGGCGATGCGCGGCGTGCGCTGTCCGCGCTGGAATCGGCGGCGGACATCGCGCTGCCCGGCGAGGACGGTCGGCGACTCATCGACGAGAAGACGCTGGAAGAGGCCTTGCAGCGCAAGACGCTGATGTACGACAAGGCCGGCGATGAGCACTACATGGTGGTCAGCGCCTTCATCAAGAGCATGCGCGGCAGCGACCCGGATGCGGCGGTGTACTGGATGGCGCGCATGCTGGAGGCCGGGGAAGAACCCCTGTTCATTCTGCGCCGGATGGTGATCTTTGCGGCCGAAGACATCGGCAATGCCGACCCGAACGCCTTGCGCGTGGCCATGTCCGCCACCGACGCCGTCCGCTTCGTGGGCCTGCCCGAGGGCTACCTGCCCATGAGCCAGGCGGCTATCTATCTCGCGGTCGCGCCCAAGAGCAACAGCGCGCTCACCACCTACGCCGCCGCCAAGCGCGATGTGGAACAGTTCGGCGCCTTGCCCGTGCCCATGCACCTGCGCAACGCCAGCTCGGGGCTGGGCAAGTCGCTGGGCTTCGGCCAGGGCTACCAGTACCCGCACAACTTCGACGGCAACTATGTCGTCGAGAGCTACCTGCCCGAAGAGCTGCGCGGCCGGCACTACTACGAGCCGTCGAAATCGGGGAGGGAGAGGGACATCGGCGAGTACCTGGCGAAACTGCGCAAGAGCGAGAAGTAGATCCGGATTCTTAACCACAGAGAACACAGAGGACACAGAGCCGGAAAGAGTTGAGGGTTTCCGGATCTCGACTCAGAACCTATTCGTCCTCTTCCGCCCTCTGTGTTCTCTGTGTCCTCTGTGGTTCAATTCTTCTTTTGCGGCTCGCCTTGAGGCGCGATGGTTGCGGCAGGCGGCGTTCCACCGATCAGAAAACCGTAGAGGAACGCCTTTTCCTCGTCGGTGAGGCGAAGCCGGCGCTTGTGGTTCTTGAGGTACGTCTCCCACTGGGTGGCAGCCAGGCTGTGCTCTTTGGGGGCAAGGTGGCAGGCGGAGCATTTGCCTGGGGCGGTCCTTTGCTTCGCGGTCATGGCGTATTCTGTCGGCTGGGTTTCCGCGCACCCAACAAGCAGGATGGTCGCGAAAACGGAGCGGGAGACAAACCTCGGCATGGCTCAGAACGTGATGCCCAAGATGGACCGCACCTGGATGGCGGCGACGTCGCTGCGCTTGCCAAGCTGCCATTCCGACGCCAGCGTCCAGTAGAAAGGTCCGGCTGCTACGCTCATGCCGGGCCCGAGGTAGCTCACGTAGTAGTCGTACTTCTCTTCCGCAATCTTCATGCGGCCAACATACTCCAGGGTCAGCGCGAACCCGGGCGACAGGTGGTAGCCGACACCGAGTGAAGGCGTGATCAGGTACTCCCACTCCTTGTTGCCCAGCTCGAATCCTTCTTCGATGGTCCCGTTGAAGGCGATCTCCACATGGCCGAGGATTTTGGACAGGATCAGCTTCTGCTCGATTTCGACTTCGTCGCCGAAGTAGCTGAATTCCAGGTAGACACCGGCATCGACGGGATGAACGCCTGGGTCGGCGAAGCGGTAGCGCGAGCGTGCCTTGATCCCGTCGAAGTGCATCGACCCAAACGGATCTTGGGTGAAGACGTTGTAGAAACCGAAGTCGAGCCGGTCGGTGATGCCGTACTCGAACTCAACCTGATGCTGCCATGCCGGCTTGGTCCAGTCGCGCTCGACCACGTCTGGCGTGGTGGGGTTGTCCCAGTTGTTGAGGCCAAGGTCGAGGTAGTGCTCCATCTCGAACGAGCCCTTGGGCAGGGTCATGTACGGATAGGTGAAGGCGAAGATGCGTCGGTCGGCGTGGGCTGGGCTGGCCACGCCGAGTGCGCTGGCCAGCGCGCTTGCGAAGATGGCGGTTCTTTTCACGGCAAGTTTCTCCCTTGGATCCCGAGATCCAGAAATGCTAGAGCCCGGATTGATGCGATTTCGCATCTCACCGGGCTCGGGGATCAAGGTCCGCTGGCCGCAAAGCTCTCTCGTTGGACTTTGGATGCCGGAAACCAGGATTTCGTTGCGCCCAAAATACGAACGCGCCGCCAAGTTTCCCCGACGACGCGCGCAGCAAAGGCTATTCTCTGTGCCCTCTTTCTTTTCTGTGCTCTCTCCTAGTCGTAGTACTCGGCACCCAGGTGGGTGATGAGCTCTTCACCATGCAGGTAGCGCAGGGTGTTCTTGAGCTTCATGAGCTGAATGAAAGTGTCGTGCTCGGGATACACGTTGGGCGGGGTCATGGGGCTCTTCCAGTAGAAGGACAGCCATTCCTGTACGCCCGACAGGCCGGAACGTTGGGCGAGATCCATGAAGAGGGCCAGATCGAGCACAATCGGTGCCGCCAGGATGGAATCGCGGCACAGGAAGTTGATCTTGATCTGCATGGGGTAGCCCATCCACCCGAAGATGTCGATGTTGTCCCAGCCCTCTTTGTTGTCACCGCGGGGCGGGTAGTAGTTGATGCGCACCACGTGGTGCATCTTGCCGTAGAGGTCGGGGTACAGCGCCGGCTGCATGATGTGCTCAAGGGCGCCGAGCTTGGACATCTCCTTGGTCTTGTGCGACTCGGGATCGTCGAGGACTTCGCCGTCGCGGTTGCCCAGGATGTTGGTCGAGTACCAGCCGTCGATGCCGAGCAATCGCGCCTTGAGCCCTGGCGAGATGATGGTCTTCATGAAGGTCTGGCCGGTCTTGAAGTCCTTGCCAGCGACGGGAACTTCATTCTTCTTGGCCAACTCCAGCAGGGCAGGGGTGTCGACGGTCAGGTTGGGCGCGCCGTTGGCGTAGGGCACGCGGCACTTGAGTGCGGCGTAGGCGTAGATCTGCGAGGGCGCGATTTCCGGGTCGCTCTCGCGCAAGCCCTTTTCAAAGCTTTCAAGGGTGGCGTGCACGGGCGTGATCTGGCGGTAGGCTTCGGTCGATCCGCACCAAACCATGACGATTCGGTCGAGCTTGTTCGAGGTGCGGAACCTTTCGATATCCGCGATGACCTGCTCTGCCAGATCCATCTTGGACTTGCCCGTTTTGGCGTGCGTTGCGGTCAGTCG
>Ga0302321_100001344_pt1 | contig 21015 bp, 19 predicted proteins | sample Fen_T0_1_FD_202505 | JGI IMG/M metagenome (GOLD analysis project Ga0302321, IMG submission 202505) | Peat permafrost microbial communities from Stordalen Mire near Abisko, Sweden - Fen_T0_1 | ecosystem: Environmental > Terrestrial > Soil > Wetlands > Permafrost | place: Sweden: Abisko...
CAACTCAACCGTGCCTAGGCCCGCCGAAAAATGGCCGCCGGATATGCTGACGGTTTGGGTCAGAAATTCCCGCAGTTCTTTAGACAGGGCTTTTAATTGAGACTTCTTTAACTTCCTGACATCCGAAGGGTAGGTGATGGCATCTAATAAAGGGGATTTGTTGGGTGTATTCATATCAGTAAAGAGGCTCGCGGTAGAACATTAGGATAAGGCCAATGATAAACAGGGCAGCAACAGAAACAAAACCGGCAATGTCTTTGCCTGGACTGTCCAGTTTTAACTCCAGCCATCGACCACAAGCCAGGATCAAAGAAAATACGCCCATTGTGGTATGGCCAACCTGGATAAGAAAGGCACTTTTGGCTTCAAAACCGATATGCGAGTGCGTAAGCAACATCAAACCGCCAAAGGCAGATAGCACAGGAAAAGCGAAAGCCAAGCCAGGACGCGCATATTGATTGAACCGGGCGCACAGTTCTATAACACCTAGGGTAAACACCAACAAGGTTGCGATTCTGTGTTGCAGTACTTCGCCGTTATCAAACGTGCTCTCCCAAAACCCGACGGGACCTAGCGGCCAGGCCTCTGCATCACTGCGAAAAAACAGGAAGATACCTAGCCCCACAAAACCAATAGGCCAATATTTAGTGAACGCTAAAAGTCCCTTCACCGCTTGCAGGGATGGCAAATGCCTTACGTAAGAAAGCATGGCGAAGAAGCTCATCACGGTAAGGAAAATACCGGAAATATTGTGGTTATAATTTGACCATTCTGTCGCCGCTACGGAAGGCACTTTACCCACAATGGCAATCCTCCCTGCTTCACCAGCAATCAGTGCTGAGTGCGTCGGCGATTGAGTCAGCGGAATTTGGGGCTTAAATGTGCCTAACACTTCCTGCCATCTGGCTGTTAGACTGGGAATATCAATGGCGGGCGGTTGGGATGCAAGACTGGCGGCTGTAAACAACAAGGTAATCAGGACGAAGGTTTCTGCTTCGATGTAATACGGAACGCGCTTGGTTAGGGCATAACCATTCCCGGAAGTTCCATAACCTAACACAGCCGCACGGTTTAACCAGGCGTAACCCAGCGCAATGGCTAGCAGAATTACTTTCACGGTCAACAGGTTTCCGTAACCTGTGCCAATCAAGCCATTCCAGGTGTCTATGTATTGCAGCGCAATGGGCAATCCAGATAGCGCAATGGCAAAGACAGACGCAATGCCGTAGGGTGAAAATTTATGCAGTAACTGGGGCCATAAGGTATCAGGAACTTTTCGCTGGTGCCGTAATATCCAAAGGTTGACGAGTTGGAACACGCTGCCGATCCAAATGGCTGCGGCCACTTGATGCAGCACGGTGAGTGACATCAAAAATAATTGGTTCTCAAAACGCCCTGCGCCATGAACTAGCCATGCGCCAGAAATAATCATGGGTAAGGCAAGCAGATTGGCGGTAAGCCAATGCTTTTTAGAATCTGGGTTATTGCGTAAATAGAGGTAGCAGTAACCAGCCAATACTAGCGCTAACAAAGTACGCACTATGCCACCGATAAATTGCGTAGTCTCGGCAAATTCAGGGAACGGCCATTTATCGAGCAAGGCTGACATCAACCAAATTTTCAGAATAATCTTGAACAGTTGCGCCGCAGCGAGCAAAAAACCGCCTTTGTAGATTAGGGTGACGGTTTTTTCCAGCAACTCGCCGTTATATCCGTTGTGCTGCTGCCACGGACGCAAAATAAACGTACCCCAGAACAGGCCTCCGATTGCCAAACAAAAACAAATCAGGTCAAAACCACCGACCAATGAATCAAGGAAATCAGCAATACCAGCCATAATAAAATACTACACCCTATGGAGTTACGGAAAAATGAATAATGTCTTCGGTCAAATGACCGTCGGCAGCAAATATTTTGTATCTAAGGGCATACTCGCCGGGAGATAAGGGCGGAATATCAACAACAACATTGCCTTGCTTTTCTCCTTTGCCAATACTTAGTAAGCTATGTTTATCACCTTTACTAACCAGATAGACCTGCGACAAACCCAGCTCGATTTTTGAGTTAAAGGTCAATTCTACTTTTTTGGCCTGATTAGCCTGGGGTTGTGCAATTTTTAATGAATGGTCGGTGACAACCGCATGGGCATACAAGTTACCGACGTAACCTAAAGACAGAAACAATAAACTTATCTGTAGCAACCTTTTCATATCACTTGCTTTTCCCTTTCAGGGCATGACTGGCGAGGTTTTTGCCCAAATCCCAGATAGAACCAGGGATTTGGTGAGTTTCGGCAATCACCCTATCAAATGAGCTAACAATATGGTCGCGGTCTTTTTGATTAAGCATTAACGGCGGCAACAACTTGACCACATTCATGCCGTGCCCTGCGACTTGGGTCAGTATGCGGTGTTCCTTGAATAATGGTATGGTAACCATTTGGCAGAATAAGCCTTTGTTCGCCGCTTCCAGCATGGCCCAGGCCGCCTTCAGCTTGAAGCTTTTGGGTGTTTGAAATTCGATGGCAATCATCATGCCCTTTCCTCTGGCTTCTTTTAGGAACTCATATTTGCTGGACATGGCATTCAGGGAATTGATGATGTCTGCACCCAACACAGCACTATTTTCAATCAATTTTTCTTCTTCTAAAACATGGAGAGTCGCAAGCCCCGCTGCCATTGCCAAATTGTTTTTAGCAAAGGTAGAGCCATGCACGACCGCCCTGTCCATACGGTTATAAACCGTGTCCATGACCTTTTGGGTCATGGCGACTGCGCCGACCGGCACAAATCCGCCTGACAAGGCTTTCGCCATGCAGATCATATCCGGTTTGATGTTCCAGTGATCGATAGCCCAAAACTTGCCGGTGCGCCCTAATCCGGTTTGCACCTCGTCGGCGACCAGCAAGGTACCGTATTTTTTACACAGTCGTTCGACTTCAGGTAAATAATTATCATCGGGTAAGTTAACGCCTTTGCCTTGTATGGGTTCGACAATAAAGGCAGCGACATCTTTATTGCTTAACGCACGTTCTAATGCTACAAGATCATTAAATGGCACTGGACTACAGCCAGGAAGTAACGGGCCGAAACCTTCACGAAAAATTTCTTCCCCGTTTAGCGACAAGGCTCCCATCGTCAAGCCGTGATAACCGTGTTCACAGAAAACAATTTTTTCCCGTTTAGTGGTAAAGCGGGCGAATTTGATAGCGGCTTCCACGGCTTCTGTACCGGAGTTACAGAAGAACATTTTGTCAATATTCTCAGGCGTGGTAAGCAACAACTCTCGTGCCAGCAAACCGCTAAGCACCGAAACGTCCAACTGCACGAGATTAGGCAAATCCAGCGTTAAGGTTTCTTTCAAAGCGTTGACGATGGTTGGATGATTCCGCCCCATTGCAAAAACTCCAAAACCACTGAGTAAATCGAGATACTCACTACCATCCTGGTCATAAAGATATTGTCCGACCGCACTTTTATAATGGCGGTCATAACCTATGGTCTTCAAAACCCTGACCATTTGGTTATTCAAATGGTGTTCGTACAGGTCGAACTTGTCTGGGTTATATTTCGTAAAAAGTTCGGCGATGCTGAAAGCCATTCGTTACCTCAAAAATATTTAATGCGCAAAAATGTGTTAAACCCGTTTTCCGCTAAAGGCTGGCAAAACGATTAATGAACAAATCACAGTAAAAAACAAGCCGATAGACAGTAATAATCCCATGCTCGCCATGCCTTGATGCGAAGTGAACGAAAGACTCGAAAAACTGCATAAAGTGGTTATCGAGCTGAAAATAATACCTCGCGTAGTGCTGCTTTGCAGCAGGTTTTCATTTTCGTTCAAGTTGAAATGCAACCGGTGCATAATTAGGATACTGCTATCGATCCCCATACCTAGCAGCAAAGGCAGGGCAATAATATTGGCGAAATTGAACGGGTTATTCAGTAGGACGTTAGTAGCCCCGGTGAGTAATGCGGCAAGCATAAGGGGCAGAATAACCAGTGCGGTCTGTTTGACGCTTTTGTAAATGACCAGCAATACCAGGACAATAGCAATGAAAGCGCCACCAAAAGCCTGAATAAAGGCTTTGACGACGGCATCGCCACTGGCCTGATTGGCAACTGGCAAGCCGGACACCTTGTTATCGACTTTTTGCGCATCCACTACAAATTCTTTCAGGTTTTCCGGGTCGTTCAGGTCTTTTTTTGGAGTAATTAATATTTTATAAAGACCCGTTGCGCTTAACCAATGGGAACGAATGTAGTCAGGTATATCGTCGATGCCAAAATCGGTTGCAGTCAGGCTGGTTTTCAGGCGGTCAAGCGTGTACGGCAATAATCCCAACATGTTGTTTTCCAGTTGACTATAGTTTGCCGCTGGGTTGGCAGAGCTGTCGGCCTGTTTTATGAAGGCTTCTATGCGTTGTTGCAGTTGCTGTAAAGTAGCCAGTGGCGCATTCGGCGAGTTTTCGGCAATGGCTTTTTTTAGTTCATCGTTGAATTTGACTAATGCCCCTCTCTGATTGCTATTCTCCGGCAAGGTTTTGCCAAAATTTTCCAATTGATTACCCAGAATCAAGCTCATGTCTTCAATGGTTGCCAATTTTTCATCCTGGTTTTTGGCAACAAAACTGTCTAGCGTGATAGTATCGTGTACCGTTGGCAATCCCTGCATTTTAGCGGCAATTTTATTAGCATCATCAAGATTATTCGCTAACGTTATCAGCGCAAACGGTGAATCATTCTTGGATTTCAGCAGCTCTTTAAAGGAGGACACCGATTCGCTGTTGGGATCGCGCAGATTAACCGGATTGGAATCAAACGACAGTTTAGTCAACACCACGCAAGCGCCAATCCCCAATAGGACAGAGGCAATACGAATGGCGGTTGAATAATGAAATGGAAAGGTCACGATAAATTTAGGCGCAAAAACGGAATGTATCGGTTTTGGATTATTGACTGGTAAAACGCAGAACAAGGCAGGTAATACCGTTACTGAGATAATCAGTCCTATAAATATGCCACCACCGGAAATAATGCCTAATTCCGATACACCTGCATAATCAGTGGGGATAAACCCAAAAAAACCCAGTGCTGTGGTCAACGCGCATAAAAACAACGAGGAACCAACACCCTTCATGCTGTGATGAATGGCTAAGTCATTCGTGTAACCACGTACTTTACGTTCGCGGTAGTAAAGACAAATATGTACGGCGTAATCGACTCCCAAGCCTATGTACAGGGTAGCAAAGGCGATTGAAATGACATTCAAATGACCGACGGTGATGGCAGCAAATCCGGCGGTCATTATTAAGCCCATGACCAGCACGATGTAGGTGATACTCAATAATTTCAGTGACCGCAAGCCTATCCACTGCACAACAAACACCAACACTAAAGAGAGTATGCCAGCCAGTTGGGCACCTGTCATAACACTTTCCAGCTCATCGTGTTCCAGGGCGGTTTCGCCCGTAATGCGGATTTTAACGGACGGATTTTCGGTCATGATGGCATGTGCCGCTTCACGGGCTGAGGTTTGTGCGACATCCGCAGGCAGCATCTCACTAAAATTCAACTTGGGCTTGGCAATAACCAAGGTACGATTGGCATCGGTATTAAGCTTATCTTCCGCCAATAAGCTTTGCCAGGATAAGCGCTGTGGTTTGCCACTGAGTTGATGGTTGATGTTGTTGTCAATCGCAACCAGCAAAGGATTTAATTCCATCGGCAGGTTTTCATCGCGCTTGTTCAAGGCCAGGCTGATGATTTCAAACAGCCCGTCAAGATGATAGTTTTGCGCAAGATGACCAATAAACGGTTGGGCATCAGTTAGTTTTTTAGCCAGCGCATCAAGATCCGCTTGTTCTAAATAGAGCAAGGCTTGTTGCCTGAAAAAAGCATTATCGGTCGGGATTGTGACGTTGTCGAAGCGATCTGTTTGTGCACTTAACAGGTTTTGCAGCTTATTGGCAGCCAGCGTGGTTTCTTCAGGGGTTTGCGCTTCCACGATGAGAATTAAGGTTGCTGCATCTTGCGGGAAAGCCTTGTCAATCCGCCTTTGGTTTTGCTGGAACGGCAAGTCGGGGGAGAGCATCTCAGCGGTATTGGTGTTAATGCCGAGATGGTTATAGACATGGTAAGAAACGCCCCCGCACAACAAAAAGGACAACACTAGCAACGTCCACGGAAAACGTATGATCTGCCGCTCGCACCAGTGCAGAAATGTGTCGATAAAAGATGTGTGCTGCTTGGGCATACGTATTTATTGTTGAATTGTGTAAGTGAATGCGTTTTTGGGAAGCGTTGTCACGAGATTAAGCTGTTTGGCAACACGTTTTAAGGTTTTTTTAGCGGCATGAAAGTGCAAACCTAACTTTATCAACCCAGGCAATTCGGCTGGATGCAGCAACAGAAACAACAGCAACTTACCCAAAATAACTTCACCTCGCTCGTTGAGGGCATGACTGACGGCTTTGGGTAAATCCATGTTGAGGGGATCGGCTATTGCCCGTATGGACAGGAACGGCAAGTCGTGGCTTTGCGCCACCTTGGCAATGGCGGCGCTCTCCATATCCAGCGCTATTGCGCCCGTTGCACTGCCGATCTGTGCCTTATCATGGCTGGATGCAACAATGCGCCTACTTTCCGCCAGCTTTCCTGTATAGGTACGCAAAAGTGTGTATTTTGCAAGGCAAGTTTTTGCATGAATCAACCAATCCTCGTTGTTTAGGCCAAACTCAATATTATCTGAATCGACACAACTATTGGCTAAAACTAAATCCCCAGACTTGAATGATACGTCTAAACCCGCCGCACAACCCCAGCTAATAAGCTGATTTGCACCTTGTTTTACCAATAATTCGGACGCAATGCGGGCATTCTCATGACCTGCACCCGAGTAAACCACCCATATTTTTTCGGCAAGATGCCCAATGCACCCTTTCTCAAGTCGCTTTGATGTCAGGGTGCTAAGTTCTTCAGGTAAGGCAACAACAATTCCTGTAATCACCGATTAAGTTCGTTGCGGTACCGGGCGAGCGCCCAAAGCGGGAAAAACTTGTCGTAACCGTGGTATTTAAGATAGAAGACCCTAGGGAAACCGGGGGCGGTAAAGCACGCATCATTCCAAACGCCGTCGGCTTGTTGGGTACGTAAGATGAAATCAATGCCCGCTTTGACTTCTGGGCTGTGGACTTCACCCGCAGCAATCAAGCCCAAGACTGCCCAGGCCGTTTGGAAAGCGGTGCTAAAATGGTACTTGCCGCTGTAACTGGTATCGTGATAACTGTAATTATCTTCGCCCCAACCACCATCTTCACGCTGTACACTCTTCAAATATTTTACGGCATTAAGGTACATCGGATCGGTTTTAGGTACGTTGGTTTGTTCCAGGCCAAGCAAAACAGACCATGTTCCGTAGACATAGTTGGTCCCCCAACGGCCAAACCAGGAACCATCTGCTTCTTGATCGGAACGCAAATAGTTGATGCTGCGTTCCAGGGCAGACAGATATAGCCCCTGCTCTTTTCCGGCTCTCGCCATCAACATTGCACAACGGGCACTGACATCCGCTGTGGGCGGATCGAGCAATGCGCCGTGATCGGCAAAGGGGATTTCATTCAAATAATAACAGGTGTTATCGACATCAAATGCGCCGTATCCGCCATTTTTGGACTGCATACCCTCTATCCAGCGCGTTGCCCGGTGGATAGATTCATCAAGGTTTGGCAAGTTTGAGTCTGCCATGGCAAAAGCCACGACAGCGGTATCGTCTACATCAGGATAATGCGGATTGGCATATTGGAATGCCCAACCGCCACCTGCCAAATCCGGCTTTGAAACACGCCAATCGCCCGGTTCATCGGATAACTGTACGCTTTTCAACCAATCGTATGCTCTGGATAGACTTTTAGCATTACCTGATTTGTCGGATTCTTGTAAGGCCAGTGCTGCGAGTGCGGTATCCCAAACAGGGGAAACGCACGGTTGGCAAAAAGCTTCATTTTCACTGATGACCAGCAACTTATCAATCGCCTTACGTGCGGTTACAACATACTCATGATCTTTTGGGAAGCCCAACAACAACAAAGATTCATAAGAATTGACCATCGCAGGAAAAATACAGCCTAAGCCATCTTCGCCATTCAAGCGTTCGATAATCCAGTCTTTGGCCTTTTTTATGGCGCGGTCATGTACTTTCAGTGGGATAAATGGCTCGGCTAATCGGCCAAATTTATCCAGTCCCAGAAAAATTTTATTTAGAAAAGTCCTTTCAGGGAAATAGTGTTTTTCTTCATCAGGATGAATAACAAAAAGCTCCAAAATACTTATATTATTGGGATTTTTTGCAGTTGCCTTTAACGTACACAGAATAAACAGCGGCACCATAACCGTCCTGGACCAATATGAAACCTTATCCAGATGGAACGGAAACCATTTGGGAAACAACATAATTTCAGGCGGAATAAACGGCACACCACGCCAAGGCAGTTGCTCGAAGATGGCAAGTGCGATACGCGTGAAAACATTGGCTTTTGCAGCACCGCCTTGGCTCAGGACGTATGACCTTAATCGAACCATGTGTGGGGCATCGACTGAATCCCCTGCCATTTTTAAGGCATAATAAACCTTGACGCTGCAACTGATGTCGCCTGGGCCGTGAGTAAATAGAGGATAGCTGCCGTCCTTAGACTGCTTGGAACGCAGAAAATTGGCGATTTTAGCTTGCAACGGCTCGTCGATCTCACCCAAATAGTGCATCATCATGATGTATTCGGACGGAATGGAGCAATCGGCTTCCAGGTCGAATACCCAATAGCCGCGCTTATCCTGAAGGCTCAAGAGCTTTTCTTGGGCTTTTTTTATGGCTAAATCGAGATGGTCATCCTTAAAAACAATTGGCGTAGCTGTGCTTTGGCTGTTCTGTGTTTGTGTTGCTGAGTTTGCGTCGGTAAACATTATCAATCCCCTAAATATCTAACGTTGCTGGGAAACGCGTGGCGAGTAGATCCAATCTGGATCGTGTAAGCCCTGACTGGTTAGATTGAATAGCAGACTTAGCAAGCTATTGCTTCGACCTACCAGTTTAGTGGCAAAAATCGTCGATTTGACGCTATTTCGTGTAATTTTGACCTGACCAGATTGGGTAAATCCTAGGTTCTGTTTGATTTTTTTCAAGGTCAATACAGCCATGCCTAGCGCCCACAGACAGAAATTTCTTATGCCTGTTTCATGGCTGGGAATTAATTGGGTAAACTTTAAGGCATTGTGGAGATGGGCGTGGGCAACACTGATTAAATGCTCCAATCCTGTCCTGAAATTAGCGTCATTAGTTTTTGCCGTTAGAGTATTCAGGTCGAATCCGGTCTCAGAAAAGACATCTTGCGGCAACCAGCAAACGCCGCGCTCGGCATCATCCCAAATATCTTTTAATATATTGGTCATTTGTAAGCCCTGACCGAAAGACACCGCTAAAGTGAGCATTTCATCCCGATGTTGGGCAATTTGTGGCGAGTAATGGCAAAACAAGCTGGTCAGCATCTCACCAACGCAACCCGCCACGTAATAGCAATAACGATCCATATCAGTCAGCTTGGGCAAGCCATTGTGCATATTTTCGGCCTGGAAGAGGGGCATACCTTCCGCCATGACTTCCACACATGTAGACAAAGCAGATATCTGTTCCTTATCGAATTGATGCGTTATGTCGATTACCCTGGGAATTACATGGATCAGGACGTGTTCTGCCGGGAGGGTATTGCTTGATAACAAGGGCGCAAGTTCCCTGACAAACGCTTCGGAAGCTTTGCCTGTTTTGACTACCGTAATGAAGCCATGGCAAAAATGCTTTTTCTGCTCAGGCGAAAGTGACACTTCATCTTCGATGGTATCGACAATTCGGCACAACAAGTACGCGTTAGCCACTGCCCTGCAAAGGCTTTCCGGCAACTGCGGAATCGTCAGGGCAAAAGTTCTGGACACGCCCTCAAGCAATGCCATTTGAAATTCATCATCAGTCATGGCATCAAGCGACATCCTGTTTTCTAGGGATAATTGAGTTCCGCGCATGAGGTTTTTGTCGTGCTGTTGTGGGCTTAGGTGTTTACCAAGTGTGTCTCATAATAGCCTGTTTGTTGGTAATTTGCAAAATAATGTTGTTTTGTTACCAATATTGCTATTAAAGTGTGTTACAATTAACTCATATTTATAGTAATAACTGGAATTACATTAAAGTTTGGCGTTTTTCTACCGCCCTGTGAATACAATAATTACTAAAGAATATATTGGCTTGATGGTGCTGGGATTATTCAAAAAACCCCGTTCAAACAATGTATTCCACAGCATCGGTTAAGCTAGGCCGATTGTGTGTCCGTTTTGTTTTACAGTTGAAACCACCAACAATGAACTAATTTGTTACACTTTAGTCAGATTGTTGTTTTTGAACGACAGGCGACACTTTTCCTGCAATGCTTTTGCCTAATGGCGTAGTCATTGCCGGGCTTTATAAATTTGAATTTTTTGGAGATACACACATGGGAGTTCCTTTACGTCAACAGCTAACTGTAGCCAGTTACCTAATGAAACAAAAACTGAAGGGCGTTAAAAAATATCCTCTGGTTCTCATGCTCGAACCCCTGTTTCGATGCAATTTAGCCTGTGCTGGCTGCGGCAAAATCGACTACCCCGATGAAATCCTCGATAAGCGCTTGTCTTTCGATGAATGTATGCAAGCAGTCGATGAATGTGGCGCTCCCATGGTATCCATACCCGGTGGCGAACCCTTAATCCACAAAGAAATGCCGCAAATTATAGCTGGCATAATTGCACGCAAAAAATATGTCTACCTGTGTACCAATGCCCTGCTACTTAAAAAACGGATAGACGATTACACGCCATCCCCTTATTTGACTTTCTCAATTCACTTGGATGGAATGCAAGAAAGACATGACACTTCTGTCTGTCAGGATGGCGTTTTTGATAGGGCGGTTGAAGCCATTAAATTGGCACTAGCCAAAGGCTTTAGGGTCACAGTCAACTGCACCCTGTTCCAAGGCGAAAAAGACCATGAAGTTGCAGAATTCCTGGATTACTGTATGGAATTGGGCGTTGAAGGCGTAACCATCGCACCGGGCTTTAGTTATGAACATGCGCCACAGCAGGATGTTTTCATTAAAGGCACTGATGTAAAAGAACTGTTCCGAGGCATCTTTAGGATTGGCAAAAACCGTAACTGGAAGCTCAATCACTCCTCCTTATACCTTGATTTTTTGGCGGGCAATCAAAGTTACAACTGCACCCCTTGGGGTAACCCTACCCGTAACGTATTTGGCTGGCAAAAACCCTGCTATTTATTGTCTGACGAAGGCTATGCGGCAAGCTTCAAAGAACTGATTGACACCACTGCCTGGGAGAAATATGGCACCAGTAACAATCCAAAATGTGCAAGCTGCATGGCTCACTGTGGTTATGAAGCAACCGCCGTTGAAGATATGTTGAAACATCCGTTAAAGGGTTTGCTGACTGCAATTAGAGGCCCAAGAACTGAAGGGGATATGGTGCCCGAGCCCGTACCTCAATATGTTCAAGCAAAAACGCGACCAACCCTGTCGGGAATTCCAATCCACGTTGAATAACACCGTTTTCGCAAACAAAGTAAAACACTGACTATCACGAGGTCTAAAACGATGGGCAAAAAAATCCTAAATCTGGTCATTTTAGCTTGCCTATGCATGGCGGGGGCATCCCCCCTCTATGCACTGGAACAAAGCAAATCAACGGCAGGGAAAATCGTTGATAAATTTCAGGAAGAATTAATAGATGTCATGAAGAATGGCAAAAAACTTGGCTATTCAGGTCGATATGACAAGCTGAAAGACCCTGTCACCAATAGTCACGACTTACCCAAAATTGCCCGTATTGTGGTCGGTAAAGAATGGGAAAAATTGAATGGAACACAGCAACAACAACTAGTTGATGTGTTTAGCCGTTTGAGCATCGCTTCTTATGCACATAATTTTAAGGACTACTCTGGAGAAAGCTTCACCTTCGACAATGAGGAAGAAACCACACGCGGCGGGCTTGTCATTCATACGCACTTGACGATTCCTGACGATAAGCCGGTCAAGTTCGATTATATGCTTAAGGAAAAAGGTGATAGCTGGCGGATCATCAATATTATCGCCAACGGCGTTAGTGATTTGGCTTTGAAAAGATCCGAATACACCACCATTTTGCAGCGCGAAGGATTTGATGCTTTAATAGCCAAAATCAATGAGAAAATTGATAATTATTCTAAGCAGTAAAAAAGATTGAATATTAAGGTTTTTTGCACATGAACAGGCCTCATAAAAATTCGCTGCACAATCCGGCTAAACACATTTTATCATGCTTAATACTGGGGCTTGTTATTGGCCTTAGCGGCTGTGCTACGACTAAAGGCCCATCAGGGTCACAAGAAGCAAGCAATAAAGCCGATCCTTACGAAAACTTTAACAGAAAGGTGTTTGGTTTCAATAACAATGTCGATACTTATGTCGCGAAACCTATTTCAAATACCTACAAAGCTGTCACACCTGATTTCATGCAAACTGGGGTTTCCAATTTTTTCAATAACCTGAAAAATATCAATGTTATTCTTAATGATGTATTTCAGGCAAAATTTGAACAAAGCGGCCGCGACACTCGACGATTTTTAATGAACTCGACACTGGGCATGGCCGGACTATTTGATGTGGCGAAAACCGTCGGCCTGGAACAGAATGACGAGGATTTCGAGCAAACGCTTGCCGTATGGGGCGTACCCCAAGGCACTTATTTTGTGCTCCCCTTTTGGGGGCCGGTTACCACGCGCGGCATTCCAGGCGGAGTCTTTGATGCGGCTGCAAACCCTTCTACTTACTTAGGCGTGGGCCTGCCTATAGCATCTGTGCAGATGTTGTCTTTGGTTAACACCAGAGCAAGCGCGGAAGGTGCGCTAAAATTTATTGATGAGGCAGCGCTTGACCCCTATGTCTTCACACGGGAATCATTTTTACAGTGGCGCAATCATTTAGCCAGTGACGGCAAAACTGACGCATCATCTGATATGACTGACATAGATGCTGATTTACTCGAAGATGAACAGAGTAATGGTAAGAAAGTGGATGCTAAAAACGGAGCTGTCAGCAAAGGGCCTTTACCATCCGGTATAGTTTCCAGTACAAAAAACACTACCGTGACACCATTGGACGCGAAAAACAAAAATACGCTGCGGCTTATCCCGCCCGGTACAGACAAGAATTCAACTATCAATGTCCTGAAACTTCAGGGAAAAACTAAAAAGGAAGCCGCAGATCCCCTCAAAAACTAACTATCGTTGAATGTAGTTAGAAATGTATCAAGGTATGGATTTCGTAAGCACTAAGTTTATCCCTGCCTTTCAGAAAATCCAATTCCACGACAAAAGCACAAGCCTCGACTTTTGCACCTGTCTTTTCTACTAATTCACAACTCGCTTTTGCAGTGCCTCCGGTAGCAAGCAAATCGTCTATCAATAACACCCGGTCATTTGCATCGAAAGCGTCGATGTGTACCTCCAGTGTTGCTGAGCCGTATTCCAGATCATAAGCGACACTTTGGACATCATAAGGTAGTTTTCCTGGTTTACGCAAAGGCACAAAAGGCAGCCCTAGTTCCCAAGCCACCAGTGATCCAAAAATAAACCCACGGGCTTCCATGCCTGCAACAGCGGTAATATCCCTTCCTAAAAAGGGTTGCAACAATTGATGGACAGACAATCGTAAAGCCGCAGGGTCTTTTACCAGCGGGGTAATATCTTTAAAGATAATGCCCGGCTTCGGAAAATCGGGAATATCACGAATTTTACTTCTCAGTCTATCCATTAGTTCACTACCAATATATCTTATAAATCAATCAGCTATCCAATTCAAGCGCAAATTCTTGAATTTGTTTCAATATCCCCTGCCCATCCAGCCCACAGAGGCCAAGGAGTTCCTCCCGTGTGCCTTGCTCGACAAATGCATCAGGCAGCCCGATGTTGAGGGTGTACCTGAGGATCTTATTTTTGTGCAGGAAGGTGTTGACGGCGCTGCCCGCGCCGCCGGATATGACGTTCTCCTCTATTGTCACTATGATCTCGTGGCTGTTGGCGAGTTCGACGATGAGCTGTTCGTCCAAGGGCTTGACAAAGCGCATGTTCACGACGGTGGCGTTGAGTTCCTTTCCTGCTGCTTCCGCTGGGGCGACCATGCTGCCCCAGGCGAGGATGGCGATGCGTTCGCCTCGTTGCCTAACTTCGGCCTTGCCAATCGGCAAGGTGGTGAGTTCTTTTTCTACGGTAACGCCCGGGCCTTTGCCCCTGGGGTATCTGACCGATGCAGGGCCTTGGTGCAGGAAGCCGGTGGTGAGCATCTGGCGGCATTCGTTTTCGTCGGCGGGCGCCATGACGGTCATGTTGGGGATGCAGCCGAGGTAGCTGTGGTCGAAGCTGCCGGCGTGGGTGGGGCCGTCCGGGCCTACAAGCCCTGCCCTGTCCAAGGCAAACAGGACATCGAGGTTCTGGATGGCAACGTCGTGGATAAGCTGGTCGTAGGCGCGTTGCAGGAAGGTGGAATATATTGCCACGACGGGCTTCGCGCCTTGGCAGGCTTGGCCTGCGGCCAGGGTGACGGCGTGTTGTTCGGCGATGGCGACATCAAAATAGCGTTTGGGGTAAAGCTCTGAGAATTTGACGAGGCCTGAGCCTTCGCGCATGGCGGGGGTGATGCCAAGCAAGCGTCCGTCCTGTTTTGCCATGTCGCACAGCCAGTTGCCGAAGACTTCTGTATAAGTCGGATGTGCCGAGGGCTTGCCTTTGGGCAGGCTGTCTTGGGTGGGGTCGAAGGCGGGTACGCCGTGGTAGGCCAGGGGGTCGTTTTCGGCGGGGGCATAACCTTTGCCTTTTTTGGTGACGATGTGCAGGAAGCGGGGGCCGGTGATGTGCTTGAGGCTTTCCAGGGTTTCCACCAGCATGTCGACGTCATGGCCGTCGATGGGGCCGATGTAGTTGAAGCCAAGCTCTTCAAACAGGGTGCCGGGGACGATCATGCCTTTCATGTGTTCTTCAGTCCTGCGGGCAAGTTCCCAGACGCTGGGCATTTTGCTGAGGGCTTTTTTGCTTTCTTGGCGGACGGAGGAGTAGAGTTTGCTCGACAATATCTTGGTCAGGTAGTTGTTCATCGCGCCGACGTTGGGCGAGATGGACATGTCGTTGTCGTTGAGGATGACGAGCAGGTTGGCGTCGATGGCCCCGGCATGGTTCATGGCCTCGAAGGCCATGCCGCCGGTGATGCTGCCGTCGCCGATGATGGCGACCATCTGTTTGTGCTCGCCCTTGAGCTCGGAGGCAATGGCCATGCCTAAGGCGGCGCTGATGGAGGTGCTGGAATGCCCTACCCCGAAGGCGTCGTATTCGCTCTCGGCGCGGTTGGGGAAGGCGCAAACGCCATCGCGGGTGCGGATGGTGGTCATCCGGTCTTTGCGGCCTGTGAGTATCTTGTGGGGATAGGCCTGGTGGCCGACATCCCAGACCAGTTGGTCGTTGGGGGTGTCGAAGACGTAATGCAGGGCGACGGTCAACTCAACCGTGCCTAGGCCCGCCGAAAAATGGCCGCCGGATATGCTGACGGTTTGGGTCAGAAATTCCCGCAGTTCTTTAGACAGGGCTTTTAATTGTCCCTGCCCTAACTTCTTGACATCTGCGGGATAGGTGATGTTTTTTAAAAGGGGATAACTTCCCGGTACTTTCGTATTGGGGTCGATTGCATGGGGTGGGATAACTTTTAGCGTCGGCACCTGGATTTCTGCAATCACTTCGGCCGCCAAAACAGTATCCGTTTCTCTACGTTTAGGTGATTGTTTCATAATACCTTTCTCAAAATAGTTAATAGCTCAATAAGCAACATCGACATAAACACACACATCAATGATCGCGTTGAATAATATAAAGCGACAGGTCACGCAGCAAATCCGCTTCCGCGCCAAAAACGCCTAAACTGTCGATCGCTTTCTCATGTAATTCTTGTGCCTTTTGCTTGGCTCCCGCCATTCCGAGTAAAGCTGGGTAAGTCGGCTTGTCGTTTTCTTTATCCTTGCCTTGGGTCTTGCCTAAGGTCGCCGTGTCGCTTTCTTCGTCCAGGATGTCGTCTTTGACCTGGAAAGACAGGCCTATACATTTAGCGTAATGGTCAAGTTTTGTCGCTGTGATCGGGTCTATATCTGCTTTTGCCAACGTTGCCATCGTGACGCTTGCCCGAATCAATGCCCCGGTTTTATGGATGTGCATATTTTCCAGCTCAGGCAGATTTAACTGTGTACCTACGGATTCAAGATCAATAGCCTGACCACCGACCATCCCTTGAGACCCACTGGCTTTAGCCAAGGTAGTAATCATAAGCAAACGGTTATCCGCAGAAGCTGAAATACTGGCATCATGCGCCAAGGTCTCAAAAGCCAATGCCTGTAATGCATCGCCCGCCAAAATCGCCGTCGCTTCATCAAAAGCAATATGGCAGGTCGGCTTACCACGCCTGAGAGCATCGTCATCCATCGCAGGCAGGTCATCGTGGATCAATGAATACACATGGATGAATTCAACAGCACAGGCAATGCCGTCAACGGCTTCAGGATTCATGCCTAGCGTCTTACTGGTGCAATACGTCAGCATAGGGCGCATCCTTTTGCCGCCATCCAATACACAATAACGCATCGCGCTATGTAATTTTTGTGGCAGTATATTTTCGCTGGGTAGCCTCATTTCCAAGGCTTTTTCTACCCGATGTTGGCAAAATGAAAGATATTCTTTTAGCGCATTACTCATCAGCGAAGGACTCCAGTGCTTGGCCGCCGTTTTTATCGATCAAAATCTGCACTTTTTGCTCCGCCTCCTGCAAGGCTTTTTGGCACGAACGGGTAAGATTTACCCCGCGCTCAAAGGCCTGTAAGGCCTCTTCCAAAGAAATATCGCCACGCTCAAGCCGATTAACCAGTTGTTCCAGTTCTGCAAGCGTATCTTCAAATGATGGCGAAGCTTTCTTTTTCGGCATGTTGTTGAAATGCAATAAAGCGACAGTTTGTTAATTTTCTACAACATTATATATGAGGTTGCTTTTAAGTGCCTAAGAAAAGCGTCTTTATTGTTGAAGTTGATTGTTGTTAACCGGGACTTATCGACTTTGTGGATGACTCTTGATTCAGAAAGAACCTTCGATGTTGTTTATGACCGACTGAATCAATAACACTTTTTCGGTGTGCTTGAGCTGTTTAATCGCAAATTCCCGCTTGCTTGCTGAACTACGGTTATGCCCATCTTCGGCATAAGCCACTTTTACTGGCTGCCGACCACGGAAATATTTTGCGCCTTGTGTTCCGCAATGCTGGCTAAATCGCCTGGAAAGATTATTGGTTATACCCGTGTACAGTGAATTATCGCTGCACAGAATGATGTATACCGTCCAATTGGTAGAAGTTGATGCCAAAACTTATCTCATAACTGTTGACGTTTACCCATTATCCAACCGCATTCCAATGCGACCATACCCCAGGAAGACTATTGTTTTTTGTCTGATATCGGGGATTATAGTAGCTGCGAACATCAGTGTCCCTGATGATGCTACGCCTAAAGCAGGAATGAGTGTAATTGTCGCTTGCGTCCTCATTACAAGCCTGCTATTTTTCACCATTGATTCGGCCCGATTATGGTTGAACCATTCGGGCTGAGCCCTTCGATAAACTCAAGAGAGCCTTGTCGAAGCCTACTGGCTTTTCGACAGGCTCGAGGCGAACTGAGTTAATATTTCACCTTCACAATGCCGAATCAATAAGTTGTAACATCATTCGCTCCGCTATTTTTGTTTGCGACGTAGATTACCATTTCTGGTAATTGTGATATTTTAGAAACATGAATACACAAGTTATAAGGTTATAATACAAATCTATGCACTACCGAAATTACAAAAAACTAAACTATAGGTAATTATTAAAATGCGTAAATTATTGTTAAGTCTGTGTTTGATTTTTCTAAGCATTACTGTAAATGCCGAGGTTGTCGGAAAAGAAGGTATATCGCCCGCAATCATGGATCAAATTTATAAAAAACACCCCAACGCGTTGGATTTTACAGTCGAGAAAAGAATTCATTTTTCTCAAGATTTATTAAAAATCTATTATAAAGAAGGGGAAGAAAAATTCGTCGATTACTTCAGGCCTGATGGTCATTTCTTCGTTTCTGGACTCCTTATCGCCGCCGACGATATGATGTTCACTGACAGCAAAGAAAAGTTAAAAGCGGCTTTTAACGAATATAAAATTAAACATGCTGTATTAATCGTTAATCCCAATGGTGCCGGTGAAGAGTATGACGTGATACTTGAAACCGCTGGTAAAACCTGGAATGTCCTGATTGATAAGAAAGGCAATTTAGAAAAAACCGAAGTCAATTAAGTTTTTACCATTTTTATAGCAGTGCCGCTGGTAATACCCATCCCAGAAAGTTCTGATAGGATACCGGAGAAGGTTAGGATGAGGGAATTTATATAACAACTTTTTGGGATTGGTATAACCCGTGCTATAACTGTTGCTACCCTCGTATTGAATACAGATAATGGGTTTCCAGGAAGACATCTGCATAAGCTTTGTATGATACCAAACTTCACTCCCCGCCTTGACATTCTGCCACCACCCCAGCGTCTACTTTGGGACGAACTGTCCGCCGTGCCCCATGAATTTACACTCTATGGGGGTACGGCTCTTGCACTTCATCTGGGGCATCGTGAATCGGAGGACTTCGATTTTTTCGGTATCAAACCACTCGATCCGACGCACTTGGTTCCCGCCCTGCCTTTTCTTGCGGAAGCCATCGTTACCCAGCGCGAACCGAACACGTTCAGTTGTACGGTGGATCGTGGCGGCGTAATCAAACTCTCTTTTTTTGGGCTGCCAAGACTTCCCCGCCTTTTGCCACCGCTCCTCGCACCCGATAACGGTTTACAGGTGGCCGCCTTGCTTGATCTGGCGGGAACAAAGGCTTCGGTTGTGCAAGTACGCGCCGAAGCGAAAGACTATCTTGACCTTGACGCGCTTTTCACGGACGGACGGATTGATTTACCGACCGCCCTTGCCGCCGCATTGTTGCTTTATGGCGCAACCTTTAACCCGCAAAGCACCTTGAAAGCCCTCTCCTACTTCGAGGACGGCAATCTCCGAGGCTTACCATCGCCTGTTAAAGACCGTTTGGCGAAAGCCGCGCGGGAGGTTGATTTGGATCATTTGCCCGTTTTGGAGGAGGGACAGACCCGATGAAGACGATCCCCCTTACGCCGGACACCGAAAATCTGGCGCATCGTCTTATCTGGTTTGAAGAGCCGAAAGAAGCTTTGTCCGACACGTTCCGTTTTGTCGCCTACGCCCTTGCCCGTGCGACGCATGAGGATATGAAGCTCTTGCGCCAATTTCTGAGCGACGATGATCTTCGTAAAGCCCTTGATAATATACCGCCTGGGATCGTTGATGCACGCTCATGGGCGTATTGGAATTCTAAGCTGGGACGATACCCCGCGCCGCCGATGCCGAAGCGTAATTTGGATTAAGGCATGAGCCTTCCTTCTACGATACGGTCGAATCAGGGCGATCCTACTTACACAATTTACCCGCCATCATTTTTGCGGATAGCGTGCGAAACAATTCCTTTGGCCTTCTACTTCTTGAAGACAGGCGAGACAGTTGCATTGCTGGTGTTACGGGATGTGTCTTTACACGAAGCCGTTAAGATGAACGTCGATGCCTCCATAGACAATATGCCGTTTTTTGTGTTGCTCCCTGCTTTCTTGGCAACTTCCAAGTTTACAAGCTGATTATTGGTAACCAATTTTCCGTTGAGCGTTGCTGATGACATTGGATTTGCACTACAAATGTCGCTGCAACTGTAGGTAACCTTGAACGTGCCTTCGGTTTTCTCCACTTTTACCGGAACAAGTGCCGCCGAAAGAACCGATGACGTTGTGTCTTTGACCGTCACGTTAACAGAAGCGGTTGCCGTCCCACCTGTGTTGAGCGTGCCATTGTCAACGGTCAATGCGATGGGATTTACGCCGAGTGGCAGGGAGACGGTTGGCGTCGGTCCGCTTGCCGTGCCGAATGATCCTTTCCAGAGGAAGGTGAGTGGATTGCCCTGATAAGGGTCTGAGGATAGCGTCCCATCAAGTGTGACAGGCGTACTGGTTGGGCCTGTGCATTCCACGGTCTTGTCGGAACCCGCATTGGCGATAGGCTGGCTGTTACAGGTCGGACACTGACTACCATTTAAGACTTCAACGGGCAAACTTGCCGTTAAAACGGTTTGGGGTGACGCTATCGGTTGATAGGTTACATCAATTGTTGTTTTACCCGCATTGACAGCAGTTACCCACCCATTACCATCGATAGTCACAACAGATTCATTGTTACTTTTCCAATTCGTAATGGGCACCTGCGTTAAACTGGTAACGCTCCCATCTTGAAGCATACCATCCAAATGTAAATCCGTTCTGGCTCCTGGATAATTAAGCGTTAAGGGGCCTAAGGTAGCAAATGAGGTTGGCTTCAGGGGATTGCCAATGGGACTATACTCGGTCATGCTAATTCGTATATTAGTGGGGATACTTTGTGGTGCTACATAAATCATCACCATTTCTGGCATCGTGACATAGTCATTATCGCCTAGTCCGACCGCTGTGATGTCATACAAACCTGATTTAGTGTCCGCCGGTATATTGGCATTAAAGGCAAACGATCCTGAACCGGCTTGAGGAGGAATATCTGGAAACGCATCTTTTCCAAACACCGTGACTTGTTTTACCTGTGTGTCAGTCGTACTAACAATGATTGGGAGAGTCTGTCCGGCGATTACGACCAGCCCGTCCCTAGGTTCTGTTGACGTTTCACCAATAAGGTAGAATTGACCGATTTGGATGGCATGAACCGGATAGAATTAAGCGATGAGGAG
>Ga0302321_100001345_pt1 | contig 21014 bp, 16 predicted proteins | sample Fen_T0_1_FD_202505 | JGI IMG/M metagenome (GOLD analysis project Ga0302321, IMG submission 202505) | Peat permafrost microbial communities from Stordalen Mire near Abisko, Sweden - Fen_T0_1 | ecosystem: Environmental > Terrestrial > Soil > Wetlands > Permafrost | place: Sweden: Abisko...
ATACGATTGGTTTCTTGCAGGGAACTGCCTGCGGGCGAAAGGTAATCGACGATGAACCCGCCTTCGTCCATCTCCGGCAGCAGGTCTGTGCCAAGCGAAAGAAATGCCGTAACAGAGACAGCGATGACGATGACGGCGAAGGCAGCTATCCATTTTGGCCGCTCCAGCCCGAAGCGCAGCCAACGTTCGTAAAAGTCCACCATGCGACGGAAGCGGCCCGTGAGGCTCGCGTCTTCCGCAGCCATCAGCTTTTGTTTGTCGTCCAGGTCGCTTTGCTGCGGCGCTCCTCCATGCGAGCCGCGAATGAAGTACTGGCTGAGCGTGGGCGTCCACGTCAGTGCCAGTCCGAGCGACGTAAGCAGCGACACTCCGACCGTAATCGCAAGTGCGCGGAAGAATACGCCGAAGACGCCCGTCATCGAGATCAGGGGCAGGAAAACCACGATCGGCGTTATCGTAGAACCGATCAGCGGAACGGTGATCTCACCCAGTGCGCTCTGGATCGCTTCCAGCCGCCCTTGCCCGGCGTCTCGGTGCAACGCGACGTTTTCCACCACCACGATCGCGTCGTCAATCACCAGACCGACGGCGGCCGCCAGCCCGCCAAGCGTCATCAAGTTAAAGCTTTCGTTGAGCACCTTAAGCGCAATGAAGGTGATCAACACCGTAGCCGGGATCACCAGTACAGCGACTACGGAAGTACCCCAGTCGCGGAGAAATAGCACCATGATGAGCGAAGCGAGGACGACTCCAATGAGAATGGCATCGCGCACGCTGTGGATCGAATCCACCACCAGGCCCGATTGGTCGTAGAACGGCTCGAGATGAACTCCTGGTGGCAGGGATTGCCGAATGCGCTCGACCTCCGCGTGTACTTCATTGGCAACGGCGACGGTATTGCCGTCCGGCTGTCGGTTGACGCTTAACAGCACTGCCGGTTTCCCGTTCGCTGTCACGATGGTGTACACCGGCTTCACGCCCGCCGAGACGGCAGCCACGTCAGCCACCTTTACTGGCACGCCCGCCTGCGTATATTTGATGACGACCTGCCCCAGCTGGTCTGGATCATGCAGTTGTGCGTCGACCAACCCAAGGTATAACTGGTGGTTCTGCTCGAGCAGGCCCGGAGAGTCGATGAGGTTGGTGCGCCTCACTGCTTCGAGGATGTCCGTGACCGTGACGCCTGCCGCCAGAAGCTTCGCCGGATCCGGAGTAATGTGGAATTCTGGTTCCTGTCCTCCCTGGACCAGAACCGTCGCGACGCCGTCGAGGCGATTCAGGCGCGGTTTCAACTCATACGTGGCCAGTGTCCAAAGCTGGGTTTGTGGAACCGTATCTGAAGTAAGGCTGTAACCAATGATGGGAAAGCTTGCAAACGTCAGCCGATGCGTCTGTATCACTGCGGTCGGCGGCAGCGTGGTGCGAACGTTTGCCAGCGCGGCATCGACAAGCTGCAACGTCGTCACCATGTTCACGTTCCAGTCAAAAAAGAGGTCGATTTCCGCAGAGCCCCGACCGGTGATGGAGCGGACCTCCTGCAAGCCTGGCACGCTGTTAACCGATTCTTCGATAGGCCGGGTGATTGTCACCATCATCTGGTCGATTGGCATTACGCCGTTATCCACGCCAATCAGAACGCGAGGAAAGTTGGTGGTAGGGAAGACGGCTATGGGAATCGTGAACGCGAGGTAAGTTCCCGCCGCGATCAAGATCAACACCAGAAAGATGATGGACTTCCCATACCGCGAAAACCAGTACTTCTGGCCTTCACTCGAGGGAACGCGCATTTGCTGCAGCAAGGATTGGAGTCGTTCGCGCATTGGGCCTAGTCTTTCGCCCCAACCGGCTTGGCCGCACCAGGCTTGTCAGGTTCGGCGATCTTCACCTTGGTCTTGTCAGGCAAACCGTAAGAACCGCCAACGATGACGGTTTCTCTCCCGTTCAATCCTTTCGTAATCTGTATGATTTCACCCTCGCGAATGCCGGTTTCCACTTCCGTCTGCATCGCTTTGCCGTCCTGGATTACCATCACAGTCGTCCCGCCTTTCGGCGATTTCAGAACAGCTGACGCCGGTACCACCACGGCATCGCTGAGTGTCCGGGCCACCATCTCCACCGTGACTGACGAACCCGGGCGGAGGCCTCCATCAGGGTTGGGCGCTTCGATCCAAACCTCAACCGTAGTGCTGTTGGCATCGAGCGCCGGACTGACCAGCGTGACCTTGCCCTTCGCCTCGATGCCACCTGCAGCTTTCATATTGGCGGCGTCACCTATTTTGAGTTGTGAAGCCTCGTCCTGTGGGATATGGGCTTTAGCAATGACGGAAGAAGTGTCCATCACTGTGAGCAGCGGCGTGCCCGGAGGTGGCGTTTCGCCCGGATAGGTCGGGCGGTCGGTAACCACGCCGTCGATGGGGCTGCGAATTTCCGAGTACCCCAGTTGCGCGGCGGCGCCTTCATGCTTTCCCTTGGCTGAGGTGAGCTGGCCCTCCGCTGATTTCAGTTGCTGCTTCTTCCCGGCTGACTGCAATGCCGTCATGTGCATTGAGGCGATCTCGTATTGCGATTTCGCCTGCGTCAGCGTAACCAGTGACTGATCGTAATCTTTACGCGGCAGCGCACCTTCGTCGTACAACTTCTTACGGCTGTCATAGATCTTCTGCTGCGCGTCGAGGCTTTCTTTGGCGGCCTTCAGGTCGTACTCGGCCTTCTGCCATTCCTCAGGAAGGGCCGAAGTGGTTTCAATCTGGTACGCGGCCTCCGCCTGATGGAAGGAGCCCTTCGTCTCGGTTTCTGCCGCGGCAAGGTCACGGTTTTCAATGACAGCGAGGAGCTGTCCGGTGTGTACATGACTGCCGCGATTGACATAAAACTGCTTTACCGGAGCTACGATCTTGGGTGTGATCGCAGCCTGGTTCTTCGGATAGAGCACCGCCTCACTTCGTATCACTTGCTGAATGGACTTTTTCTCAGCCGTGGCCGCCTGCACCGTGACCACTGGCCCAGCCTCCTCTTCTTTCTTGGAGCACGAAGCCATCAGCAGCACTGTGAGAGCAACTACGAGACACAAGGCAGCCGGAATCTTGCGGCAAGCTTTCATCTAAAAGGTCCCCGTTAGCGTCTGTAGATTGGCAATTGCCAGGTGATATCGCGCCTCACCGTCATGTAAGTTATTGCCCGCCGCCGTCAGTGTGTTTTGTGCATCCACTACTTCGAGGGCGTTCGCCTCACCAGCTTGGTACCGCATATTGGTGAGTCGTAGGCTCTGCTCAGCGAGCTCGGCAGTTTGCTGTAGCGTTTGCATCTGACTGTAAGCCAGCTCTGCCTCACTGTAGAACGATTGCAGATCGGCAATCGCTTGTCGTTGCGCAGCGCTCAATTCCACCTGAGCTTGGTGCCGAACCAGCTCCGCCTGGCGGACTCTGCTTTGAGTGGCGCCCCAGTTCCAAACGGGGATATTCAGCGTGGCGGTTCCGGCATAGCCGAGGTTCTCGACTCCGCTGGGCGCGCGCGTGGCAAACTGGTTGGCATTGATGCCGTAGAACATATCTACCGAAAGAGAGGGCAAATATCCGGCCCGTGCCGCCCCGACTTGCTTGTTAGCCACGCCGAGCGCAGCAAACGCGGCCTGCAACTCCGGATTGCTCTTTGCGGCCATACCTTGTAGTTCGTTCAGCGGAGGAAGCGCGGGCATGGTGCTGAGATCGTTGACCAGGGTGAAATCCTGGAAGAAGTTGGGGAATAGCAACACACCCAACGACAAGCGAGCGTTTTGCTCGCCGAGTTTCGATTCCTCCCAGCCGCGCTTTAGATCGTTAGCCTGAATCTGCGCCTTGAGGGTGTCGGAATGGGCCACCTCGCCTCCCTCTTCCAACTTGCGGCTGAGGTCAAGAAAATGCTGACCTTCGCGGTAAGCGCGCTCGGCATTTGTGGTCCGCGTCTGCGCGGTCAACAGTCCATAGAAGGATTGAACGACTGTCACCGTGAGCCCGCGCGCCGCGATTTCCGCGCGTGCCTTCGCCAGTGCGTGCGCCGCCGCCGCGCGCTGGTAGTCCAGCACTTGGGCTGCGCTAAGGCTCTCATGGGCGACGCCTTGGCTGATGTATTCATGCACACCGTTGGCGCCAACATAGCGTCCTGTAGCAGTTCCGTTGCCTTGGGTATAGAGAAACGCATTGTTGTAGTCCACCCCCGGCAGCAGAGATGCTCGGGATTGGTAGCGATCCTCTCGTGCTAGCCCGAGCTCGGTGACCGCTGCCTGAAACTGTGGACTATTCACCTTCGCACGCTGCAAAGCGTCTGCGAGGGTCAGGACGACCGGTGACGGTGGCGTGCCCACTGGCACAGGCGATGCCGGGGCTTGCGCTTGGGCAGCGGCACACGACGCCAGCAGCCCTAGTGTTAGGTAAGCAATTTTGCTGATCACAAGCACTCTCCCAGCAGAATGCTATCGCACGGCTTAATTCAAGCTGAAGGCTGAACAATGCGCCGTCGCCACAGGCCTGCAATTGAATCAGGACTCCGTTCACCATATCGTTAGACTCGATTGGTGACGGTTACGATTTGTTGCGGAATGCTGCAAGCGGTTTACGTGCCTGGATGTAGTTACACGCTTGCACTCGTTTCTCACGCAGGCAATGTCACGACCATCCGCGTACCCTCTCCCTGCCTGCTCTTCGGTTCAATCGTGCCTCCGTAGGCCTCCACCAGCGCTTTGGAAATCGCCAGCCCCAGTCCATAGCCGCCCGTGTTTCGCGTGCGTGAAGCATCCCCGCGATGGAATCGCTCAAAGATGTGTGGCAGCTCTGCCGCAGGAATTCCGGGGCCGTCGTCAGCAACTTCGACGTATCCACGGCCATTGTCAGACCGCATCTTGATGCGCACGGTCGCGCGGTCCGGACTGAACCGGATAGCGTTCTCCAGCAGGTTTGACCACACTAGCTCCAGATCATCGGGGTCCGCGAACAGTCGCATGGATCCATTCGGCGTGAAGTCGATGGCAATGCCACGTTGATCGGCGACGGCATGCACCCGCTCGATCGCAGCCTCACACGTTACGGCCACGTCAACGTGAGCCAGATCGCGGCTTAGGCTCCCGGCCGCCCACTGCTCCGCTCGCGCCAGACGCAACATCGAGTGCAATAGCTTCTCCAGCCGGGCCATATCGTCAAGCGCTTCTTCCAGTCCTGCGCGGTACTCGTCCGCACTACGCGGACGTTGCATCAGCGACTGCAAAGTAGACTTGAGAATGGCAACTGGTGTCTTCAGTTCATGCGCGGCGTTGGCCAGGAACTCGCGTTGCTGCGTGAAAGCTCGATGGAGTCCGGCGAGCATCGACGTCATGGCATGGGTGAGCGGTTCCAGTTCAAGGGTGTCCCGCGCTTCTTCCGGAGGATAGAGGTTCCAATTGGAAGGCGAGATTGACGCCGCACTGTTGGCAAGTTCCGACAGCGGACGCAAACTGCGGCGTAGCGCCCAAATCAAAAACCCGCCCGAAATCGCCAGCAGAAAAATGCTGCCGATCGCGATGTAGGTCAGTACTTGGCGCACCGCGGTGATTACTGGCGAAACGGGTGCGGCATACGTGACCGTCAGGTAATCAGGAGGCCCGCCCTTCTCTTCGTGGTCCAGAACGGGTATGTGCTCCCTGCGCAGTGCGCGGTAAGGTATGCCGTTGATAACGTAACTTGCGATCCAACGATCCTCGCGCGGCGGCATGACACCTTGCTTTTCCGGCCAGTTCGGAGATCGTGCAATCAACGTGTGGTCATTGGCGAATACTTCGTATAGGTCAGGCGCGTGTGGATCAAGGGGCGGTGGCACCAGACCGCTTTCGAACAGCAATTTGTGCGGGTCGCTTTCGCCGTAACGCACAAGGGCAACGATGCTCATCGCCCGGCCTTGTAAGGCAACGTCGAATGCGTCGCGCAGGTGGTTGCGGGTCACGAAAACCGCGACATCCACCAAACCAACCGTAAGCAGAAGCTGTGCGACTACGATGGTAACCAACAGTCGGCGCTGTATAGAGGTCTTCGCCATGTCATGCCCGCAACATGTAACCCTGCCCGCGCAAAGTGTGAATCACCTTGCTCCCGGTGCTGTCCTCCAATTTCCGTCGCAGTCCGGAAATATAAACTTCGATGACGTTACTGAAGCGTTCCCAGTTGAAGTCGTAGAGGTGCTCGAGAAGTTCGGTTTTCGACACCACCGCTCCGGGTCGATGGGCTAGGTATTCCAGCACTCGATATTCCATCGCCGTCAGCACAATGAGCTCGCCTTTGCGGCGCACCGCCAGGGCCGACGTGTCGATCTCGATGTCACCAACCTTCAGCACGGCGTCGCTCTGTCCCTTGCCTCGGCGGATCAGCGCCTTCGCTCGCGCCAGCAACTCCCCCAGATCGAAGGGCTTCGCCAGGTAGTCATCGGCCCCTGCGTTCAGCAAAGCTACGATGGACCCCTTTTCGTCTCGGGCGGTTAACACCATAACCGGAACCTCCCCGCCGTCCCCGCGCAATCGCTTCAGCAGGGCAAGGCCATCGATTTTGGGGAGCATTAGGTCGAGCAAAAGCAGGTCATACGGGTTGGTTTGTGCCATGTACAGCCCGTCTTCGCCATCGTGGGCGATGTCCACCGCATAACCTGCAGTTTCGCGCAGACTGCGGGCAATATTTTCCGCCAGCCGTCGCTCGTCTTCCACGATCAGGACCCTCATGGTTTGCCGTCCTACGCCAGTAGTGTGCTCCGTCCTTATCTGTGTAGCAAGCACGAAACCTCAATCGGCAATGCTAAAGTAGTGAACCTGAAGGGGCACTGAATAGCGTTAGGTGTCTCGCCCGGTATAACTGAGCTACTGGCTGGTCAGCGCAAACGAATTCTCAGATATACGTTGACCCCAAGAGGATGGTCCCCATAGTAACTTTGGATTGAGGCGGGGATGCCATACAGCGACACGTTCGCTCCCAGACCCGTTTGCGCTCCGTGAAAAGTCCCAAGATCGCGCGTGTACCCGAGGGTGTAGGCATTCACATTGAACCACCGCGCACCAGTAGCGGTAGCGACTTGGTCTTCCAGGGCGGGGTTGTCGGCGAAAAGCTCATCGCGCTGTGACCACTCGTAGCGCCCGCTCACGAAGTTCTTCCCCCCAATAGGGATCAGCGTTTCCGCGAGCACGGCGTTCGATCCGTATTGGTTTGCAGTCTTCCAATTGCGGCCCCACACCAGGCTTGTTGCCCACCAATTGCCACTCGGTCGCGGAACGACGTACTCCACCGATGCAGTTGTGCGCACCACGTCGCCGGGCTCAAGTGCTTCGGGATGCGACAGACGTCCCGCCGACACCTGTGCTGTCCAGCGCGGAGTGGGCGTGAAAGTAATACGCCCGGAGTATGAATTCATTGGACCGAGGCTGATCGTCCACCGATTTTCGCCGGACTCGCTGCCGTAAAAACCTGAAGCCTCAAAGCGTACGTATTGAAACGCCAACACTCCGGTCAATACATTACTGGCGATATGCGTGGAATCCTGCCAGTGATGGCCCAGTGTGGCCTGCGGAATTTCCATTGCTGACGCACGATGCGGGAACGCCACCGGACCCAATGCCGGATCGCCCACGATTCCGTAATACAACGCCGCCATAGCGTGCTCTCCCACGCTGTGTGCGTATTGAGCGCTGATCTCCATAAAAAAGTTATGGGGATGCTGTGCATTCGTTATCGGATTGCCGAAGGCTGTCTCGCCAGTCTGGAATAGCAGCGGATAGCGACGCTCCGTGATGGTTGCGGGCTCCAGACTCAACATCGTCCGCAGCATGACGCCGCCGCCGCCCAGACGGTGCATCGCGCCGAGCATGCCCCAATTGGACGAGTAGAACTTGTCATAGCCGTACGGCCCCGTCTGTTGCGTGTCCACCAAGAAGGCTTGTCCCATCCACATGAGGTTCCAGGAACCAACGCTGTTCATCACCATTGGCATCGGCCAAGCCGTCGGCTGCACCGCCGTGCCCGAAGATTCCTCCATAAAGAATGATTCGCTGACAGACATGCCGTGGCCCATCTGCTGATGATCGTGCATGTCCATGCCCGATGTATCACTTGTCTGGGCCGAGGGCTGCGCTTCAGGGGTTATCGTCGCTTGCGCACGTATTTCCGCGCTGAAAATCAACGTAGTGACAAGCGCAGCCAAAATCTCGAGGCATACGACCAGAAATTTCGCTCCAAGTTTACGTTGATACAGTATTGAAACCATGGCACTCGATCCGCCGCGGCACGCGGGGAGTCTACTTCTTGATTCTAAAGGACATGAAAAGTCCGTCCCGGTCGGGTGGCACAGAACTCTTTGGCGACTGTGCTGAGCGTCACACGACGCCGAAGGCGGCCCGCGGCTCTTGGTGATAAGTGGCGTGTGGTGCCACGATCAGCTTAAGTCCGGAACTGGTCGCACCGCTCTTCATCCCATCCAGGTCCTCGAAAGTACCCTCAGGTGGTGACTACTAGCGTATATAGTAACTAGCCGTAAAGTTGTATCTCCAGCAAATTCAACGATACCACTCTCAAAGTGCCATTATTTTGTGCACGTTGTGTCACGTACGATTGGTTACCTGTAGTTACTATTTGATTACGGAAGACGTATTTACTTCCTCGATTTTTGGCCTCACAATCGCAGGCGTAGTTGGGCAGTTCTGGGGGAGGGCTGCCTTCCTAGGCGCTCCGCGGCAACGCGGAGCGCTTCTGATTTTAGGTCATTTTCTCTCCGTCGTTCAGCAACGCAGTGACATCTCAAGTGTCCCTCGTTCTCCTACAAATGCGACCGTACCCCCTGTTCTGCATCTAACTTCCTGCATCCCGAAATGCTAAGTGTCGGATGATACGATTGGATGACACGCGCCTGAAATCCGGGCATGCACCGTGTGGAAGCAGACCTCAGGAGGGTACATGGCAAGTGAAGCAATCATGGAAATAACCGACGCGAATTTTGACCAATCGGTGCTGAAGTCCGATCAGCCGGTGCTGATCGATTTCTGGGCGGCGTGGTGCGGTCCCTGCCGTGCTCTGGCGCCAGTCGTTGACGAAGTAGCACAAAGCTACAGCGGCCGGGTAAAGATCGGAAAGATGGACGTCGACAAGAATGTTTCCACCCCGCAGCGCTATGGTGTGCGCGGAATTCCGACGCTGCTGATTTTCAAGGGCGGCCAGGTGAAAGAGCAAATCGTCGGCTACGTCTCTCGCGACGTCATCGAGAAGGCGCTGGATAAGAATCTGTAAAGCGAATAAGTTTGCTTTTCGGCGCGGCTGAGTCCGCGCCTTTTTCTTTTTGGTGCAGCGCGCGAGTTGTTACCGCATCTGGGCGTTCAGACTGTTACAATTCGTGGCGCAATCCTCCGGAGGCACCATTCCGGACGTCATTGAAACGCCCGAGCCATTTTTCCGTACAAGTCTTTAGCTGTCATTAGATTTGGTGGCCAGGGTTTAGCCCTAACGGAGCCTGAATTGGACGATAACCAAGCAGTCAATGCGCTGGTCCGCCGCTGTGTGGCGGGCGACGCAGCGGCATGGCAGGAAATCGTCCAGCAATACAACCGGCGGATCTACAACATTTGCTACCGTTTCTCGGGCTCGCAAGACGATGCCGCCGACCTCACCCAAGAGGTCTTCATCAAGATTTATCGCACCCTGAGCACCTTTGACGGCACCCGGGCCGCCTTCATGACTTGGGTCACGACGGTCACTCGCAATCTGCTGGTCGATCACTTCCGTAAGGGCAAGTACGACAGAATTACAGATTCCTTAGAAGCTACCCCCGGCGGCAACGAGGACGGATTGACCGTCGGAGAGCAGTTAGAAGACCATTCTGTCTCCCCGGAACAGCGCGTCCAGAGCCAGCAAGCACAAAAAATGGTGCATGAAGCCCTCCAGCGGCTGTCGCCGGAGCTCCGTGAAGCATTGATTTTAAGGGACTTGCAAGATATGGATTACAAAGACATCGCGCTGGTCCTCAAAATCCCGGAAGGCACAGTAAAAAGCCGTATAAACCGTGGCCGGACGGAACTTGCACGGGTCTTACAACGTAACTACAGGCAGGTGATTTGATGTACGGCGAATCCAAATCCGATATGCAGTGCGTGGAGTTCGAAGGGTTATTGTCAGACGCCCTCGATGCCACGTTGCACGGTTCGACGCTGGCGGCCTTCGAGGCTCACCAGCAGTCGTGCAAGGTCTGCGCGGACCTGTATGGCGAGGCCTCGGCCGGCATGCACTGGTTGAAGGGCCTTGAAGACATTGAACCACCGAAGAATCTGGTGCACAACATTCTCGCCCAGACAATCGGGGCGGTGCCAGAGGCGAGTACGCCTACCGCTCCCGTGAGCGATGGCTGGTTCGGCAAACTCAGGGCGCGTATTTCGCCGGTGTTCGCGCCGGTCATGACGCCGCGTTTCGCAATGTCGTTTGGCATGGCGTTCTTTTCGATTACCATGCTGGCCAACCTTGCGGGGTTCCGTGTCAGCGACCTGAAGCATGTGGACATGAGCGCCAAGGGGATCCAGAAGACTTACTACTCTACCGAAGCTCGTGTGGTCAGGTATTACGAGAACATCCGGCTGGTGTACGAGATCGAGTCTCGCGTGCGCGATTTGCGCCGCGCCGCGACACCCGAAAAGCAGGAGGACAAAACTCCGAAGAACCCTAACAAGGGGCAAACGCAAAAGCAAAACCGTAAGCTTCAGAACTACAGTCAGGACGTGGGCCAGCCAGTGCTGGCCAAAAGTCCCACTGCAGTTGAGCAGATAATCCCCCAGGCCCGGCTGAATAGGAGAACAGTATGAACTGCGCCAACCATGTCGAAGTACCCGCGGTTGCGTACTGCCGCACGTGTGGCAAGCCCATGTGCAGCGTGTGCTCGCGTGATGTGCGTGGCGTCATTTACTGCGAGGAGTGTTTAGCCTCGCAAGTAAGCGGCACCATGCCGCCTCCAGCTCCAGGAACATCAGTTCCCGGTGGAGTTCCTCCAGCCAGCGCGGGTAGTCCAGGTGTCGCCGCTCTCTTGGGGTTTATCCCCGGAGTCGGCGCCTTCTACAACGGTCAGTATGGCAAGGGATTCATCCACGTCCTGATTTTCGGGACGTTGATTTGGGCGGCCGCCCACGTGAGTGGCATTTTCGGTATTGGCATCGGGGCTTTCGCGCTCTATATGCCCTTCGAGGCTTATCAAACCGCCAAGGCCAAACTGATGGGCGTCGCGCCACCGGATCCATTCGGATTCAATAACGTGAATCTGTTTAGCAATGCGGCCCAGCCTGTTGCGAGCGGCATTCCGCAGGAAGCACCCGCAGATGGGCAGTTGGTGCCCGAGGAAGGTTACAAGGGCGGCTCACGCGCGCCGGTCGGTGCGCTGGTTCTCATCGGCCTGGGTGTGCTGTTTCTGCTGAACCAGTTTGAATGGTTCCGCTTTGATTGGATTGGGAAGCTCTGGCCCTTGATCCTCATCGCCATCGGTGTTGCCGTGCTGATGAAGCGAACGGGAAGGGAATGGTGAGGAGGACATCATGAGATACCGTTACAACCCAAGTTGTGGATGCGCACGATGCCGGGCCCACGGTTTCATGGGGCCCACCGTCCTGATCACCGTTGGAGTGCTGTTCCTGCTGTCGCAGGCGACCGGTGTGTACTTCTTGAAGTTTCACAACACCTGGCCGGCTCTGTTGATCGTCATCGGCCTCATCATGTTCCTGCAGCACAACGCCCCGGCAACGGGACACGTGCCGCGCGAATACATGGTGCAACCGCCGGCGCAGCCCGTGCGACAGTGGCAGCCTCCTGCTCCACCGCAGCCGTGGCAACAGCCTCCCGCTGCTCCGCATTCAGAGGCTCCACCGCAAAGCGGCGGCACAACGGATTCAGGGGAGGTGCATAATGGCTAGCCCGTATACAACCCCTTCTGCGCCTTTGCCTCCGCCTCCTCCGGCGTACCGGTACCGCCGTTCGTTGGCAGGACCGCTCATCCTGATTTTCATCGGGCTGGCATTCCTGCTGAGAAACGCTGGGGTACACCTGCCCGTATGGCGTTTCTACGGACGGTTCTGGCCGGTACTGATCATCTTGTGGGGACTGGTTGCGCTGATTGAGCATTTCACCGCGCTCAAGCGTGGTTACACGACCCGCGGTCTGGGCGGCGGCGGGATATTTCTTCTGATCCTGATCGTGATCAGCGGACTGGCAGCCCATGAGAGTGCCGACTACGACTGGTCAGGTGTTCGCGATCAGATCCAGATCGACGACGATTTCGGAGGCATGTTTGGCACGCCCTACACGTTTGAGGAGACAGTGGAGCAATCGTTCCCCGCGAACGGGAGCCTGCGTATCGTAGGTGACCGCGGTGCAATCAATGTGACGCCCTCCGACGGCAACAACATCCGTGTAGTAGTGCATAAGAAGCTATATGCCAAGAACCAGGACGACGCCAACCGGTTCAACGACGGCAGCAAGGCTCAGCTAACGGTGAACGGTACGGCTGTCGTGCTGAATGCGAATACTAATGGCGCCGGCGATCATGGCGTTCAGGCTGACCTCGACATCTTCGTCCCGATCGGCGCCACGATTGATGTGGCCAGCAAGCGCGGTGATGTTTCTATCAATGGACGCAAAGCAGACGTCAGGCTTTCTGTTCAACGGGGCGATGTTGCCCTGACCGAAATCGCTGGCTCGGCGAAGATTACCCTCGACAGGGGTTCGATTCGTGGCAACAACATCACGGGAAGCGTTGACATTGATGGTCGCGTGGATGACGTCACGCTTGAGGATGTACAGGGTTCAGTGAGGCTGAACGGCGACTTCTTCAACAATATCCGCCTGACCAAGATTGCCAAAACCGTGGAGTTCAAGTCTGCCCGGTCGGATATCACGCTGGCCTCGGTGCCGGGTGACCTGGAGATTTCAGGAGACTCGCTGCGCGCTACCGATGTAGGTGGACCGATGCGTCTGGTGACTCGCTCCAAGGAGATTCATCTGGAAGGTGTCAACGGTGATGTCGAGGTCGAGAATTCCAACGGCGACATCGAAATTCATCCCGGAGGCAAGGGGCCGATGGGCAGGATGATGATCACCGGCAAGCGCGGCGACATCACCTTGGTGCTTCCGGCAAACGCCGGGTTCCAGGTCGATGCCACCACCCACAAGGGCGACATCACTTCCGACTTCAGTCCTCTGAGGACGGAACAGACCAACGGCTCTTCGCATACCACTGGCACCATCGGAAACGGTGCAGCGAAGTTGCAGATCAACGCCGATACGGGAGACATCCGCATCAACAAGGGATAACGGTTCGCTCCTCCAGAACGAACGCGCCCACTCCGCACTCTGGGGTGGGCGTTGCTTTTGGACCGTTTTAATTAGAACTGATTCAGCGTTAGCGTAGATCGATGGTCAAGGGAGCAGCCTTCGGATGGGCCAGCCTTTGGTTGGGACAGCTCTTGGGTGGAGCACGCCTTTCAGGCGTGCATTCCAGCGCCGAAGACGAATCGGCTTTAGCCGCTGAGGTAACTGCTCCGAAGTTCACATTAGCTTTGAAACAGCTGTAACGCCGATCGCTGATAGCGCATTGGTAGAGCCGAGCTTCAGCTCGGCGTCCAGCCGGTTCTTGCGACCGGAGGCACAACCCTCTTTGGCAGAGCATACCGGGGACCAGTCCAACAACCATCGACCCACCTGTTACGGGGTGGTTACTTTAGTTTTTCTGCTCCACCCAATTTTCTTGTGAAGCCTTTCCCCAACCATTACAACTTGATCGATGGGGCCAAGGAATTCGTGTCTCTGGTCACTTCGCGCCTAGTGCGTGATGCACGTGCTTTTTGAAAATTCCTAGAGTCGGGTTTACCTGGTCGCCTAGCCCTCAGAAGTGACCGCTAACTCCTACGGGCAGACATGGATACGTATAACTATCTTATAAATCAGTGGTATGCGAACAATTTCCGCCTAAACCATTGATTCTAAACAGCCGTGATTACATTTTTATTCGTTGCTGCGCTATACCCCACCAGTACACCGTTTCAGCTGCCACCCAATCCGCACCCAGGGGGAGAGAGCCGAGCTTCAGCTCGGCGTCTGGGCGACATTCGTTCCGTTGGCATTGGCTTCAGCTGCTCTAGCTGCGAAGTTTGGCGACTACCAATTGCTCGACTCGCGCTAGCGCTTCATCGATAGTGAGGTTGGTTGAGTCGAGTATCACGGCATCCGTGGCGGGCACGAGAGGAGAAACGGCACGGGTGCGATCACGCAGGTCGCGGGCGACAAGGTCCTCGACAGTTCGTCGGGCTTCGTCAGGAGTCAACGTGCCTTTTTCTGCGACACGGCGTTCCGCCCGGATGCGAGCATCGGCGTCGAGGAACACTTTTACGTCAGCATTGGGAAACACAGCCGTCCCGATGTCGCGGCCTTCCATCACCACTCCGCCTTGCAGCCCCATTTCCCGCTGGCGGGCCACCATAATCTCTCGCACGGCCGGATGGATAGACACCTGCGAGGCCGCCAGAGTGACATCACTTTCACGAATGCGGCGCGAGACGTCGCGTTCGTCCAGCAAGACGCGATTGCCCTCAGGCTGCGGCTCGAGTTGGATTACGGTCCCGTCGGCAAGGCGGCGCAGCCCATCGGCGTCATCCAGAGGCACCTTCTGTTCCATCGCCTTCAGCGCCAGAGCACGATACATTGCTCCGCTCTCCAGGTTCACGTAGCCGAGCTTCTTCGCCAGCCGTGCAGCGATGGTGCTCTTGCCTGAACCGGCGGGGCCGTCAATGGCGATGACCAGTTGGCGGGCAGCCGTCATCCTTTGCTTTTGTCCTGCCGGGGAGGCGAAGGACGGGCCCGTTTGCCGTGGCGCGACCGATGCTCCACTAGCGGTTTGCCGGGACGTACTTCGGGTGGGTCTTCTTCTGTCCAGGGCTGGGTGCGGCGTTCGCGGAGCTTGAACGGCAGGCGAGCTTCGGAGGCCTGCAACATGACTTTTCCGCCAACATGTACGTATCCCAGTTCGCGACCGGCTTGCAGGGCACTGATAGCTTCGCGCACTCGCGCGCGCCCCACCAGGGTAGAGAAGAAATCTTCGACTTCCTCCTGAGACACGGCGCGAACGCAATCGATGTACTTCGATACCAACGCGGTCAGTGCCTGCGGGACCGAGACGTGCATGCCTTCTTTCACCACCCCAGGAGCCCAGCGGAAGAGCACGTCCCAGAACACGCCTTCATCCTGCTTGTAGTCCACACGGGTGATGCGCAACTTCGCCCAAAGCTCATCGAGCGCACGATCCAGCGCGGCCTCGGAGATATCGCCGCCCAACGACTCGCGCAGCTTCCCCTTGGAGATGGGGCCGTGCTTCTGGATCAGCAGAAACGAATCCACCGCAAGAGTGGAGTACCCGGAACGCGCTGTTGCTTTTGGTGGCAGTCGCGGATTGCGATCGCCTACGAGTCCATAGAAGAACGGAAACACCGCTGCCGATACCAAAAAGTTGTTCTCCGGAAAGACGAGCGTTTCAAAGGCGGTCTTTTCGCGAAGCAGCCGCACCATGAGGTTCTTGGCTTCGCGCGCACGTGGGTCCTTGAAGGCCATCTGCCAGGTGGGCAGCTTTTCGTTGCTGCCGGTATAGGCGCCTAAAAAGGTCGGTGCCAGCACAGCGGGCTTCTGCGGATACAGCGTGCAGAACCCAACAGAGTCGATGAACAGGCGCGCATCTTCAATCGTGCGGATGCCCTGCCCGTCCAAGCGCCATTTCTCGTGGCGCAACTCCTGTAGCTGCTGTTCGAACATGTGTGATTTGCCGGGAACCCTGGCTTAGATACGCTTGAAGGCTCGCTGAATGTCTCTTACAGAATACCGCAGAACCACCGGTCGTCCATGAGGACAACTCATTGGGCAATCCGTCTTCGCCAACTCTTGCAGCAGCCACTCCATTTTATTCTGCTCCAGCGGCATGTTGACCTTGATGGCCGCGTGGCATGCTATCGAGGCGGCCACTCCGGTACGGATCTTTTCCAAGTTCAGAGACTGCTCCTCGCGCTCGAATTGTTCCAGGATTTCGTGGAGCAAGTGCTCGACTTCTGCGGGCGAAACCCCGGCAGCCGTCGTTTTTACGGCTATCGTTCTCGCGCCGAAGGGCTCGACCTCGAAACCATTATGGTTCAGCTCATCCGAAATCTCGGCGAACACTGCCATCTGGCTAGGAGTTAGCTCCACCAATAACGGCATCAGCATCTGCTGGCGCTCCGGCGAATTGGCCATCCGTTGGCGAAGAATCTTTTCGAACAGCACGCGCTCGTGCGCGACATGCTGGTCAATGATCCACAGGCCCTGCGGGTTCACGGCAAGGATGAACGAATCGCGAACCTGCCCAATTGGCTTCAGTGTCGCCAGCGAGTCGAGGCTGACGGGAGCGTCGTCCTCGGCGAGTACCGCTGTGCAACCATTCTCGCCACGAGCTGCAACCTGTTCGTTAGCAGTCAGTTCATTAGTGAATGTCTGCTGCCCGAAGCGCGCCACAGGAATCGCAGCATTGGCGTCGATCATGATGCCGTTGTTGCCGAATTGGAGTGGCGTCGTTACAGCGGGCAACTCCTGCGCCTGCAAGGCGAAAGCCGAGTCAGCCTCAGTGACTTGCAGCGTGTCAACGGCGCTCAACTGGCGAGCGCTTGGAGAAAGGGAAGCTGATGCTGTGGGCTGCGCGTGAATCTCGGCCATGAACGCCGGAACGGGGCGCGCCTTCATCAAAGCGGCGCGCACCGACTCGCGAATGAAGTCATGGAGGGTAGAAGACTGCCGGAAGCGTACCTCGGTCTTTGACGGATGCACGTTCACGTCAACCTCGGTAGCGGGCATCTCGAGAAACAGAAGCACGACTGGATAGACAGTCGGCGGAATGATATTGCGGTAGGCCTCTGTTAGCGCATGTTGCACCACTCGATCGCGAATCAGGCGTCCGTTGACGAAGATGAAAATCGAATTGCGATTGAGCTTCTGGATTTCGGGGCGTGAGACGAAGCCGTGCAGGCGGACCTCGCCCGGCTCCTGTTCAACAGTCACCTCGTCTTCTTCGGATTGCCGTCGCCACGGCGGAGGCTGCGGCAGGCCGACGCGAATCAGCGGCAGCATCGCGCTCAACGGAATCAGCTGATCCAGAGTCTCCTTGCCGAATACCTGATAGATGCGCTGTGCATGATCGGCCACAGGAGGCGCGATCAGCATGGCGTTGGTGGCGGAGTGTAGTTCCCAGTGCATTTCGGGATGCGCCAGCGCATAGTGCGTGACCAGCGAAGCGATATGAGACAGCTCGGTGGGCTCAGCCTTGAGGAACTTGCGTCGCGCCGGAATGTTGAAGAACAAATCGCGAACGCTGATGGAGGTTCCCATTGGCAGCCCGGCTTCTTCCACGGTGAGGATCTTGCCTCCGGCAATTTCGACCACCATACCGGCGGCGTCTTCGGTGGCATGAGTTTCCAACCGCAAACGGCTGACTGACGCGATCGATGGGAGCGCCTCTCCGCGAAAGCCCAGGGTCGCAATATTCAGCAAGTCGTCCGCGTTTCGGATCTTCGAGGTTGCGTGCCGCTCGAACGCCAACATGGCGTCGTCGTGCAGCATGCCGCAGCCGTCGTCGATGACCTGGATGAGCTTGCGTCCGCCTGCTTCGACGTTGACCCGGATGCGTCGCGCTCCGGCGTCGAGCGAGTTCTCCAGCAACTCCTTGACCACCGACGCGGGACGTTCGACCACCTCGCCGGCGGCAATCTTGTTGGCGACATTTTCCGAGAGAACGTGGATACGACCCATCGAGTATTACGTTACATGACCTGTGCGGGTAGAGACATATGACCGAATCCGTATCTGCGTAGTAGTGTTGTAAAACACATTCACTAAAAATAAAACACACGACTATTTAGAATCAGTAGTTTAGGAGAAAATTGTTCGTATGTCATTGATTTATAGACTAGTTATACGTATCCATGTCTCCCCGTAGGACTTAGCGGTCTCCATTTAAGGCAGTTCACTGGGGTTTTTGAAATTTTCAAAGAGCACGACCGCTGTGCACTTGGCGCGGCATGGCCAGAGAGACACAAATCCCTTGGCCTCTTTCGATCAAGTTGTAACGGGTCGAGAAAGACGCCGCAAGTAAATTCGGTGAAGGAAAAAAACTTTAGTAACCAAGGGGAGCAAATTGGAATCAGTAACGTACCCGAGGAGCGGTTCTTGGTGTCCCGGTTGAAGGGTTAGGGGAAAAGTCGAAAAGCAGATCCCCACCGTCCCGCGGTGCGGGACGGTGAGGGATGACAAAGAACGAAGGCCGACTTCAGTCGCGCGGCTGGGCGTCCAAGAATTCTCGCAGCAGCCGTCCGAATTCCTCAGGACGCTCCATGGCCGCGTAGTGCCCGGCGTTGGCGATGACGCGCAGTTGACTTCCAGCGATGCGGTGGTGCATTAGTTCTAACTCGGAGAGCGGAATGCTATCGTCTTCTCCGGCGATGATCATTGTTGGGACATTGATCGTGGCAAGCGCAGGAATCGAGTCGGGGCGGTCTGCCATGCCGCGTTGAACGGCGGCGATATCGGCAGGCGACATCTTCTTCGCCATGACGCGAGCCGCATCCACGATGTCAGGACGGTTTGTCATCGTGGTCGTCGAGAACAATTTCGGCATCAGTTCCTCGATGAAACTTGCTGTGCCCTCCTGCAGGACTTTGTCGGCAATGGCGAGGCGCGTGGTGCGGCCTTCCGCAGTTTCTGCACCAGAGCGGGTGTTCGCTAGCACCAGCGCACGCACCCGCTCTCGGTGCCGGCGCCAGAATTCAAACAGGGTATAGCCACCAATCGAGACGCCGACAAAAATTGCACGCTTGACCTCGAGTTCCCGACACAAGCGATCAAGATCGTCAGCCAGTTTCCGCATGGTGACCGCGCCCTCACCGACCTCAGAGTCTCCGTGTGCGCGCAGGTCAGGAAGAATGATGCGGTAGCGGCTGGCAAGTTGGTCCAGAACTCCGTCCCAAAAATGGAGATGCAGTGGAAAGGGATGCAGCAGCACCACATCCGGACCTGCGCCGATCATCTCGTACGCGAGGTGCGCATCTTCGCTGCGAAAGGTGGTCATGGTGCGTTGCCTCCGCTACCAATATTGCCACTAATCCCCAGGATGAGCGCGCGCCGACGGACGAAAGTGAACTGGTCCGCGGACCACAGGGCGCGGATACATAAAAGAACCTACAGCCTTAAGGTGACTAACTGGCGAGAATGAGCAATCGAGCACAGCCACCCCTCGTTGACGCGCATACGCTTTAGAAAGGCGGTTTCCTGCTCCCGGCCCTACCTAAGCTTACTGCGCGCCGGAGTTGGTGCCGGATACAACCGTGGCATTCCGCCGGGAGGAACTAACATGAAATCGAAAACTTATTTGATTCTAACGGGAGCGTTGGCACTCGTCTCCGCTTCCGCGATCCCCGCTGTGGCTCAGTCACAAAATATCGAGGCCCGGATATCGGGCGGCGGCGGTAGCGGCAAATGCACCGTTGAGGTGGTGGTGCAAGGTTCCGCAGAGGTGCAGATCCGCGGAAATCAGGGCACTCTGCGAACGCTTTCGGGCAACCCTGCGCAATGGCGTCGATTGGATTGTAATCAGCCCTTGCCGAGTAATCCCACAAACTTCAAATTCACGGGCGTCGATGGACACGGCAGACAAGGCCTTTCGGCTGATCCCAACTCGAACAACGGTGTTGCCGTGATCCACATTGAAAACACAACCGGGAGCAACGAAGGCTATACCTCAGATATCACCTGGAATGGCGGAAACAATAACAACAGTAACGTTTGGGTCCCCGGCAATGGAAACACGAACGACAATTGGAACGGCCAGTCGCAAAACATCCGCGCTCGCATTTCGGGCGGTGGTGGTAGCGGCAAGTGTACTTTCGAAGTGGCCGTGAGCGGCACGGCTGAAATCCAGATACAAGGCGATCAAGGATACTTGCGGACGCTTTCGGGCAACCCTGCGCAGTGGCGTCGTCTCGACTGCAACCAGCCAATGCCTCGCCAACCCGCCAACCTTCGCTTTGCTGGGGTAGACGGACATGGCCAGCAAAGCTTGACCCGAGGCACAAATAATGGAGTCGCGGTAATCCGCATACAAAATACGACTGGCGGGACCGAGGGCTACACCGGGGATATAACCTGGGACGGCGGCAGCGACACCAGCGACTACAGATGGGGAAACGGCAATGGCAACGGCAATGGAAACACGAACGATAATTGGAACGGCCAATCCCAAAATATCCGCGCCAACATTTCGGGCAACAACGGCGGCGGCGGCAGCGGAAAGTGCACGTTCGAGGTAGCCCTGAACGGTACGGCCGAAATTCAGATTCAGGGTGATCAGGGCAACTTGCGGACGCTGTCAGGAAATCCGGCGCAGTGGCGTCGTCTTGACTGCAACCAGGTTTTGCCTCGCCAACCAGGGAACCTGCGGTTTTCGGGATCGGATGGGTACGGCCAGCAGAGCCAATCGCAGAATTTGAGCACCAACGGAATGACGGTGTTTCGGATCGACAACAGCAACCGTCGCAATCAAACCTATACAGGTGCGATTACGTGGAACGGTGGCAACCGCAGCTGGGGAAATAACGGGGCGAATCCCATCGGCGACGGCGACGACAATTGGGACCGTACATCCGCGAACTCCGCAGTTCAGGGTTGTCAGGACAGCATAACCGCCCGGTTGCGGAGTGAGCATCGGAATGCGAAAAATATTCAGATATCGCAAGACGATGTCCGTGTGTCGCGACCCTCGAATGATTTAGCTACCATCCAAGGCGCCGGACTCTACCGGTCGAATAATGGGAATTCACGGCAGTTTACTTACAACTGCGTCTATAACACTCGAAGCGGGCAGTTAACCGAGTCCGCCTACCAATAAGACGCAGCCCCCAGTTCGCGTCAACCTGTGACGCGAACTGAGGGCTACGTTGTTATTCGTTTGCTACCCGG
>Ga0302321_100001346_pt1 | contig 21008 bp, 16 predicted proteins | sample Fen_T0_1_FD_202505 | JGI IMG/M metagenome (GOLD analysis project Ga0302321, IMG submission 202505) | Peat permafrost microbial communities from Stordalen Mire near Abisko, Sweden - Fen_T0_1 | ecosystem: Environmental > Terrestrial > Soil > Wetlands > Permafrost | place: Sweden: Abisko...
AATTCAAAATCCTGCGACACTTCAATGCCCAGCCATGCATGACGACCTGAAACAAAGCGCACTCGACTATCATCAGAAACCGGTTCCGGGCAAGATCGAAATATCGCCCACCAAGGCTCTCGGTACCCAACGCGACCTCTCGCTCGCCTATACGCCCGGCGTGGCCGCCGTGTGCGAAGCAATCGCCGAGAATCCTGCCGATGCCCGCCTGTACACGGCGCGCGGCAACCTGGTGGCCGTGATTACCAACGGCACCGCGGTATTGGGACTCGGCAACATCGGCCCACTCGCCGCCAAGCCGGTAATGGAAGGTAAGGCCGTGCTATTCAAGAAGTTTGCCGGCATCGACGTCTTCGATATTGAAGTGTCCGAGCACGACCCGGACAAACTGGTCGACATCATCGCGTCGCTCGAACCCACCTTCGGCGGCATCAACCTCGAAGACATCAAAGCGCCGGAATGCTTCTACGTGGAAAAGAAACTCCGCGAGCGCATGAAGATTCCGGTCTTCCACGACGACCAGCACGGCACCGCCATCATCGTCGGCGCCGCGATTGTCAACGGCCTCAAGGTAGTTGAAAAGGACCTTTCGCAGGTGAAGCTGGTGGCCTCCGGTGCGGGGGCGGCCGCCCTCGCCTGCCTCGACATGCTGGTCGCACTCGGCATGAAGATGAACAATATCTGGGTGACCGACATAGCCGGCGTGGTGTACGAGGGCCGCAAGGAAGAAATGGACCCCAACAAGGCCCGCTACGCGCAAAAGACCGACGCCCGGAAGCTCGCCGATGTGATCGGCGATGCCGATGTGTTCCTCGGCCTGTCCGCCGGCGGGGTTTTGAAACCGGAAATGGTAAAACGCATGGCCGCCAGACCGCTGATCCTGGCGCTGGCCAATCCGACCCCGGAAATTCTGCCCGAAGAAATACGCTCGGTGCGGGACGATGCCGTCATCGCCACCGGGCGCTCGGACTATCCGAACCAGGTCAATAACGTGTTGTGCTTCCCTTTTATTTTTCGCGGCGCCCTCGACGTCGGCGCCACCACCATCAACGAAGCGATGAAACTCGCCGCCGTGCGTGCCATCGCCGACCTGGCGCAAGCCGAGCAATCCGACATCGTCGCCATGGCCTACGGCGAAACCGCTGCGGGTTTCGGCAAGGAATACCTGATCCCGAAACCGTTCGACCCGCGGCTCATTACCAAAATCGCACCGGCGGTCGCCAAGGCCGCCATGGAAAGCGGCGTAGCCACCAGCCCGATCACCGACTGGTCGGCCTATCACGAACGCCTCGACCAGTTTGTGTATCACTCCGGCCTGATCATGAAGCCGGTGTTCGGCAAAGCCAAGGAAAACCCCAAACGTATCGTCTATGCCGAAGGCGAGGAAGAACGGGTGTTGCGCGCGGTGCAGATCGTTCTGGACGAAAAGATCGCGAAGCCAATACTGGTCGGCCGTCCGGCCGTGCTGGAAAAGCGTATCGAGAAATTCGGCCTGCGCATGCGTCTCGGCGAGGATGTGGAAGTGGTCAACCCGGAGTACGACGAGCGTTACCGCGACTATTGGCAGGAGTACTACCGTCTTACCTGCCGGCGAGGGGTTTCGCAGCAGTATGCCAAGATCGAAATGCGCCGCAGGCTGACGCTGATCGGCGCGATGATGATGCACAAGGGCCATGCGGACGGCATGGTCTGCGGCACTTTCGGCACCCACGCGCTGCACCTGCACTATGTAGAACAGGTGATCGGCCGACGCAAGGGCGTGAACCATATGTACGCGATGAACCTGTTGATGCTGCCGAAGCGCACCGTGTTCATCTGCGACACCTACGTAAACCAGGATCCCACGCCCGAGCAGATTTGCGAGATGACGCTGCTCGCCGCAGAGGAGATTCGCCGCTTCGGATTGACGCCCCGAGTCGCATTGTTGTCGCATTCCTCCTTTGGCACCTCCGACGCCCCGTCGGCGGCAAAAATGCGCTATGCCATGGCGCTCATTTCCGCGCAGGCGCCGGAACTGGAAGTCGATGGTGAAATGCAGGGCGATGCAGCACTCTCGGAAGAGGTGCGCAGTGCCGCCCTGCCAACCTCGCGCCTGAAAGGCGAAGCCAACCTGCTGATCATGCCGACGCTGGACGCCGCCAATATCTCGTTCAATTTGTTGAAAACTTCTGCCGGGGGCGGCATCACCATCGGCCCGATTTTGCTGGGCGCAGCCAAGCCAGTACATATCGTGACGCCGACCGCCACAGTGCGCCGCATCGTCAACATGACGGCGCTGGCAGTCGTGGACGCTCAGGCAGCGCGCGCATAAATCGACAATCGGCGCTACCCCGATTGCCATCACCGTAGTCCTGAAACAGCATTTGCCGAACCCAGAACCGACACCGTGATGATTTCCGACCGATTCGACCATTTGTTCATTTCGCCACGCGATTTCGATGCATCGCTGGTTTTTTACGTTGAAAAGCTGGGCTGGCAAATCAGGGAATCGTGGACCCGCGACGGCCTGCGCGGTTGCGAGCTTTCCAGTAGCGGCGTCAAGCTGGTATTGGCGGAACGGGGCAACGCCGTCGGCAATTCCTGGGAAGGCCCGGCGGCCGACGGCCGACTGATGTTGCACCTTGACATCCACAACCTGCAAAAGCGTTTCGACGCCGTACCTCGCGGCGAGCATGTGGTGCGACAGCCGGAACCGCAAAAACTCGGGCCGGACTGGTTCGTGCTGCAGGACCCGGACGGCAACCTGATCGCCTTTAACGACAGACGGCAAAAAACCGGATGACACCGGCGTCCCGCCTGCGCCCTCGCCTTGCCGGGCCCAAGTGCCGCATCGGCGTGTTCGCCCCTTCCGGCGTCGTCAATCCGGCCGCGCTGGCCAACGGTGTAGGCACGCTGGAATCGCTCGGTCATTTCGTCAGCGTGGCACCCGAGGTTCATCGACAATGGCGCTACTTTGCCGGCACCGACAGCGAACGCCTGGCTGGCTTTCATCGCATGTTGGCCGACCCCGGAATCGACCTGATGATCATGGCGCGCGGCGGCTACGGCTGGTCGCGCCTGATGCCGAAAATCGACTGGCGGGCAGTGCGCGAGAGCGGCAAAGTCCTGATGGGCTATTCCGACTTCACCGCCTTTCAACTAGGCGCATTGCGTCACGCCAACGTGGTGACTTTTGCCGGACCGGGTGTGGCCAGCGACTTCGATTGGAGTACGGACAGCGATCCCGTCGCCGTGGATCACGCTTTCATGAATGACCATTGCTGGCCGGTATTGCATGGCGACGCCGCAGGCACTGGCTGGATCGACTGCGCGCACGACTATCCGGCGCAGGCGCTGTCCGGAACGTTGTGGGGCAGCAACCTCTCCCTGCTCAGCCATCTGGTCGGCACTCCGCATCTGCCGGAAGTCGATGGCGGCATCCTGTTTATCGAAGAAATTGACGAAGCCCCGTATCGCGTCGAACGCATGTTCCTGCAATTGCTGCAGGCCGGCATATTGGACCGCCAGATTGCGTTGGTGCTGGGAGCCTTTACCGGATGCGATCCGGCTACTGGCCGCTTTCCCTACTCGATGGAACACGTGATCGAATCGCTGCGCGCCTGGCTGCCGTATCCCGTCCTGACCGGCCTGCCATTCGGCCATGTCGCACGCAAGTTGACGCTGCCATTCGGCGCCGAAGCGACCCTGCAAGTAGACGCAGGCCGCTTTTCCTTGCAATATTGATGGACGCGCGGCTGCCATGCCGCAGTTTGCCACCGGGAATTCTTCATGACGCAAAGAACCGTCTACCGCGCCTGTAACCTGTGTGAAGCGATTTGCGGCCTGGAAATCAAAGTGGACGGTGCGCAAATCACCTCCATACGCGGCGACCCGTTGGACCCATTCTCGCGCGGACACATCTGTCCCAAGGCGGTCGCGCTGAAGGATATTCACGAAGATGCCGACCGGCTTCGGCGACCGATGTTACGCGAAGGAGATAGCTGGCGGGAAATCGGCTGGGAGGAGGCGCTCGACATCGCCGCGCAAAAATTGGCCGACCTGCAACAGGTACACGGTAACAACGCGGTCGGCTACTACGCCGGCAATCCTTCCGTGCACAACATCGGCACCCTGTTCAATGTAGGCGCCCTGGCGAAGGTGCTCAAGAGCAAGAATGCCTTCTCGGCGACCTCGGTCGATCAACTGCCGCAGCAGCTCACATCGTTCTTCATGTTCGGCCACCAGTTTTTGATCCCGATTCCGGATATCGACCGCACCGGCTATTTCCTGGTCCTGGGCGCCAATCCGATCGCCTCGAACGGCAGCATGATGACCGTCCCCGACGTGGCCAATCGCCTCAAGGCAATTCGCGCGCGCGGCGGCAAGGTGGTGGTCATCGATCCGCGCCGCACCGAAACTGCGGAAGTCGCCGACGAGCATCACTTTATTCATCCCGGCCGCGATGCCGCCCTGCTGATGGCACTGATCAATGTGCTGCGCGCCGAACAGCGTTTTCGCCTGTCCCAGCCTGACCGGCTGGCGGGCCTGGACCAGGCGCTGCAGGCGATAGCCGGATTCACCCCGGAAGTCGCCGCCGATGCCACCGGCATCGACGCCGACACAATCCGACGCATCGCCCGCGAATTTGCCGCTTCACCTTCTGCTGTTTGCTATGGCCGCGTCGGCACCACCTTGCAAGCCTTCGGCACGCTCTGCCAATGGCTGGTGCAGCTCCTCAATATCGTCACCGGCAATCTGGACCGCGCCGGCGGCGCATTGCCCACGACACCGTTGATTCCGATCGCCGGTCCCGGCACTCGTCCCGGCCACTACGCGCAATGGCGCAGCCGCGTATCCGCGCTGCCTGAAACGGGCGGCGAACTTCCCGTGGCGGCACTTTCCGAAGAGATCCTCACTCCCGGCGCGGGGCAGATTCGCGGCCTGCTGACGGTGTGCGGCAATCCGGTCTTGTCCACTCCGGACGGACGCAAGCTCGACCGGGCGCTGGCATCGCTCGAATTCATGGTGGCAGTCGACATATACCGCAACGAAACCACCCGGCATGCCCACCTGATCCTGCCGCCGGCATCGAGCCTGAAGCATGACCACTACGACTACATATTCAATGCATTTGCCGTTCGCAATGTGACGCGCTTCAATGCCGGTATCTGGCCGCGCGATGACGATGAACGTTTCGACTGGGAAATCTTGCAGGGACTGGCGGCGCGCATCGCCGCCCGCCTTGGTCGCGAATTCAGGCCCTTGCCGCCGACGCGACCGATGATCGAGGGCATGCTGGATGCCGGCACTGCCGTGCACGGATTGACGGCAGCAAGGATCGGCGCCGCCGAACACGGCATCGACCTCGGCGCGCTGACCCCGTCCTTGTTCAAACGACTGCAGACCGCCGATGGCAAAGTGCAATGCGCGCCGCCGGCGTTGACAGTCGACGTAGCTCGTTTCGAGAAATCGCTTGCCGATCCCCGCGGCGACTTGGTAATGATCGGCCGCCGCCACGTGCGCAGCAATAATTCATGGATGCATAATTCGCACCGCCTTGTAAAAGGCAAGCGCCGCGATCAATTGCTGATGCACCCCGACGATATGGCCGGTAGAAACATCGTCGACGGCCAGTTGGTGAAGGTGAGTACGGCAAGCGGCAGTCTCCAGATTGCGGTAAGCGCCAGCAGCGCGATGATGCGGGGCGTGGCATCGTTGCCTCATGGCTTCGGCCACGACCGTGACGGCATCGCCTTGGCAGTCGCCGGCGCGCACCCAGGCGCCAGCTACAACGATCTTGCTTCGACCCGGGCGGTGGACGCGGTTTCGGGCAATGCCGCACTGAACGGCATACCGATTCGTGTCGAGGCTGCCGTCAACCCCGGCGGTGGTTGAAACGTTTTCTACCGGTGACGCCGATGCGGCGTTCATGTTGTAATGCCCCGGGAACAGCCGGTTCCAAACAATTTAAGGAGACGACAAATGAAAAAACTGATCGCAGCCCTGCTTTTCGCCCTGCCGTTTGTGGCCGGCGGCGCCTACGCGGAAGACAAGAAGCCGATGACGCCCCAGCAGGAAAAAATGGCCAAGTGTTCCGCCGAAAGCAAAGGCCTGAAAGGCGACGAATACAAGAAGAAACACGCTGAATGCCTCAAAGGCGACGCCGCGCCGGCCAAAGCAACCGAACCCGCCAAGGCCGCCGAAGCCGCCAAACCCATGACGCAGCAGGAAAAAATGAAAGCTTGCTCCGCCAAGAACAAGGGCATGAAGGGCGAAGAATTCAAAAAAGCCCAGTCTGAATGCCTGAAGGCGTGAACTAGCTTCCCTCACCCGGAAAAGGGCGCCGTCGGCGCCCTTTTCTTTCGCCTCTGCGCCGATTTGACGGCCTGAACCGGACAGCGAAGCCCGCCGTCCCGGATCGGGCAGTAATCGGCATTGCGGGCGTGGCGGACTATAATGCTGGCCTCACGAAAATAGCAGGCATTACTATGTCCAGCCCATTGGAAACCAGCAAGGCCGCCCTCCTCGACGAAACCGTCAAACTGATCGAAAAGCAACTCAAAGCCGCCGAGCGTAAGCAGTACGAAGAATTTGCCCGTCGCTACTACCAGGACATCGACGCCGAGGATTTCGTCGAGCGCGATGCAGCGAGCTGGAGTGCAATTGCGCGCAACCATATCGACTTCGGACGGGAATTTCATAGTGGCGCGGCCAAAATGCGCATCTTCACGCCCAAGGTTGCCGAAAACGGCTGGACCGCGCCCTGTACGGTAATCGAATTCGTCAACGACGACATGCCATTCCTGGTCGATTCGATCGCCATGGAAATCAATCGCCAGGGCCTGGCCGCGCATCAAATCCTGCACCCGCTGTTTCGCGTCGAGCGCGACGCGCACGGCGCCATCGTCCGGCTGGCACCGCCGCAGGAAGGCAGCAAACTCGAATCGTGGATTCATGTCGAAATCGAACGGATTTCCGATCCGGCGCGCATTGAGGCACTCGGCCGCGGCATGGAATCAGTGCTCGCCGACGTGCGTGCCGCAGTCGAGGATTGGCCGAAAATGAAAGGTAAGGTCGGCGAAATCCTGGCAGATCTGGGTGGTGCCGCCAAAGTGGTGCCTTTGGAAGAATTGGATGAGGCGCGGGATTTCCTGTCGTGGGCCGCGGAAAATCACTTTACTTTTTTAGGCTATCGCGAATACGAACTCGCCACCAAGGGCGGTGAGGATATCCTCAAGATCGTTGCCAATTCCGGGCTCGGCATTTTGCGCGAACCCAAACTGGGCGGGCAGTCGGCAAGCTTCAATGAATTGCCCGCTGCGCTACGCGCGCTGGCGCGCAAGCCGCAACTGCTGGTATTGACCAAGGCCAATTCGCGCGCCACGGTGCATCGCGCCGGGTACCTCGACTATATCGGCATCAAGCGCTTCGATGCAGCCGGCAATGTCGTCGGCGAGCGCCGCTTCATCGGCCTCTACACGTCCAGCACCTATCACGCCAACCCGCAGACGGTGCCGCTGCTGCGGCAGAAAATTGCCAAGCTGATGGCGCGCGCCGGTTTTCCGCCGTCCAGCCACGGCGGCAAGAATTTGTTTTCCATCGTCGAATCGTTCCCGCGCGACGAGTTATTTCAGATCGGCGACGAAGAGCTGTTCGAAACGGCAATGGGCATCCTGCGACTGGGCGAGCGAGCGCGCACGCGTCTGTTCGCGCGCCGCGATGTGTATGGCCGCTTTTATTCCTGCCTGATCTACCTGCCGCGCGAAAATTACAACACCGAGGTTCGGCTAAAACTGCAGGAGATCCTCAAACGCGCCTTTGCCGGCACCTCGGCGGAGTTCAATGTGCAGTTATCCGAATCGGCGCTGGCGCGCATCCACATGCTGATCCGCACCTCGCCCGCCAGTACGCCAACGGTCGACCTGAAAACGCTGGAAGCCGAAGTGATCGCGACCATCCGGCGCTGGGAAGACGGCGTGTTTGAAGTGCTCTCGAATTCACAAGGCGAAGAAATCGCCAATCAGGCGCGTCGCGAATTCGTGCTGCCGTTCCCGGCCGCTTATCGCGAAGACGTAAGCGCCGAACAGGCGGTGCAGGACTTTCTGGCGACGCAGCGTTTGAGCGAGCACAATCCCATCGTAACCTCGCTCTACCAAGCCGACGGCGCGGCTGCCGGAACGCTTCGTTTCCGCCTGTATCGACTGGGACAGTCGGTGCCGCTATCAATGAGCCTTCCCATGCTGGAAAATATGGGCGTCAAGGTGCAGGGCGAGCGTTCGTATGTTTTCGCGCGAAATCATGCACCCAGCGTTCACGTACACGATTTCGAACTGACACACAGCTGGGCAGCCGTCAGCCTGCCAGGCGTCAAATTGAAATTCGAAGATGCCTTTCAACGCATCTGGGCCCGCCAAATCGAAAACGACGGATTCAACCGCCTCACCCTAGCCGCCGGTCTTGCCTGGGACGATATCCTGGTATTGCGCGCCTACTCCAAGTACCTGAAACAGGCGGGCTTCACGTTTAGCCAAAGCTACGTCGAACAGACGCTCTCGCACCATCCTGCCATCAGCCGCGACCTCGCCGCACTATTCCAATGCCGCTTCGACCCTGCCCGCGGCAACGGCCGCGACAAGGCCATTGCCGATGGCGCCGCGCTGATCGAACGGCAACTCGAAGACGTAGCCAATGCCGACGAGGATCGGATTTTGCGCCGCCTGCTCGCCACCTTGCAGGCGACGGTTCGGACCAATTTTTACCAGCGCAGCGCCGGCGAACACAAAGCTTTCCTGTCGTTGAAACTGGAGTCCGCAAAGGTGCCTGATCTGCCGGAGCCGAGGCCGTTGTTTGAAATATTCGTCTACTCTCCGCGCTTCGAAGCCATTCACTTGCGCGGCGGCAAGGTTGCGCGTGGCGGCCTGCGCTGGTCGGATCGGCAGGAGGATTTCCGCACCGAAGTGCTTGGCCTGATGAAAGCGCAGATGGTCAAGAATGCCGTCATCGTCCCGGTCGGCTCCAAGGGTGGATTCGTGCTGAAGGCCGCGCCGCCCGCCGGCGAACGCGAGGCGTATTTGAAGGAGGGTGTCGATTGCTATCGCAATTTCCTGCGCGGCCTGCTCGACGTAACCGATAACCTGGTGAAGGGCAAGGTATCCCCGCCGGCGGACGTGGTGCGTCACGACCCTGATGATCCGTACCTGGTTGTCGCCGCCGACAAGGGCACGGCGACCTTTTCCGACTACGCCAACGGCATTTCCGCCGAGTACGGCTTTTGGCTGGGCGACGCCTTTGCCTCCGGCGGATCGGTCGGTTACGACCACAAGAAAATGGGCATCACCGCGCGCGGCGCCTGGGAAAGCGTGAAGCGTCATTTCCGCGAAATGGAACGGAACACGCAGACTACCGAGTTTACCGTCACCGGCATCGGCGATATGTCGGGCGACGTGTTCGGCAACGGCATGCTGCTGTCCCGGCACATCAAGCTGGTGGCAGCGTTCGATCACCGGCACATTTTCCTCGACCCGAATCCCGACACCGCGAAGAGTTTCGCCGAACGCGAACGCATGTTCGCCCTGCCGCGCTCTTCCTGGGAAGACTACAACGCCAAGCTGATTTCCGAAGGTGGTGGAGTGTTCTCGCGCGGCGCCAAATCGATCCCGCTTTCTCCACAAGTGAAAGCCGTGTTGGACGTGCAGGCCGATTCGATGACACCGGTTGAGTTGATGCGCGCCATCATCAAGGCGCCGGTCGACCTGTTTTACAACGGCGGCATCGGCACGTATGTCAAGGCCAGCTATCAATCTAATGCCGAAGTCGGCGACCGCGCCACCGATGCCTTGCGCATCAACGGCAACGAGCTGCGCTGCAAGGTGGTCGCCGAGGGCGGTAACCTGGGTTGCACGCAATTGGGACGCATCGAAGCCGCCCAGCACGGCGTGAAAATCAATACCGATGCCATCGACAACTCGGCGGGCGTGGATTGTTCCGACCACGAGGTCAACATCAAAATCCTGCTCGGCGCTGCGATCGATTCCGGCCTTCTCAAGGAAAGCGACCGGAATGCACTGCTGGCGGAGATGACCGACGAGGTTGGCGAGTTGGTGCTGAAGGACAACTACTTCCAGACGCAGTCGCTGTCGGTATCGGGCGTGCGCGGCGAAAAGCTGCTCGATGCGCAGGCCCGTCTGATCAAGCACCTGGAAAAGGCCGGACGCCTCAATCGCGCGGTGGAATTCCTGCCGTCCGATGAGGAAATCGCGCATCGCCGGGAGCAGAAAAAAGGCCTCACCTCGCCCGAACGCGCGGTGTTGCTCGCCTATTCGAAGATGGAATTGTTCGACGAATTGGTGGCGGGCGACCTGATCGACGACGAATACGTTGCCGAGGCGCTGGTCGGCTATTTTCCCAAGGCACTGCAGCAGCGCTTTCGCCAGGCGATGCCGGCGCACCCGCTCAGGCGCGAAATCGTCGCCACTGAAATCGCCAACGGCACCATCAACCGCACCGGCAGTGTATTCGTACAGCGCATGCGCGAGGAGACCGGCGCCACCGCCAACGAAGTGGTGCGCTGTTTCATCCTGGCGCGCGACATTTTCCGCGTGGGCGACCTGTGGCACGCCATCGACGAACAAGATGGCCGCATTTCCGCAGCGACGCAAAATGAAATGCTGATCGAAGCGGGCCGCCTGGTCCTGCGCGCGACGCTCTGGTTCCTGCGTCGCCGCTCCGAAAAAATGCCGATCGCCAAGGTGCTGGAAGTGTTCGCCCCGGGCACGGCAACCGTCTCCGCCAAACTGGGCACGCTGCTGTCGGGCGACGACCTAGGGGCGTTGCAGGCGGCAGAATCGCGCCTCACCGCCCAAGGCGTTCCGGCGGAGCTTGCCGCAGGCATTGCCCGGCTCGATGCCATGTATTCGGTGCTGGACATCGTCGAAGTGTCGAGACTTTCCGGCCGCGCGGTCGAGCTTTGCGCAGCGGTTTATTTCTCGTTGACCGGCCGCCTCGGCCTGCGCTGGGTGGCCGGTCGTGTCGCAGCGCTGCCCACCGATACTCACTGGCAGGCGATGGCGCGCGCCGCCATGCGTGACGACCTTGCGAATCTGCAGCGCCAATTGACCGAGGGAGTTTTGCAGCTTTCCCCCAAGGTCAGCACCACCGGCTCCCTGATCGGCAGTTGGGAGCAGCATCACGACAAGTCTCTGGCGCGGATGCGCGAAGTGATGGAAGACCTGAAGGCCGCGCGCGAATCCGACCTCGCCATGCTTTCGGTACTGCTGCGTGAACTTCGCGTGCTGGTCTAGCGTCAAAGCCTGCTATGCGTATCCAGTTCTCCGTCCGCGCCGCCTTCGGCGTCATCGCCCTCCTGTGCACCGGCCTGTTGGCGGTTGCGTATTACGCGCAACATGGCCCGCAGCACCAACAGCCGTGTCCGTTCTGCATTCTGCAGCGCTACTGCTTTATGGCAATCGCGATGATAAGCCTGCTGGCAGCGCTGCACGGGGCCGGCCGTGTCGGTGCCCGAATCTATGCAGCCCTGGCCGGTATTCCTGCGCTGACCGGGCTGGTGCTGGCCAGTTGGCTGTTGGCCAAGGGCAGCAGCATGAAATCCTGCCTGGAGGACCCGGTCGCTTTGTTCGTCAACGGTCTGCCGACAGCAGCCTGGTGGGATGAGATGTTTTGGGCGACCGGCGGCTGCGGCACCGAATATCCGCCGATCCTGGGACTGACGGTGCCGGTTTGGGCCTGCGTCTGGTTCGCAATGCTCGGTTTGTTTTTTGCGCTCGCCGCGTCCAACAAGCTATTCAAAAAGTAGCCACCTGCCGTCGCGCTTCGCGCTCATTTCCGGCCGTTCTGCTTGCCGGCACCCTTGCCGATGTACTTTTTCAGCCACGCGAAGTATTCACCGTACCAAAAACGTGAATTCTGCGGTTGCAGGATCCAGTGATTCTCGTCCGGGAAATGCACCAGCCGCGCCGGCACGTCGAGGGCCTTGAGCGCGTTGTAGTAAGCAAACCCCTGCGTGTCGGGCACCCGGTAGTCCAAAGCGCCGTGCATCACCAGAGTGGGCGTCTTCATGTACTTGGTATAGGTCAGCGGATTTTGCCCGGCAAACTTTTCCGGCTGCTCCCAGTAGGTCGCCTGCAGTTGGTACCGATGATAATAGCCGGCGTCGTCGCCGAACATGCTGACCCAGTCGTAGCAGCCGGCATGACAAATGTAGGCCCGGTAGCGATCGCCACCCTTGCCCGCGCCGCGCTTGCCGTTCCTGCCGTTCATCCAGGCGACCATCTTGCCGCCATAGCTGCCGCCGGTCGCTGCTAGTCGATTGCCGTCGATATAGCCCTGCTTCAGCATGAAATCGGTGCCCGCCTCGATATCGGCGTGCTCCTTGGTGCCCCAGGTGCCGTTATTAGACTCCAGGAACCGATTTCCCCAGCCCAGCGAGCCGTGATAGTTGACGCATATCACCACGTAGCCGGCAGCGGCGAACACCTGGTTGTTCCAGCGAAAGTGGAAATGATCGCCCCAGTTGGCGTGCGGACCGCCGTGGATGTTGTGCACCAATGGCCACTTTTTCCGGGGATCAAAATCGGGAGGATAAATTGCCCACATTTGTACCGGCTCCCGATTCCATCCCGGCACGGAAAATTCGCGCACTTCTCCCATCCGTAGTTGATTCATCAAGGCATCGTTGAAATCCTCGATGGCGTGTTCGCCGTGGCCGTCGATATCCGTTGCAAACACCTTGGGCGCCGACGACATGCTGTTACGAACGAAAACAATCTGGTTGGCGCCGAGGTCGAAGTCGCTGACGGTGCCGCCGCGAACCAGTAACACCGGCGTTTTCGCTGTAAGTGACTGGCGCCAAACTCCCACCCTGCCGTATTCGTCTGCGGTGAAATGAACGCCCGAACTGTCCGCAGCCCATTTAAACGGTGGATTGATATTGCGATCCCAATGGGTGATCCGGCGCAGCTTGCCGCTCTTGCGGTCGATCATCGCGAGCTTGAGGTGGTCGTCTATCGAACGGCGATAGTCGCACACCAGCAGCGCGATCGAAGCGCCGTCCGGCGCGTACGCAGGCGCGAAGTGGGCAAGCCGAGAACCTTGCGTAAGCACCCTGCCCTTGCCGCCTTTGATCGGCAATTCGACGATCTGGTACGGCTGGTCTCCGCGCCGATCCTCGTTGGGATTGAAATTGAACGCAATGAATTTGCCGTCGGGTGAAATGTCGAAATCGGCGACTCCTGGATCGAATACCGGCAACTGATAGCCGCTACCGGCAAACAGATTTCGGCACCTCCCGGTCTTCACGTCGACGATATGCACGCACGGTACGCGCCCATCGGACAACCAGTGGTCCCAGAAACGATAACAAGTGTGCTCGACCACGTGCGCTTTACACTTTTCCTCCTTCCGCTTCCGCAATTCCCTGGCCTGCTCCCTTTCGGTGGTAAATTCAGGCCAAACCAACGAGAGGAAGGCGATCTATGACGAGTCGGCGAACCATTTGATCGTGGCAACGCCGGTACTCAGGGTCGTAACCCGCTGCGCCTCGCCTCCATCCGGCGCAATCAAATGGAGCTGCGCTTCTTCGTCGGCATCCTTGCCGCTGCCGCGCCTGGCGGTGAAGGCGATCCACTTGCCGTCGGGTGACCAGCGCGGCTGCCCGTCCTTTTCGCCGCAGGTTGTCAATTCGCGAGCGGCACCGCCGAAGGTAGACAGCAACCACAGGTGCGTGAGTCCCTTGTTTTCCTCCATGTCGTAGCGGGTGACGGCGGCCACTGCCTGCGATCCATCGGGCGACAAAGAGGGTGATGCCGGGCGCTGCACCGCCCATAAGTCCTCGACGTTGATAGGACGCTTTTTCTTCATGGCAAATTTCGTTTGGCGATTTCGTTGAGCTCAGTGGCCGACGGCAGTGCGTTCCGGCACGATTGTACCTGTCGGGCCCTGCCGGCCGTCAACGTGCCAATGACCCCATATTAAGTGAGCGCATTTTCTTGATGCGGAATTGATCGTCGTACGATCGGAAAGGTATGATGACGCAGCCGCGTAACGAGGAATTTCATGAATACCAAGGCCAATGCCTTCCAGTGGGACGATGCCCTTCGTCTCGACCTGCTACTCACCGATGAAGAACGCATGGTGCGCGACAGCGCGCGCGCCTATTGCCAGGAAAAGCTGCAGCCACGCGTGCTGATGGCGAACCGCAACGAGACCTTCGACCGCGACATCATGACCGAAATGGGTGCGCTCGGTTTCCTGGGAGCCACCATCGACGGCTACGGTTGCGCCGGCGTCAATCACGTCTGCTACGGCCTGATCGCGCGCGAGGTGGAGCGGGTCGACTCCGGTTACCGCTCGGCCATGAGCGTGCAGTCGTCCTTGGTCATGCACCCGATCCACGCCTACGGGTCGGAAGCGCAACGGGAAAAGTATTTGCCCAGGCTCGCCAGCGGCGAGTGGATCGGCTGTTTCGGCCTCACCGAACCCAACGCCGGCTCCGACCCCTCTTCGATGATCACACGAGCCAGGAAAGTCGAAGGCGGTTGCCGCCTGCATGGCGCCAAGATGTGGATCACCAATTCGCCGGTGGCCGATGTGTTCGTGGTTTGGGCCAAGGACGTTGCCGATAGCGACGCCATTCGTGGATTCATTCTCGAAAAAGGTATGCAGGGCCTGAGTGCGCCGAAGATTGACGGAAAATTTTCGCTGCGCGCCTCCATCACCGGCGAAATCGTCATGGACGACGTATTTGTCCCTGACGAAAACCTGTTGCCGAATGTAAAAGGCCTGAAGGGCCCGTTCGGCTGCCTCAACAAGGCTCGTTACGGCATCAGCTGGGGCGCGATGGGTGCGGCCGAGTTTTGCTGGCACGCCGCGCGCCAGTACACGCTCGACCGCATGATGTTCGGCAAGCCGTTGGCGGGTACCCAACTGATCCAGAAAAAGCTTGCGGACATGCAAACCGAGATCACCCTGGGCCTGCAGGGCTCGCTACGTCTGGGGCGGCTCATCGACGAGGGTAATTCCGCGCCGGAAATGATTTCGCTGATGAAACGCAACAACTGTGGCAAGGCCCTCGATATCGCGCGCGTTGCACGCGATATGCACGGCGGCAACGGTGTCGCCGACGAATACCACGTGATCCGCCACATGATGAACCTGGAGGCGGTCAATACCTACGAAGGCACGCACGATGTGCACGCGCTGATCCTCGGCCGCGCTCAGACCGGCCTGAACGCATTCCAATGAGTACACCAATCTGGTTCGCGCCACCCGCACGGCAGGATGCCTACTTCCGCAACACCATGGTCGAACACCTCGGCATCGAGATAACCGAGATCGGCGACGACTTTCTGCGCGCGCGCATGCCGGTCGATCACCGCACCCATCAGCCGGCGGGTCTGTTGCATGGTGGTGCATCGGTTGCACTGGCCGAGACGCTGGGCAGCATCGGCGCGCACCTTTGCGTAGACCCCGGCCGCTTCGCGGTGGTGGGGCTGGAGATCAACGCCAACCACATCCGCGGCGTCACCAGCGGCTGGGTAATCGGCACCGCACGCCCGCTGCACCGCGGCCGCACCACCCACGTCTGGGAAATCCGCATCGAAGACGAGGCCGGCAAGCTGGTCTGCATTTCGCGTCTTACCTTGGCGATCCTGGAGAAGCCCGCGAAGTGATCGTCCTGCGTTGAAGAACTTCTTTCGCCCGTATGCGACTTTCCTGAGGTTGCCCGACGTCACCGCCACGCTGGTGATGGCGTGGTTCGCACGCTTGCCGATCGGCATGACGGCGCTGGCTATGCTGTTGTTTCTGCGCGAAACATTGGGCAATTACCAGTCTGCCGGCGCGTTGGTAGGTATCTATTTCCTCGCCATCGCCGGCGGCGCCCCGTTCATGGGGAGAATTGTCGACCGCAAGGGTCCGCGCCGGTTGCTGATCGTGACCGGACTGCTGCAACCCAGCCTGGTATTGGCGCTGTTCTTTGCCGCCAGGATGCATGTTGGCCATAGCGGGCTCGTGGCGATCGCGGCAGTTGCCGGCGCATTTTCGCCGCCAATCACGACGCTGACGCGCACCGTCTGGCGCCACCGATTCGAGAGCGACGTAGACAGGCGCATGGCGTTTTCCGTCGATTCGGTATTCGTCGAACTGAATTTCACCGTAGGACCTTCGCTGGTCGCGATCTTCATCGCGATGTTCGGCGCATCGACGACCTTCCTGATCGCCGTCGCCGTGATGTACCTGTCGCCATGGATATACCTGCGGTCCCCTGCGCTCAAGTATTGGCGCCAGGAGCCGCACGGCGAACGTCATCCGCTGGGACCGCTGACGGACCTCAGCCTCGTTAGCCTGTTTGTGATCACGCTCGGCCTGTGCCTGTGCTTCGGGCTCATGGAGGTCGGTTATCCGGCCTATGCCACATCGATCCAGTTGACGGCGTTCGGCGGCTGGCTGCTCGCAATCAATTCGGTCGGCAGCGCCATCGGCGGCGCGCTGTACGGCGGACTGCACTTGCGCATCAGCGTGGAGCGCCAATTCAGCTGGTTGCTGGCTTTGATCGCTTTGCCGCTGGCGTTGCACGGCTACGTGGACCAGACCTGGCTGTTCGCCGTCGTCGCCTTCTTTGCCGGTGCGGCCATTGCCCCTGCCATCGCCGCGCAAAACCTGCTGGTGTCGCGCATGGCGCCCGCCAAGTACGCAACCGAAGCCTTTACCTGGTCCTCGACCTTCATCGTCTGCGGATTGGGGGCCGGCATGGCGCTGGGCGGCGCGATGGCGGAACAGATGTCGGCCAAGGCGCCCTTCCTGCTCGGCAGCGCCATCGCCTTGGCGATGGCGGTCGCCGCGCGACTGTTATTGAAGCGCAGCTAAAAGACCGCTAGTGCACACCCTCATCGAGGGCGATGCCGGGTGGCAGGGACAATGTGTCGATGCCCTCCTCCGCCAAGGCAGCAGCGTCTTCCAGCGAGATACGGCCGCGGATATTGCGCTTGGTTTCCTCGCCGTAATGAATGCGGCGGGCAGTCTCCGCAAAGTCGGCACCGACGTTCTCGGTATTGGCGAGCACGTACGCCTTGAATTGAGCCAACATGTGCGCCTGCACACCGGGAATCATCGTCGCCGCCAGGACCTCACGCGGGTTTGTGCTTGCATTTTCGCGCTCGGTCGTACCGGAATTGATGCGCGGCGCGGACAGCAGCTTTTCGACGTGCCGGTCGCCGCACAGCGGGCACTCGACCAGGCCCCGGCCGGATTGTGCTTCGAAATCGTCGGCCGACCGAAACCAGCCATCGAAACGATGGGACTGCGAGCAGGACAAGTTGAAAACGATCATGTAATTTTTTCAGCAATCAATGGACAACAAATGGCGGCGTATCAGTCAATATCAAGCATTCCAGGGCGCAATTCCACCTCGCGTCCTCTTGTAACGCGGCGCTGACCGGTTTTGTTTACCGAAACGAACCGTTGTAGCGCTGCCGCAGTTCGTTCTTTTGTACCTTGCCCATGGCATTTCTCGGCAATTCTTCGACAAAAAAGAGGCGCTTCGGCAGCTTAAATCCCGCCAGCTTGCCCTTCAGATTCCCAATCAAGGTGGCTTCATCGGTTAAAGCGCCGGGTTTCACGACGACTGCGGCCGCCACGGCTTCGCCGAAATCGGGATGCGGCAAACCGAATACGGCGCTTTCGGCCACGCCGTCCTGCTCGTCCAACAACAATTCGACTTCCTTGGGATAGACGTTGTAACCACCGGAAATCACCAAGTCCTTGGAGCGACCGACGATGGAAATGTAGCCTTCGGCGTCGACTATACCCAAGTCGCCCGTCTTGAAAAATCCGTCCCCGGTAAATTCCTCCCGGGTCTTGTCGGGCATGCGCCAATAGCCCGGCAATACGTTCGGCCCTTTTACCTGAATGTGACCGACCGCCCCCGGCGGACACGGTACCAGTGCGTCGTCTACCACGCGCACGTTGATACCGGGCAACGGGAATCCCACGGTTCCGCCGCGCCGCTCGCCGGACAGGGGATTCGACGTATTCATTCCCGTCTCCGTCATGCCGTAGCGCTCAAGGATGGTATGCCCGGTGCGGTCGCGAAACTGCAGAAAGGTTTCCGCAAGCAGCGGCGCCGAACCGGAAATGAACAGGCGCATATTGCGGCAGGCATCGCGATCGAAAGACTTTTCCGCCAACAGGCGCGTGTAGTAGGTGGGCACACCCATGAACAAAGTGCAGTGCACCAACGCAGGAATCACCTCAGCCGCATCGAACTTAGTGTGAAAAATCATGCGGCCACCGTTCAACAGGATCGTATTGGCGGCGACAAACAGCCCGTGCACGTGGAACAGGGGCAAAGCGTGCAGCAACACATCGTCGGGCCGGAAGCCCCAATAGCGATGCAGGGTTTCGGCATTCGAGGACAGATTGCGATGGCTGATCATGGCGCCCTTGCTGCGCCCGGTAGTGCCGGAGGTATAGAGAATGGCGGCGAGGTCGTCGCCAGCGCGGGTTTCGACGCCATCGAACGGCGTAGCCTTCGCAGCACGAGCGTCCCAGTCGGTGTCCTCCTGCTTATCGGCCTCGACCAGGCCCATCGTAAGCCGGTGGGGAATACCGAGGCGGGTGCTTATCGGGTCAATCCAACTCGCGTCGCGAGGCGAGTGGACAAAGATGACCGGCTCCGCGTCGGCAAGAAAGTATTCGATCTCACTCTCGCGATAGGCGGTGTTCAACGGCAGGTAGGCCATTCCGGCGCGCAGGCAGGCAAGATACAGGAGCAGCGATTCGACCGACTTGTCCACCTGTGCTGCAATGCGATCACCTGGTTTGGCGCCGAGTTCACGCATCAGGCCCGCGTAGCGCGCAGTGGTTTCTTCCAGGTCCCGGAAGGTCAGCCGGCGGCCGGTTTCGGTTTCCAGCAGCAGCCGGTCTCGATCCTGCGGCATGCGCGCCGCAATGAGCGCAAACAGATTTGCGTTCATGCTTTTCCCGGTGAGGCACCGGCCGGCACCATGCCGATTCTCAGCTCCCGCTCGGCGACGCCGGCCGCGACATAATCGTCGATCTCATGCTGGCTGTCGACGTTTTCGCCGAGAATGCTGGCAATCGCTTTGCCCGGCAACAATTGAATCTGCGCCCCGTACACCACGCTCACCTGCGACACCGGTGCCGCCAGCGCCACATAAGCGCCGCCGCCCAGAGTGCCCAGTACGATGCATTCGACGAGGGTGCCGGCTGCCGACAATTCCGCCAAGGCCAGCGCGACATCCACTACGTAGCCGGAAAGCATCATGCGTTCGTCGTCGAGGGCGGCCGAGTGCGAGTCGCAATCCACCAACACATGCAGCCGCGCAGGCGGCGCCTCTTTCAAACGCCAAATACGGTCGGCAAATGCCCATGCCTGCTGGATGCCGAGCGGCTTTCGATTGACCACGCCGAGCACTGCGACCGTGGTCTCGTCGTACCGTGCCTCGCCGCTCAGGACCCCCTCGCTCTCCTGAATCTCGTAGCCCGCCGGGTACAGCAACGCCAGATCCTTGCGCTGGATTTTTTCCGCTGCAGTAACTCTCGCCTTGGATTCCACCCGCAAATCGCGATGACGCTGCGTGGCATGGCACGGCGCCGGAACGGCAATGGCGTCGCTGAAAGCAACGTTTTCCAGGCCGCGCTTGATGCGAGACTCCGCGCCGATGGTCGCCTGCGCGATTGCCCGAAACATTTCGTCCAGCGCCGACCCGCCGGCCGCTTGCGCAAGAATGGACGGGCCGGACATCGCAAATTGCGTGTTATCGCAAAAATAGCGCTTCGAAGCTAACGCCGCGAGCATGCTGGCGCCGCCATAGCAATGCGTTCCCGGCACGGCGATCAATGGCGTGCCGGAGCGTACCAATTCGCACGCAGAACGAAACATGCGTCGAAATGCGCCCAGCGCCGGCAAGCCCTGCGTTACCCGCGCACCGGCGGAATCGAGGTACAGCAGCATCGGCGTGTGCTGGGAAGCGGCCACCCGCAACAGACTGGCGAGTTTGTCGCATTCCGCAACGCCAAATGAACCCGAAGCCAGGCGATTTTCCATCAACGCCACGAAGGCGCTCTGTCCCTGCAGCGTACCCTTGCCGATGGTCAGGTTGCCGATCGCTTCGCCAAGCGGCGCGAAACCGGTTTGCAACCTGATCGACTGCAAAGCGTCGTGTGCGTTCATGGCCCCAATTATATCGGCCGGGCGGGCCGCCGCCGCACCGCAGCTTCCCGTACAATCGGCAACTTTAATTCGGGCTCAATGGTCGCCGCCATGTTGCGGTGCAATGGCTATGTCCAGAGGAGATGTGCGATGCAAACGATCGGCCTGGTTGCGCTGGTGGTGCGGGAATACGATGAGGCGATTCGCTTTTACGTCGATGTACTAGGCTTCGCATTGGTGGAAGACAGCTTTGTACCGGCGCAAAACAAGCGCTGGGTGATTGTTTCACCGCCCGGTGAAGGCCATTGCAAGCTATTGCTGGCGCGAGGCGTTGGCGATGAACAAACTTCGCGCATCGGCAATCAGACCGGCGGCCGGGTGTTCCTGTTCCTGTACACCGATGACTTCTGGCGGGACTATCATGCGTATCGGGAAAGAGGCGTGGTATTCAAACGCGAGCCTGCCGAAGAACCGTATGGCACCGTCGCGGTATTCGAGGATTTGTACGGCAACCTTTGGGACCTGGTGCAGTTGAAAAAGCAATAGTCGCGACTTGTATCCGCATATGTTCCGCCTGCGCGAACGATGACGACGGTCATGGAATATCGGCGTCCATCCTTGCACACTGCGATGCCACTTTGTGGAGGGGAAATATGAAAAATATAAGAAATCAGCTGGGAAAAGCGCTGCTTGCCTTGTGCACGGTCCTGTTGGCCACACCGGCCTGGTCGCAGGACTATCCGACCCGGCCGATCAAGATCGTCGTGCCCTTTTCACCGGGTGGCGCTGTCGACGGTCCCATCCGCCTGATCGGACAGGAGCTCGGCAAACGCCTGGGCCA
>Ga0302321_100001348_pt1 | contig 21007 bp, 18 predicted proteins | sample Fen_T0_1_FD_202505 | JGI IMG/M metagenome (GOLD analysis project Ga0302321, IMG submission 202505) | Peat permafrost microbial communities from Stordalen Mire near Abisko, Sweden - Fen_T0_1 | ecosystem: Environmental > Terrestrial > Soil > Wetlands > Permafrost | place: Sweden: Abisko...
TGCTTGGGACAAAGCTCGAAGCGAGGTGCGGCGCGCCTCTCGCTGAATCGACTCGAGACTAGCCATAGAAACTTACATGGGTTCGTCACTGCAGCTCGACACTTACTTTGATCGGATTGGCTACCACGGCCCTCGAGAGCCGACTCTGCCAGTTCTTCATGCGCTGACAGCTGCGCACGCCCTTCGGGCGCCCTGCGGCGAGCTTGTTGCGGCGCATCGTAGATTCGCGTTTGCGCCGGTGGCGGGCCCGCAGCCTTGGCTTGACGAATTGGCTTTCTGTCAGCTGACCTGAGCATTCAAGTAGCCCTAGATGCTGAGCCGCGATGGGCGCCCGACGCTGACGGTCGCTTGCACCCATTCGCAGGTGACGTTACGAACTGTGCTGGGATGCTCAGCCTCCGAGTAATGTCGAAGACAGATGCGAACCAGCATCTGATCCGAAGCTGTCAGGCGTGGCTCCTTGGGGCTGCCTGGTTACTGGCTGCCTGCGGAGGTGTTCCCAGGCGTGCGTGCGCGCCACGCGGATCGGCTCGAGATGTGGGCACGGTGACGGGCAAGTTCGAGGGCTACACCGTTGAGCGGAAGCGTCTCGGCTTCCTGGTCGTTGGCACGGGCTCCCGGCGCTGGGCCTCGCTGTACACGTCCCCAAGAAGATGCGGGATACCGACACTAGAAGAGCGAAATCCGTTGTTCCTCGCTGCACTGCAGAACTTCGAGCTATCGGACTGGAGCATGGATGGCTGCGGAGAGGAGCAGATTGGCATTCCCGATTTTGGCGAACTCGCACCGGTGCTGCGGCGGGTGGGTGAGTTCTTGGCCGAAAATAAGCTAGGCGAGCGCGTGAGCGTCGAGGTCGCAGCGGATTGCCTGGTGCAGCTCGATTCGCCCCCCCAACTCTACACTCGAAGAGGGCATCGGTACTACGCTGCCGCGTTCACGGCGAATCTAAACTCTTCGACTAGGGCGCGCTACGCTGCAAAGTCCACCCTTCGACGAGGGTCGTCAGAAATTTTTTGGGGTCACGAACTGGGTCGAGGCGCGTTGCTACGCTGAGTGCGGCACACGCCGTTCAAAGTTCGAAGGACCAAATGACGTTTCGATTCGCAGAAATCGTAGGCACGTACAGGCTAGCAATCACGAGCGAACTGCTGACGTTCATCGAACGCACTTTTGTGGAGCCGTTGCCCGTTGCCGAACGTGAAAGCGCGCGGCGCGAAGCTCTCGCCGAAGCGCGCGGAGCAGAGATCGAGTTCACCGCCGACGGCGTCTTCATCTCGCGTTCGGGCGGGCAAGATTTTTTTCGAGTGCGCCTCGATCTCGACCTCACCGACCACGACCAGCTAGACTTCGAGAAGGCACCCGGCGAGAGAGTCAGCATACGACCGCTGAGCAAAGACACTCTACTCGCGATCCAGCGAGGCCGGCCACCCACGGAGTTTCAGAAAATTCAATCTGAGCATCCAGCGGATGAGTGACCGTGCTAAAAGCAACGGCGGTATGAACGGTGTCAGTGCGGCGTGTGTCGCGGCCCTTGTCGTCGCGTGTGGCGGCAGGACCAGTCAGGAAACTGTTGGTCCCGTACTCCTCGATGCGAGCGCCACCGATGACGTCGATGCCAGCGTGGAGGATGCCTCTAGTGACGCGGCAGTGTCGCCTGAGGCGGGAACGTGCATGTCCAGCACCTCGTCGGGCGCTCTGAGTGGCAATATCGCTGGTGTGCCATCGAAATTGAACGAATTCGGTGGCAGCGGCAGCTCGGGCTTCCCCATCGTGCAGGCGAGCTGGTCGGACCTAGTCGCCCGGTCGCCCGACGAGGCGATGTTGGCTTGGGGAACGGGCGGCCCGGACGGCGGCCCCCAACGGAACGCCGGAGCCCTCATCGTGGCACCGAACCCTGGAACAGATTCCACGTTCTATTGCGCGGCGAGCGTCGACGCGAGCTCGAGCCCGGCCAACGTGGGACACGCGATTTCCATCAGACTGACCGATCTCTCATTGCTAGGGCAGTGCCCTGGCACTTCGGTCAGCGGCGAGGTCAACGTCTGTCTCGGAGGAAGCGATGCTGGCGCTGATTGTACTCAGAGCTTCGGAGTTACGGGGACCGTAGACGGCAGTGAGGTCCGCTTCAGGAACCTCGGGGGCGCTATCAGCGCCGCAAACGTAGCCGGCGACTTTCAAGCCTCGGTGACCGGAGACGGGGGCGAGGGCGGCGTGATCCTGTTCGCGAACGCTCGTGACGGCAAGCTCACGGGCTGGCTGCGCCTGCCGGACAACGCTTCGTCGAATGCGGGCTCCGTATTCTGCTTGTCTAGCGCGTTCGTCGTGGCGCAGAGCAACGGTGGCTACGCCGTCGCGTTTCAAAGCATCGGCCGTCTGGGCCCGTGCCCCGGCACGCCCGTCGGGGGCGAGCTGGGGTATTGCCGTCGCTTCGAATGATTCGACGGAGGGCTTCTGCTGTTGGGGGCGTGATGCTCGCCTAAATCGGATCGCTCTGCACCTTGGACTGAAGAGCGCGCGCAGGCGTTCCTGTGTCGGATACGTCGGCCGCGGTTCTAAACTCTTCTACTAGGGCGCGCTACGCTGATAAGAGCCAACGTTGGTTGGCTTTTTGAGGGGTGCGTGGGCCACGATTGCGCAGATATCAGCTCAGTTCGCGTTCAATTGGTAGGATTGCACTTTCTTGCCGGGCGACGTCACTTTGACGCACAGAGTTTGGGCCGCCCCGCTTACGGTGACGTTGACTCGTTGCGCGCCGGTCAGCGACGGGACGCAGCCCGTGGCGGAGCCGACGCCGAGTGCGAAGGTGGCGTCGCTGCTCTGAACGACTTCGACGACGTGTGCGCCCGGCAAGAAGGAAACGGAATAAAAGTCGATGTCGGTCGTGGTCGTCAGGCTCGCGCATACCGCGCCCTTGGCGGCTTTCGCTTCCGCCCACGTGTCATTGGGTTCGATCTCCTTGCTGCAGGCGGCGCTCGCTCCGGCGCTGCCCGCCTTGCCTGCCGCACCGCCGCTACCCGAGCTGGCGCCGCCTGCGCTCGAGCCGCCGCTACCTGCCTTGCCCCCGGCACCGCCCATGCCTGCGCTCGAGCCGCCGCTACCTGCCTTGCCCCCGGCGCCGCCGATGCCTGCGCTCGAGCCGCCGACGCTCGCTCCGCCGTTGGCCGCCTTACCCGCAGCGCCACCGCTGCCACTGCTTGCGCCTCCGGCGCCACCCGAGCCACCGGCGCCTGACGCACCCGCGACAGGATGCGCCGCAATTTGCGCGCTGATCCAATCGCCGACCAGATCGACTCTAGCCAGGACCTGACTACTTCCGCCAGCGCCGGAGTTTACCGCCGCAATGGTGTGCGAGCCCTTGACGAAAACCGGGCCGCCCGAATCACCCGGCTGGATGACGACGCTCGAGTAATAGTCGAATGGGTAGCCCACCTTGTCGGCGGCGTTCAGCGTCGTGGGCGCTTGGTACGCGGCAGACTGCACGACCCCGTTGAGAACGCGGCCGACGTTCAGCGCCGCCGTTCCGTCTGCCAATCGGACCTTCACGATTGTGGGGAAGCTGCTCAAGGTTACGGCTTCGGACAAGAAGACCAAGCCGAGATCGTGGTGCGCCGGATTAACGGTTTGCGCACCTTTCTCGTTCCAGTCGTAAACGGCCGCGCTAGTGGAGAGCCGATACGCGTTGCCTACGTACACCTCCCACTTCTTGTGCGTATCCACACAGTGTCCTGCGGTGAGGACCACACGCGGAGCGATCAACGCGCCGGAGCAGGCGTAACCGCCGGTGGCGCTCATGTCGATGTTCAGGTAGGCCGCTTCCGGATATTGCGTCGCAGCGACGCCACCGATGATCGGCTCGAACGTGACCCCAGCAGCACCGCCATCGAAATCCTCGTCAGAGGCGCATGCGAGGCAAACACCGACACTTGCAAAGACCGCGAGCCAACCGAAGCTTTTCAACAGTACTTCCTTTGTAGTGAAGCCGCGCGCGGTCTGAGCAAGAAGCTCGGTCGCGCGGGCGAACTCAATACTGCGAACGGCCGTTCGAGCGTTGGCCTTGAGCCAGGGAATGCGTGTTTTTGGCGCAAAAACTGCGCTCGAAGCGTCTCATTTTCGGGCTCGAGCCAGCGCACGATTCCTGACATCCACCAGGGGCGTGCGCTGCTGCGAACGAGACCATCGTGCGCATTGGAATGTACAATGACCCGGTGATGCTCTCGTTGCTCGCTTTCATTGGACAATGAGCAGAGGCGCTCTCGGGCCACTCAGCGGTTCGCGGTTCTGAATCTTTCCACTAGGGCGCGCTATGCTCAAAAAGGCCAACGTTGGTTGGCTTTTTTGCCGGCTTGCCCAGCTATCGAACGGCGCTTGCTTCAAGCTGCACTGGTTGTAGCGACCGTTTCCTGCCGAGGTCCGACTGTTGGGCTAAGCTCGGGCGATGACGGCAGACTACTGGCTCGAGCGCTGGCGCGAAGGGAGAACCGCCTTTCACCTCGCGGATGTCAATCCTCGGTTGATCGAGCACAGCGCGGTTTTCAGGGAGGCGACTCGGGTTCTGGTTCCGCTGTGCGGCAAATCGGTCGACCTCGAGTGGCTCGTGACTCACGGCTACGAAGTCGTGGGCGTGGAACTGGTCGAGCTCGCAGCGCAGGCGTTCTTTGCCGAACGTGGCCTCACTCCGACGCGCCGCCAAGATGGAAATTTCGTCGTTTACGAGCACGGCAATCTTGCGATCTGGGTCGGCGATTTTTTTGCAACCGCGGGCGGAAAGCTGGGAATGTTCGACGCGGCGTACGATCGCGCGGCGATGATTGCGCTGCCCGCCGAGCTACGAAAACGCTATGCATCGCACTTGCAGACGTTGCTTGCTGCCAAAGCCAAGCTGCTACTCGTCACACTTCATTTCGATGCCCCAGGCGGCCCGCCATTTTCGGTGCCGCCGGAAGAGGTGAGCGATGCGTTCGCGGCCGCCGAAGTCAGGCTTTTAGCGAGTCTGGACTCCTCCGCGGACCCTCCCAGTGCCCTCGACCGAGGCGCGAGCTTCGAGCACGAAAACGTGTACGTGGTGACCTTCCGATAACGATCCCCAGCCAGGATCCCAAGTGCTTCACCTCCGCGCGTGACGCGGTGTGACCCTCGATTATCATCTCTTTGCGCGCCGTTGTAGAAGAGTTTAGAACCGCGGCCGGCACTGCCTAGACTGACCACATCACTGGCGCTCGTGCTAGCCGGTGACTGGACCGTCCTGACGGCTAGACGCCCATTCGCCAAGCCGTGCCAGAAAACGATCGCACGCGGCGACTTGGCTGGCAGAGACGAACTCATTCGGCTGGTGTGCTTGCTCGATGCTGCCCGGCCCACAAATCACCGTAGCCACGCCGGCAGCTGCGTACTGACCGGCCTCGGCGCCGTAGGGAACGCCGTGCGCTTCGCCCTCCGCACCCAGTTGCCAAGCGAGGCGCTCTGCAACGCCGCCCGCGCCCGAGTCGAACGCGGGCGTGCGCGACGCCTCACGAGTCTCGACGCTCAAGACGTCGAAGCAATCTTTGAAACTTTTGCGCAGACGCGCGTCGATGCGCGCGCTTGCGTCCTTTAGTAGAAGGTCGGGATCGTCGACTGCGCGGAAGCGGATCTCCCAACTCAGGCGCGCTTCCCCGGGAATAACGTTTCGCGCCACGCCGCCGCACATTTTTCCCACGCTCACAGTTGGCCCCGAGGGATGCATGCCGGGCGGTCCCGACAATACGCTCCACTCGCTGCCGATACGGTGCAGCTCGACCGCCATCTCGGCGGCAGCACTGACAGCGCTGACACCTAGGTGCACGAGACTGGAATGGGCAGCTCGACCCTTGATCGTGGTGTCGAGAGCGAGCAGGCCCTTGTGGGCGATGATGGGTGCCATCGAGCTGGGCTCACCTATCAGGGCGATGCGCGGTTTGGGGATGCTCACGCCGAATGCCGCAATCAGGCTGGGAGCGCCGAGGCATCCGATCTCCTCGTCGTAGCTCAACGCTACGTGGATCGCCGTCTGTAGCTGGCGCGCGCGATAGCTCGGAATCGCGGCCAGGCTGCACGCCAGCCAAGCCTTCATGTCGCTCGTGCCACGACCGAAGAGAAGTCCATCGCGTTCGGTGAGCCGAAACGGGTCGGTTTGCCAAGGCTGTCCCTCCACCGGCACCACGTCAGTATGACCATGCAGACACACGCCGCCTTCCTCGCCTGGTCCGACGGTTGCGAACAAGTTGGCCTTGCTGCAGTCCACGTTGTGAAAAAGGCGGGGCCGCACCCCGAGGTCAGAGAGGTAGTTCGCGACCCACTCGATCAGCGGCAGGTTGCTGCGGTGTGAGGTCGTGTCGAATGCAACGAGTCGCGCGAGCATTTCAGTACTGGAGAATCCCATGGGCGACCTTTCGAGCTCTATGCTCAGCCGTACATATGAGTGAAATTCATTGATACAGGGGCGTGCCTAGTCGACTGGCCACTCTGAGGTGGTTCTCTGTCTTCAATCGACCGAGAACCACCTCTATTGAGTTTTGCGACAAGAAGAAAACGCAATAAACTGCGGCACTGGAGCAATTCTACTGATGCAGATGACTTTGAAGCAAATCCAGTACTTCCTGGCGGCCGCAGAGAGCGGCCAATTCTCCGCCGCCGCGACGACGGTGCACGTAACGCAGACCGCCATCACCGCCGCAATCAAGGAGTTGGAGTCGGCGTTGGGGCTCGCGCTGTTTCATCGCCACCATGCCTCCGGAGTATCCCTCACGGTCGATGGGCAGAAGTTCCTGAGTCACGCGCGCAGCATTGCCGCTGCCGTCAACTCGGCGATCCAAGATCCTGGCCTGATCCGTCAGAACGTACAGGGTCGGGTGCGGCTCGGCGCCACGCATTCAATGTTGGGCGCGTATCTCGTGCCGGCCATCGCGCGCTTCATGCACGCGTATCCTCAGGTCGACCTGGAGGTGGTCGAGCTCGAGCGGCCCGCTCTGCAGCGAGCCCTCCTTCGCGGCAGAGTAGACATGGGCGTAGGCTGGCTCGAAAGCTTCGAGTCGATCGCAGGCCTCTCGGCGACGACGCTGACTCGGTCGCGCCGTCAACTATGGTTGTGCGCCAATCACCCATTGCTACAAAAGCGCGGAATACGCTTGGCGGATATCCAGCCCTTACCATACGTTCTCTACAATCAGGACGAGACGCCGCATAAAACCCTGCTCTTCTGGCGGAGCGTCGGGCTAGAGCCCAACATTCGCTACCGGGTGACCGCGATCGAAGCACTCCGCAGCCTGGTGGCGCAGGGCCTCGCTGTCACGATCCTTTCGGACGTCGGCTATCGGCCCTTCTCGAGCGAAGGCCTGCGCATCGAAACTCGGCCGTTGCTCGATGCGCTGCCTGCGATTGAGATCGGCTTGGCCTGGGATCGGAAGCGTGAGCGATCAGCGCCGGTCGACGCCCTGCGCGCCTTCTTGCAGCTCACCTTCGGCGGCCCGGGATCAGGGGTGAAGGTCGTCTAGAGCCTACGGCTTAGCGGGAGTGCGGCCTGATGAGTCTCGCTACCGGTAGCCATTCCAAAATCATCCACCCGGGTGCGCTACGCTGCGCAGGCCAACGTTGGTTGGTCTTTTGAGCGGTGGGTATTCGCCTCAGCGAACGTGACTCGCGTACGCCGGCAGCGGCCCGCGCAAATGCTGCCAAGTGGTCCGCCGCGGTTCTAAACTCTTCTATCAGGGGGCGGCTGCGTGGAACGAGCGCAATCTATCGTTGGCTGGGCGGCTCAGCCGCGCCGGAAAATGATAGCGTTCCGCGTATGTTCGCTGGCTGGTCCAGGCAGAGTTGGGAAGAGCCGATGGGCACCGGATCTGGACGCCTCGGGCTCGTACGCCGTGAACTTTGCCGTGCGCGCCCGCGCAGTCCATCGCTTGGCCCGAGCCAAGCCGGCTACATGGCGCTCCAAGCCTGGAATCGCGAGCGCCAGCGCACGGTCGAGGGTTAGCGTGCGACGGGGCCGATTCAGCGCTCGGCAAATCACCGTCCTCGTACTAGCCATGACAGTGGCAGGGCTCGCGGCCGAGCTCGAACGCCGACGCACCGGCGCGCATGAATTCGGTGCCTCACCAGCCCATGCTCAGAGCTCGGCGCAGGTCGAGGCGCGTACGATTTCGGCGCTTTCATTTTCATGGGGCGGGAGCGCGCTCGCAGACTTCGACTCGCAGCCGCTGAACGGCGACCACAAGCTCAGCCTGCGTTTCATGACCGCCTACGAGGCGGCGTTTCGCGGTGTACTCCTCGCCGATGAGAGCGGGAGCTACCGCGTAGGCTTGGCGCCATATGCTTCGCTCGGAGCGGCGGCCATCGAAGTGCGCGTCGGCGGCGCGATTCTCAGTTACCCGCTGCCCGCCTCGACTCTGACGAACAACGACTTTCGAGAAGGAGTTCCGCGACAGGCGCGCGCGAAATGGCGATACCTCGCCCTGAACCGGCAAGGAGATCGAGTCACCATCAGGCTCGATGGCACGCAGGTCGGCGAGCTCACGGCAGGGTCACTGCTGGCAAGAGGCAAGGTTCGGCTGGGAAGGCTCGCACATCCAGACGGTCCGCAAGACCAATTTTACGGCTTCATCGCCGAGCTGACTGTAAACGAGCACGCACTCCCGGCATCGAGCCTGAGCTTACGCGGTTCGGCTAGCTCGATCCGGGTCTCGAGCGACGGCGATGCGGAGCTCGATGCTCCTCGTTTGCCCCAGCCGACGCACACGACGCGCTTCTCGATGCCGTTTCCGGAGGAGCAAGTGTGGCTCGTGATTCAAGGCGCGAACAGCGCCCTCAGTCACAATGACACTGCCGTCTTCGCGCTCGATTTCATCCGCGTCGACCCACGCTTCGTGCGAGGCAACCCGGGGCGACGTCCGGGCGGCTCGCATCGCGCCACCGACGGCGCGCCACTCGTTGCCGCTGCCGGCGGGCGAGTGGTCTCGGTGGTCGATTGCTTCGCGAATGACAACAGCGGGCTCTGCACGAGCGGAGGCAGTCAGGCGACGCCCATCGGCCATTTGCTGGCGCGAAACCGGAACTTGATCTGCGTCGAGCACAGCGTCGGCGAAACGACTTGCTTGCTTCATCTGCAACAAAGGAGCGTCCGCGTCGCGCCTGGCGCCGTGGTAGAACGCGGCGAGACGCTCGGCCTAGCGGGCACGACTGGTGTTCCCGCGCCACATCTGCATTTCGCGCTCTGTGACCGAGCCGAGCCTAGCGAACCTGGAGGGTTCGCCGATCTCGTCACTTTGCCCGTCGCCTTCGACGACTACTTTGCCTCCGATGATTTCGGTGAAACCTGGCGTCACGTTGCCCGCGGCACACCTGCTCCGGGCCAATGGGTAAGCCGCGCCGAACCCGTGCCGCGCTAGTAACGCTCACCGCCAACGGGGTGCGGCGTGACCAAGTACTTCGCCCCCGTGGCTTTTTTTGCGTAGTGACGCACGGCGCTCAACTGCAGCGCTTCGGTGAGGGAAACCCGCTCGGTGTACGCGCTGGCGAAAGTAGTCGTCAACTCGGTCGCGATGCGCTGCTTGAGTGCGGCAACCCGCGCCGGCTCGAGCGTCAGCAAGAGCGGCGTCACGAGCCACCCGCCGATGCTCCACGCGAGGCCGAAGTTGCGCACGAATTCCGTAGGGCTCGGATCAAGCCCACCATAGAGGTACAGCTGCTTGTGCGTCGAGGAGCCGTAACGGCTGTACGCACTCGCCTTGCGATTGATCGCGGCCTCCATGCAGCTCAGGATTTGACCGCCGAGCTTGCCACCGCCCACGCAGTCGAACGCAATCGTCGCGCCCGTTGCGGCGATGGCGTCCGTGAGGTCGGTAAGGAACGTCGGCGCGCTGCTATCGCAGACGTGCGTTGCGCCGATTTCCTTGAGCCGCGCCACCTGCGCGGCGCTGCGCACGACGTTGACCAACGGAATGCCGTCTTTCAGGCAGATTCGCACCAGCATTTGGCCGAGGTTCGAGGCCGCGGCCGTGTTCACGAGCGCGCTGTGGCGCTCGCGGCGCATCGTCTCCACGAAGCCGAGCGCCGTCAGCGGATTGATATTGGCCGAAGCGCCGTCGAGCGCCGTGGCCCCCGCGTTCAGCGGCAAGCACTGGTCCGAGCGCACCACGCGATACTCGGCATACATCCCGCCGCCCGGTGCGACGGAGACGGTCTTACCGAGTAGAGCTTGCGCGTCGAGCGACGAACCCGCTTCGACGACCGTGCCCGCGCCCTCGTTCCCTGCAGGCACTGCTTGCTCGAGGCGCAGAGTGAGGCTCGCGGTGGACGGCACTCTTCCGATCAACCGGGGACGCTCAGGCGTGCCCCGCGCTTCGAGTTGCGTGGCATCCGCGCCCGCTAGCAAGAGCATGAGATCCGACGGATTGATCGGCGCGGCCTCGACCCGTAGCAGCACCTCTTCCGGTCCGGGCCGCGGCACAGAGAAGGGTGCGACCGAGAGCTCGAGTTCGCCGCTGGCTTTGACGAGCGAAACAATCTGGAGCGCGGAACGATCGACGTCGAGGGGCATGGCGGTGCCATAGCGCCGTCTGCCAGATTGTACAGCCCCAGCTACCCGGTGGTGTTGCCCGCTCCGGCCGCTATGGCGGGTCCGGAACCCAGGTCGTATAGAGAATGGCGTCTTTCGGATCATTCAGCAGGCGCGCGGGAGTCGAGCCGTCACGAGGCGCAAGATACATCGAGGCGTGCCGCGCGGCGTCTTCCGCATAGAACATCAACCAGTCCTCATCGAGGAACCTGAGCTCTTGCGCAAGCCCGGCATCGCCTGGTCCGCTGATGCGCGTTGGCTCACCCCAGCTGCCCTCGTCGTCGATGTCGGCCACGTACACTCTGGTGGCGGTTCCCGGCCTCTCGTAGTCGGAGAAGAACGCAGCCCTGCGCGCGTTTGGCGCCGAGCGTATGCCATTTAGCGTGAATGGCTCGCTCTGCTCTGGCTTCAACCGGACGCGCCGCCCTGAGCAGCCGTAGGCGTCGGCCAGGTAGAAAGCAGAAGGGTTCTGTGCCAGATAGAAGACGTAGCGCGAGTCGTGCATCCACTCGAACAGATTGGGTCCGGTGACGTAGGCAGCCTGCTCATCTTCGGTTCCTCGAATCAGGGGATAGGCGGCACTGGGCCCATCGGGTTCAAGAGTTACGCCATAGAGTTGCGTCGTCTGCCAGCCGCTGTGGCTCGCCACATAGACGAGTCGCCGCGAGTCCGGCGAGAAGGACGCAAACGTGAACTTCGTAGCCCCTTCGGCGCTGACGACCTGCGCGCGCGACGGGTGCTCGACGTCGACCAGCACCAGACCGCCCGGGTCCACTTGCACCAGATAGTAGCGCGAATCCGGCGACCAGGCGTTGATGCCCGAGGTGACGGGGGCCCGGAGCGCCGCCGCGGTCAGCTGGACTGGCGCTGGGGTCGCCGCGGTTAGGTCCAGCAGGTGCCAGGTGAGGTCGCCGCTCGACGATTTGCTGGGATAGATGGCGCGCGCCTGATTGGGCGCAATCGCGAACCCGAGGGGGCCGTGTATCGAGCCCGTGAGCAGCGTGGCTGCTGGCGGCGAAGCCCCGGGATCCGCCGAGAACCATCCATCCTCCCCCGTGCCGGCTTTGGTCCCGGAGAAGAGCAAGCGCGAGCCCGTCCAGCCGTAAGCCGCTGTAACGTGATAGCCGGTGACGGCTTGTGACGTCGGCATGCTCGGGCGCAGATCGAAGAAGCGAACGCCGGGGCTCGCGAACAGGAAGCTGCCGTCGGAATTCGTGCCGAAACTAGAAAATAGGTCGCTATCGGCCTCGCTCGCCGACCCACGGAGCGGGAGCGAGCCGGTCGTCCCCGACTCGTCGAAGTCGACCAGTGTCAGGCGGTACCCCGCATCGGTTTGGCCAGTTACCGTGATGATCGCGGGGCGCTGCGGGATGACGGCGTAGCCATCGACTCCCGCGTCGGGCGTGAGCCGTACCGCAGGAGCAACGACGCCGCTGTGCACACGCACTTGGAAAGCCTGTTTTCCCTGACTCGCCGTTTCGGCCAGGTACACGAAAAAGCCATTCGGCGGCGGGCCGACGGGGCTTGCGTCACCGCTCGACGACGCGCCGCCCATCGAGGGGGCGCACGTGCCAGGAGCTGCAGCGCCGCTAGCGCCCGCGCCCGCGCCCGCGCCCGCGCCCGCGCTGTTGGCTACGGAACTACCTCCGCCGGTCATGGTAGCGGCCGCAGCGTTCCCACCGCCCTCTGGCGTGTTGGTCTGCCTACCTCCGCCTTGACCCGCACCGACCGCGCCACCAGCGCCACCGCCATTGTCAGCCCTATCGGCCCTGGAGACTTCGCCGCAGGCCGCCAAGAGACAGAGCAGCGCGGCGCTGCTGGCGATCACGCTGCGCGGAATTCTTGGATGATGATCGAAGGTCATCGCGTCGACCCCCTTGCCCGGATGGAGAGCCTAAGATTCGCACGCCGCTTCCCCCACAACAAGCCAACAGGCCATCATTGAATTGGGTGGGCTCGGTGTAAAACTATCGACGCGAAAAGGCCGCGGTCGATCTGGCGCCACGCCCGGAGCCGCGCTTCCCGCGAAACCGAGCAGCGAAAGGCCTAAAGCGCGTGCTACACGACCTCTGCGCAGCTGGGAATGTTCGCCGCGGCGTACGATCGCGCGGCGATGATCGGGTGGTGGGCCGCAGGGATCCTGCTCTGACAACGGAACAGCTCGCAGCAGAGCCGACCCCGAGTGCAAAGGTAGCGTCGCTCGGGACGACTTCGACGACGTAGCTCAGCCCGCTGCCCTGCGCCGCCGCAGGCCCAGCACCAGTATCGAGCCAAGAGCGGCGAATGCAGCGGCGCCTCCGTGCCCGCTGCTCGAGGCTCGGGACAGCGCGCAACTGGCGTGCGGGCCTTCGGGGACCGTGCCTTGCGGCCGATCGAGATCGTTGCGCTCTCCAGCGGGCGGCTGCGGCGTGTATTCGAGCTTGGAAGTATCGAAGTGCGCTGCCTCGGCGCGAGCGAGGATGCCGCTCGTCACCGATTCGTCGAGCGTGGGCGTGCGGCTCAGGATCCAGAGATAGAGCCGCGACGGATGGCCGACGACCGCATATTCGTAGTTTGCGCCGACCTCGAGGATCCAGTAGTCGCCCGCATAGCCGCCCACCTTGAGCGCAAGCTTGGCCGGCACGGAGCTATCGGGCACGGTCGCGTTCATCGCGATCGTTTGCAGCTTGCCGGTCGCGCTGCCCACGTTGCATTGGTTCACTAGCCCGAGCGAGCCGTCGGCGGCTTGCGAATAGAACGCGGTCGTGCCGTGACAGTCGACCTCGGTCATGCGGGGCAAACGAGCAATCTCGTACCACTTGCCCTGCAGCTGCGAGAGGCTGACGCTCGGCGCGACCTCCAACGGGGGATCGGATTGACACGCTCCGAGGAGGCTCGAAGCAGTCAGCGCCAGGACAACCAGTAGCTTGCTTGTTCGCATGGGAGAGGTGGTGGCTGGGGTCACGGGCGGCCTCGTCGACGACGCGCGAGCAGCCAGCCAATGCCGACGATGCCCGCGACGCCAGGGGCGCCGTGGCCATGCGGGGCGGTGCCGCCGCAACCGTAGCCGGGCTCCGGGTCATTGACGATGCTCGCGTTGGCGGAGCTGTTCGGATCGGTTCCGGCGACGAGCTCGGCGATATCCGGGGTTCGGTCGCCGTCGCTATCGACGCCGTCTGCTTTCGAGCGCGACAGGGCGGTCGACAGCGAGCTGCGTTCCCCCTGAAGACCGCGAGAGCGCAAGGACAGCGCGAACGGGGTGATCGGCGTACTCGATCCCGTATTGCCTTTGACGTGGCAAACGCTGCATGGGACTTGGTATTGAAGCGCCAACTCCGACTCGATTTGGCTCGGAAATTCTTCGACGGCGTGTGCCCGTGCGCACCAGCCCAGGCTGATGAGCATGAGGGAGACGAGCGTGAGCGATGGCTGCAGCGGGTTCATGCGGCTCCGTACGAAGGACGAGGCAACGGGGACTTGCGAATGGGGCCTCATAGGTACACGTGGGCTTGCAACATGAGGGCCGTGATCGGAAGCGTCGAGCGGCCGAGCGCCAGACTCTGCTTTTGAAAGTCGAACCTCACGTCCGCGTGGGGAGCGAAGAACCAACCCGCGCCGAGCCAGCCGCTCCACGAAGTGCTCGTGCTGGTGCCGCCGAGCCGCATGTTTTCGCCGGTTGCGATCAGGTGCAGGCCCTGAATCGGCTCCACGTCCGCCTGCAGCATGCTGGCGTATCCGGTCGCCGACGTTGCCGAGTGGTGCAGCAGATCGACCTCGGCGAGTAGCACCAATGGTTCTACCGGTGCCCAGCGGCCAAACACACCGTGCGCTTGACGCGTATCGGGCAGACGCAAATAGAGATCCCGGGCCGCGTGGGTGACGAGGCTGCTCAGGCCGACGGCTACGTTCGAGCGCGGCGCGACCTCGGCATAGGCAGAGTAGCCGCGCTCGCGATAAGCGTCCGGCGAAACCTGGTAGTTTCCGGCGATCACCATGGCTTCACCGCGGAACAGCCCCGCGTTGTAAGACAAGGCCACCCCGTGCTGCTGCGTATCGTTCAGGTCCGTCCGGGTCGACTGACGGACGAACAACGTGTGCTCGATTTGGCGCAAACCGAACGGCAAGTCGATGCGCCCCGCTCGAACCAGAAACGCTTCGTCCGGGCCGAACGCCCAGCCCAGCCAATGCTCGCGCGAGACGATGCCGCCGCTCAGCGCGGCGGCGGAGCCTTCACTGCTGACGAAGCCAACGCTTCCGTAAGCGCGAAACCCACCGGCCACGATGGCCGCGCGCAGATCGGCCTGCATGACGATGAAGTCCGCGCCAAAGCCTGAGTTGCCGTTCTTGCTAGCCAGCGCCAACGTTCGAATCGCGCCGCTCGGCAGAAACCACGCGGGCGGCTTGACCACGCCCCACAGAAAGCCCGCCGACGGATTGTCTTCGTCTGCGTTGCTGGTCGCTCCGTAGTGCATTCGCAGTAACACGTCGCCCTGGGTCGCGCCGTACGCTGTCAGCACGCCCCCTCCGGACGGGTCGACGTGGCAGGTCGCGCAGCCGGTGTAATCGTGCCGAATCATCCATGGATAGGCCTCGGCGGACCGTGTCGCGACGGAGACTGCGCCGAACAACATCAGCGCAAGAAGCCAGCGTAACCGGGTGAGCCGAGACGACCAGGAATACGTGTCGACGAGGGGCACCGCGCTCATGCGCCCTTCGCGCGCAGGCAATGCCGCGCGGCGGTTAGAATGATGGAACCCATGGGAGCTGGCTTTTCTTCGGCGCTTCAAGGTAGAGCGCCTGCGGAGGACGATCGAGTGGGGTGAATGGAGAATGGGGGAGAACGGGACCGCGATGCGTTGGAAGCGACAGTGAGCTGCTCGACACGGAGCTTCAGCCTCCGTCAGTTCCGTGAGGCGCTGTCTCCAGGTGCCTCACACCACCAACAGCAGGCAGGATTAAGCACGAATCGAGCGCTGCGGTCGAGCCGTTCGTTTGTTTCCAATGGCTGGCGAAGGCAATGTTGCCTTGCCTTTGTCGGCTGGGGCAATTGGCCACGGTGCAGAGAGCAGCGTGTCTAAACCTGATCGAGCTCGAGGAAGCGCAACGCCGGCATTTTTAGATCGTCGAACTGGCCGTTGCGCGTCACCCAGGTGAACGCGAAGGCAGCGCTAGATAGCAACGGTGTGATGGGCAGGCTCAGAAACAGAATGGTCATGAGCGTCTTCCTCGAGAGTCCTGCTGCGCAACGCGAACATGACGACGGTAATCGATCCGGATGGCTCGGTGTTTGAGAGACGTGATTGCGGCGAGCAACTTCTCGAAGTCGCTGCCACTGAGCACCGCGCCGAGCGCTCTCGAGATTCAGGCTTGCGGCAGCGATGCGGTCACGTCACTTCGACCCGAAGCGCGCGGCCGCCAACGACTCGAGGCCAAGTAGCCACTTCGACGCAAGATCGAGAGTTCAATCGCGCGATCCAAACCGGCTGCACCAAGAGATCGATCTCGCGAGCGGTGGAGGATCGCTGAAATTGAAATGACTATGTACGCCGGTGACGATAGGACTTATTCGAGATTTGCCGCCAAGCTGCGAACTCGGGGAAGGCAACTGCTCCATCTGACCGATACACAAGCGAAGGATGCTCAATGGTTAGCGTCGATCGAGATACAATCAATCAGGTCTCAACTACGACTGGGCTGGCGGCGGTGCCGCAGGGCAAGGATCTCTTCGGAGACTCGGTACTGTTCACCGCCGATGCGTTTCCGGTCTTTGCTGAGTCGTTTCCAATTGGCGGACAGACTCTGGACGCAGCTTACTGTAGGGGCCTGAACGGGGGTCGTGGAGTCGTCGGGGAAGGTGGCGATACGGGTCCGGGTGTCGTAGGCATCGCCGGCAAAGTCATCGCTCGGGCTCCCAATGGTCCGGGGCTGCCCCACAATCTGTTGCTCGGACCTTTCCCGGGCCGCGGGTTTCGAGCCGGCGTGATTGGGCTCGGCCAGGGCTTGTCATCGAGCCTCTCGAACTCGACCCCACCGGGCGGCGCCATCGGTGTTCTCGGCATGTCGGACCTGAACGTGGGCGTCATCGGAGCCTCGGGCGCCCACGTCGGTGTCTTTGGCAGTTCAGTGGGAAATGCCGGGATCTACGGCGTGTCCGCTTCGAAAGCGGTCGTGGGCGACGGCCGCACCGGCGCCGTCGGTGTCGAGGGAGTGGCGAAGCAGTGGGGAGTCTACGGCCACGTTGACTTTGCGGCTCCGAACCCCGACGGCGCCGGCGTTTTCGGCGCAGCTGCATTCGACTTCGCCAGCCACTCGTGGATCGGTCGAGCTGGCCTCTTTGCCGGCCCGGTCGACGTGAGCGACGACTTGAGCGTAGCTGGCAACCTCGTCGTCTTCGGCACGAAGAGCGCCGCTGCACGGCACGACGACGGCACTCACCGCTTGCTCTATTGCGTCGAGAGCCCCGAAAGCCAATTCGAGGATTTCGGCGAGGCAAAGTTGGTCAAGGGAAAGGCGGAGGTTCGCCTCGACCGCGACTTCATCGCGGTGGCCGATACGCGTCACTACCATGTCTTCCTGACGCCCTACGGCGACTCCAACGGGCTCTACGTGGTCACCCGTCGCGCCACGGGTTTCCAAGTCCGGGAACAAGGCGGCGGTAAGGCGACGCTCGCTTTTTCCTACCGTATCGTAGCCAAGCGCAAGCACGCCGTCACCAAGCGCTTCAGCAAGACGAGCGCACCGAAGAAGCCGAAACTGCCCGTCGACTTGGCTCCACCGCAGGTCGATCTCGATCTAAGTACGCGCACTGGGGCGCGGCCAATCAAGAAGAAAAAGGCTGCGGTGAGAAAGCGCGTCTCGACGCAGCGGTAAGTGTGGAAGGCGTTCCTTGCTCCCAACTCTTGGCGCGACGCGCGATGGGGCGGCTGCGCGCGTTACGCACCCTTGTCCGCTGAGCTCTGAGGTCTGGTGAGGGGGGCGCTCGCGCGCCCGCCTCGCAGCTCGCGGCCGCGCAGCGTTCCCGTCAGCTCGATCAGCAGGTCCGTAAATCCTGGGGGGGCTTTCAAGCTCATCACCGTCGCCGATCGCCCGACCGCGGTCGTCCTGTCGACCAGCCGGCACGCCTAGACGGTTCGAGTCAACGGAGGCGCGGATGCCATGCGGACGTCGAGCCGTCCTCGGGTGTCAGGAGCGCCCCACTGCGCAGAGCGGCGCGAACTCTTCGAGGCAATGCGTCACAGGCCGCGCTTGATCTCGCCGAGCGGTCGTGCGGCAGACTCTTTGCATTGCCCGGTTTGCCATGATCATTTGGACAGCGCGTGACGATGCGCCGTGAGTTCGGTGAAGACGACGCCGCACAGGCTCAAGCGCAAGCGCAAGCGCATCGCATCCCGGGGCTGCATGCTCGCCGCGACCTCAAGATGGCCCGTAGTGCGCATGCTTATGTCCGCGGCAGCACGGTGCAATTCTACCGCTGGCTGGAGGGCACCCAAGGGCGCGGCATCCCGCAGGGCCCGACCGTATGGATCTGCGGTGACGCGCACGTCGGAAATCTCGGCCCGATCGCGCGCACCGACGAACGAATCGAAGTCGAGCTCCGCGATCTGGATCAAACGACGCCCGGAAATCCCGCGCACGACCTAGTCCGTCTTGCTTTGAGCCTGGCAATGGCGGCGCGCAGCTCCGACCTGCCTGGAGTCGTGACCGCGCGTTTGATCGAAGAAATGATGCACGGGTATTTGGCAGCCTTTGCGCACCCAGACGCCACCGAACCGTCCTACGATAGCGCGGCCGTGCGGTTCGTGGTGCGCGAGGCATTGCGTCGAAAGTGGCGTCACCTGCATCGCGAGCGCATCGGCAAAAAGCCACGCTTTCCCCTGGGCGACCATTTTCTACCGCTTGCGACTCGAGAGCGCGAGGCGGTCGATCAGTTCCTGGACCGAGAGCGAGTGCGAAAGCTCGTGACGCGGCTCGACTGCCGCGACGATGAAGCACAAATACGAGTGCTCGACGCGGCTTACTGGGTGAAAGGGTGTAGCTCACTCGGACTTTGGCGGTGCGCTGCTTTGGTCGAAGTGATCGGTCACAAGCACGGCGAAGGTGGGTACTCGCTACTCGATATCAAAGAGGCCGTGGCAACCGTGGCGCCCGTCAGCGACAGTGCGCCAGTGCCCTCTCATCAAGGCGAGCGGGTGGTCACGGGTGCGCGGGCACTCTCGCCAACTCTGGGCGACCGCATGCTTTTTGGGACGATCTTGGATCATCCGGTTTTTCTGCGCGAGTTGATGCCACAAGACCTCAAGCTGGAGCTCGAAATGCTCGATGACACGGAAGCGCGAGCGACGGCGCGCGCGCTGGCCCGCATCGTCGGACTCGCACACGCTCGGCAAATGGACATGACGACCAGAGATGATTGGAAAAACGAGCTAGCAGGAGCTTCGTCGCGGAGCTTGGACGCGCCCTCCTGGCTGTGGACGAGCGTGGTGGACCTAATCGGGATTCACGAGCGCGCGTACCTGGAACACTGTCGTCGTTACGCATTGGACTTGGAAAAGAAGCGCGAAGAACGGGAAGCGCGCAGCCAGTAGCGGTCGGAAAAACCGGCCGCTCCCAGCGAGGGTTGGTTGGCTTTCTTGGCGGGCGCGTGGAAGCAGCGAGCGGCCAAGGCAGGGCCCTAGACTCGAAGCAGGCAGACCTCGGGGAATAGGCACGAATGCGATCGAGGTCCGCAAAGTCTGCGATCAAAACTCGGTCACCTCACTGCCGACAACGGCCGTCGCCAGTCGCTCGAGCACGATGCCCTGTTCCGTTAGGAGGTCGACGAGCTCCAATAGGCCAAGCGGCAACGCTCACTGCGGTTCTAAATGTCTCGACTAGAACGCGCCATGCTGAGGTGTCTCGGCCTCAACCCCCATTACGAGCCGTAAACAGCTGCTCGTACTCGCCGTTCTTTTCGGCCCAGCGCAGGGCTTTGGCGCGCTGGGCGAGGATCTCGCCGCTGAGCGGGGTTGGCTCGCCGAGCATCTGCATCACTTCAGCGACATAGTCGCCGAGCGGCATGGCGCGCGGGTCGGCCACCTGAGCCTGACCCGTGAGTTCGGTTTGTACATAGGGTGCGACGAGCTCGAGCACCTCGACCGGCGTTGCCCGAAGCTGAAAGCGGAGCGACTGTAGCCAGGAGTGTAGAAACGCTTTGCTGGCGGAGTAAGCCGGGAAACGCGCGCTCGGCATGAAAGCCAAACCGGAGGAGGTCGTGATGATCGTCGCGACTGGCTGCCGTTTGAGGGTGGGCAGAAGTGCGGCGGTGAGCTCTAGAACGCCGAAGATGTTGGTCTGAATGATGGATCGCGCCACAGACAGATCGATAGTAGGGGCAGTGAGGTCTTCGGGCCTGGAGATGCCCGCGTTGTTGATGAGCAAGTTGAGGCCGGGAAACCGTTCCTGCACCTCGCCTGCGAAGAGCTGGACGGCACGCGGGTCGCTGGCGTCGAGTGGCATGCCCTGCATGCCAGGGTGCGCGGCGCTGATCTCGTCGAGCAACGCCTGGCGACGGCCGGCAATGATCACTCGGTTGTCACGCCGGTGGAAAGCCTCCGCGAGCGCGCGGCCGATGCCGCTGGTGCCGCCGGTGATGAGGATCGTGTTGCCCGTCAGTTGCATGTCTTTTCTCCCGCAGCAAATCCGCTAGTTGTTGGATCAGGCGAGGACCGCGGGTTTCAGTACCTCTTCGCACCACTGCCGAAAACTGGTGGGAGTGGCGTTCGACAGCGTTCGCGGTTCGGCGTTGTCCAGGCCCTCGTTTTTGGCCACCATCATGTCGAGCGTGCCCTGCGCCATGGCTTCGGACATACCCGCTCCGAGCAACCTGTCTTTGAAGGCAGCCCCCGGGATTTGCTTGAACTCGACTGATTTCCCCAGAACCTCCGACATGATTTGCGCCATGTCGCCAAAGGACAAGTCTTCCGGGCCGAGCACCGCGACGTGGCCTTTTCCGCTCCATGCCGGATCGAGCAGCAGCTTGGCGGCAGCGGTCGCGATGTCGCGGCTGGCGCACGTCGGAAATTTGCGCTCCGCGGACAGCGGCGCGAAGAAAGTGCCTTGCTTCTTGATTGTCTCTACTTGGCGGAGAACATTGTCCATGAACGAAGGCATCGTCAGGGCTCGGTAGCTCACACCCGAATTTGCGATCAGGTCGTCCATTGCGAGCGACGCCGTGACCAGCCCCGCGTTCCCAGCCAGCGCCGTGCCACGACCGAGGGCCGAAATTCCGACCACTCGCCGGACGCCGTGGCTCTTCATCGCCGCACAGGCAGGTCGGGTGAAGTCCAGATACGCGGTTTCCACACTCTTTGCGTGAGGGTCCGGTGGGACGAGCCAGAACACGGCATCGGCGCCTGTGAACGCGCGATTCACGACAGCGACGTCGCTGTGCGACCCCTGCACGATCTCGACGCGTTCGCGTAG
>Ga0302321_100001349_pt1 | contig 21005 bp, 11 predicted proteins | sample Fen_T0_1_FD_202505 | JGI IMG/M metagenome (GOLD analysis project Ga0302321, IMG submission 202505) | Peat permafrost microbial communities from Stordalen Mire near Abisko, Sweden - Fen_T0_1 | ecosystem: Environmental > Terrestrial > Soil > Wetlands > Permafrost | place: Sweden: Abisko...
ATTTCCTCTTCGTGATTGGACGATGTCGGGTCGCGATTCGCGGCCGCTCAACCCAGGCTGCGCAGCTCGCGCAGTGCGACGGACAGCATCGCCGCGTCCGGCGCCGGGACGGCCCGCAGTTCCGTCAGCAACTGCGTCGCCCGCTCGAGCGCCCGCTTGTTGGCATCCTGCCATACCGCCACGCGCTTGGCGGGCGAGACGCCATCGGCATCGTGATTGGCGAGCACGGTGCCGGTCAGCGTGCGCTGCAATCCCGACAAGTCGTCCTGCATGGCGCTCCTGGAGAGCAGCTGCCAGTGCTTGCCGCCCGGGAGCGCGGCGATCTTTTCCCGCAGCCAGGAAAGACCGAGCTTGTTGCCCAGGTCGAAGTAGATCGCGGCCACCGGCTCCACCGGCCGCTTGGCGCTCGCCGCGACTTCGGCAATGTCGAGCGAAGCGTACAGTGTGTCGAAGGTCACGACGCGCACGGCCAGGTCCTGCGGGACGCCCTGCGCCACGTAACGTGCCACGCCTGCGTCGATGCGCGAACGCTCGCCGGCATCGAGCAGTTTCGGCAGGCGCAGCGACAACTCGGCGACGCCCGGGGCGAAATGCGCGATCGTCGTGCCGATGTCGTCGCCCAGCCGCCGCGACCGCAGGAACCACGTGGTGCCGCGCTCCAGTTGCGCGCTGGTGTCGATCAGCATCGTCGACTGGACGGCGTCGTCGACCTCGTTGTCCAGCGCCTCGATCGCCATCCACAGCGGCACCAGGCCGAAGACCTCGCGGCTCAGCAGGTACGCGCGGACGACTTCGTGCGGACGCGCGCCGGTGGTTTCTGCCAGCCTGTGGACGAACGTACTGCCGACGCGGTTGACCATGCTGTTGGTCACGTGCGTGGCGATGATCTCGCGCTTCAGCGGGTGGCGCGTCATGTACTCCGCATACGACTTCTCCAGCGCGCCGGGGAAATATCGGACGAGCGCGGTCGCTATCCACGGGTCGTCAGGCAGCGCCGACGCCAGCAGCTCGTCGTAGAGCCAGATCTTGCTGTAGGCGAGCATCACCGCGCGTTCGGGGCTGGTGAGGCCCTGCCCGTTCGTGCGCCGTTCGGTGATTTCCTCGTCGGTCGGCAGGTACTCGATCGCGCGATTCAACCTGCCGCGCTTTTCCAGGAACTGCATGAAGCGCGCCTGCGCATCCAGCAGCGTCGGCGCGATGCGCCCGGTGACGGACAGCACCTGCGTCTGGAACACGTTGTCGCGCAGCACGAGCCCCGCCACGTCGTCGGTCATCTCGACGAGCAGTGCATTGCGCTGCTTTTCGGTGAGCTCTCCCTCGGCGATGGCCAGCCCGAGCAGGATCTTGATGTTCACTTCGTGATCGGACGTGCCCACGCCCGCGGAGTTGTCGATCGCGTCCGTATAGATGCGTCCGCCGCCCGCGGCGTACTCGACGCGACCCAGCTGGGTGCAGCCCAGGTTGCCGCCTTCGACGAAGACCTTGCAACGCAGCTCGCGGCCGTTCACGCGCAGCGCGTCGTTGGCGCGGTCGCCGACCTGCGCATGCGTTTCGCCGGCGGCTTTCACGTACGTGCCGATGCCGCCGTTGTAGATCAGGTCCACCGGCGCCTTCAGGATCGCGTTGACGAGTTCAGTCGGCGTCATGGCGTCGCGGTCGATGGCCAGCGCAGCCTTGACCTCCGGCGTCAGCGGAATCGATTTCGCGCTGCGCGAATGGATGCCGCCGCCCCTGGACAGGAGCTTCGCGTCGTAGTCGGCCCAGGTCGAGCGCGGCAGCCTGAACAGGCGATCGCGCTCGGCGAAGCTGGTCGCAGGATCGGGGTTGGGGTCGAGGACGATGTGGCGGTGGTCGAACGCTGCGACCAGCCTGATGTGGCGCGACAGCCGCATGCCGTTGCCGAACACGTCGCCGGACATGTCGCCGATGCCGGCAACGGTGAAGTCCGTCGTCTGCGTGTCGATGCCCATTTCGCGGAAGTGGCGCTTGACCGATTCCCATGCGCCGCGCGCGGTGATGCCCATCGCCTTGTGGTCGTACCCGACGGAACCGCCGGAGGCGAACGCGTCGCCCAGCCAGAAACCGTATTCCTTGCTGATGCCGTTGGCGTAGTCGGAGAACGTCGCCGTCCCCTTGTCGGCCGCCACCACGAGGTACGGGTCATCGGGATCGTGGCGCTTTACGTCCGGCGGCGCGACGATCTTGTCGCCAACCCGGTTGTCGGTGAGGTCGAGCAGGCCGCGCAGGTAATCCTTGTAGCAGGCAATGCCTTCCGCCATGAACGCTTCGCGCTCGGAGGATGCCGGCGCGCGCTTCAGCACGAACCCGCCCTTCGATCCCACGGGAACGATCACCGTGTTCTTCACCATCTGCGCCTTGACCAGCCCCAGCACCTCGGTGCGGAAATCCTCCGGGCGGTCGGACCAGCGCAATCCTCCACGCGCCACCTTGCCGCCGCGCAGGTGCACGCCTTCGAAACGCGTCGAGTAGACGAAGATCTCGAACATCGGCTTGGGTTCCGGCAATCCCGGGACCTTGGCCGGATCGAACTTGAACGAAAGGAAGCTGCGGCTGCTTCCGTCTGCGGCGCGGCGCCAGAAATTCGTGCGGTTGGTGGCGAGCATCAGCGCCAGATACAGGCGCAGCACGCGATCTTCCGACAGGTTGTCGACGTTCTCCAGCATCGCCTCGATCGCGCGCTGCTGTTCCGCCGCGCGCGAGCCCGAGCCTGCGCCGCCTTTAGGATCGAAACGCGTCCTGAACAGCGCCACGAGTGCGCCGGCAATGTCCGCATGCGCCGCCAGCGTGCTCTCGATGAACGACTGCGACAGCGAAAAGCCGATCTGGCGCATGTACTTCGCATAGGCGCGCAGCACGACGATCTCGTCGGCCGGCATGCGCGCAGCGACGACCAGGCGGTTGAAGTCGTCGCTCTCGACTTCGCCCCGGAAAATGCGGCCGAACGCGTCCTCGAAGACCTGATGCAGCGCGTCGACTTCGACCTCGGTGTCGGTTGCCGCCGCCATCATGCCGAAGTCGTGAATCCAGATCGGTTTGCCCGACGCCGGCGTGACGCGGTGCGGATGCTCGTCCAGCACCTTCAACCCCATGTGCTCCAGCATCGGCAGGCTGTCCGACAGCGTGACCTGCGCGCCCAGGTGGAAGATCTTGAAGCGCAGCGTGCCGGGTGGGGCTTCCAGCGGCCGGTACAGCGACATGCCGAGCGGCTGCGCGTTGCTCAGCTTCGCCATCATCTCGATGTCCGGCACGGCCGAACGCGCGGCCACCTCGTCGCGATAACCAGCCGGGAACGCGTCGCCGAAGCGGCGCAGCAGATCGTTGCAGCGCGCCTCGCCCAGCGCTTCGAGCAGCGCGTCCTTCACGTCGTCGTCCCAGCGCCGCGCCGCCGCAACCAGCCGTGCCTCGATCTCGCGCACGTCAAATGCGGGGATCTTCCCAGGCGTCGTGCGCACGGTGATCAGGATGCGCACCAGCACCGATTCGGACAGGTGAACGTTGAACTCGGAACCGCTGCCGTTGAACGCTTCGTTGAGGATGACCTGCCACTTCTTGCGCAATGCGGTCGAGAAGCTCTCGCGCGGCGCGTAGATGAGGCATGAAACGAAGCGCTCGAACGGGTCACGCCGGACGAACAGCCGGAAACGCTGACGCTCTCCGAGGTGCAGGATCGCCATCGCCGTCTGCAACAGTTCGTCTTCGGTGATCTGGAACAGCTCGTCGCGCGGATACGTCGCGAGGATGTTGGTCAGCGCCTTGCCCGCGTGGCTGCCCGGCGCCACGCCCGAGCGCGCGACGACGTTGGCCGTCTTGCGCCGAAGCATCGGGATGTCGGCGGGATTGGCACTGTAGGCCGTCGACGTGTAGAGACCCAGGAAGCGGTCCTCGCCGGTGACGTTGCCGGCGGCATCGAACCGCTTGACGGCGATGTAGTCGAGGTAGCCGGGGCGATGCACGGTCGAGCGCGCCGTGGACTTGGTGATGACCAGCAGCTCCGGCCGGCGCGCGTACGCGCGAACCTCGGGCGGCAACGCGGCAAAGCTCGCCGACGTTTCCTTGCTCGCGCCGTCGCGCAGCAACCCCAGGCTCGATCCAGGCACGATCTTCAACGCGTCCTGCCCGTCGACGGTGACGAGTTCGTGGCGCCGGTACCCGAGCAGCGTCAGGTGATTTTCGGCGAGCCAGCGCAGGAACGCGAGCCCCTCCTCCAGCTGCTCCGCGGGGATCGGCGGCGGGCGCTTCTCGAGGTCCGCGACGACCTCCAGCACCTTGGCCTGCATGGCCTTCCAGTCCGCGACCGCCGCGCGCACGTCGTTCAAGACGCGGGTCACGTCGGCGGCAAGCGCGTCGTGTCGCGCCGTCTCGGTGATGCGGTCGACTTCGACGTGGATGAACGATTCGCGCCGCGCGTTCGGCGCGCCGTCCTTGCCCAGTCCGTGCAACGTGCCTTCGGCGTCGCGATCGACCAGGATCAGCGGGTGGATGATGAGGTGCAGCGTGAGCCCGTGGCGATTCACTTCCATCGTCACCGAGTCGACGAGGAAAGGCATGTCGTCGTTGACGATTTCGATGATCGTATGCGTCGACTGCCAGCCGTGTTCCTCGAGCGTCGGGTTGAACACGCGCACGCGGACCTTGCCCGGCTCGCGTTTGCGCGCGAAGTTCCAGTGCGACAGTGCCGCGCCATACAGGTCCGCGGGACGCCGCTCCGCGAGGTCCTCCGGGTCGACCTGTCCGAAGTAGCGTGCGACGACGGCCTCCAGCGTCGGGCGCTGGTCAGGCGCGACCTTGGCGCGCACCAGCGCCAGTATTTCGCCCATCGTTTCCGTACGGCGGTCGTGTTCGGCCGATTTCAAGTTCATTTACTGGTCTCCTTGCGGCCGATCCGGCAGGGCAAATGCGGCAGCGAACGACAGGCCGACATTATGTCGCGATTCGATGACCGGTAGGAGTCGGTCAGGCAACTGAGCGGATTGGTGCGGCGCGGCAATCCTTTGGCGGAGGACCCAAAGAAAAAGGGGCCCGCTTGCGCGAGCCCTCTGTCCGAAGCTGACTTCGTCTTACTTGAGGTGGCACTGCGTGCAGATGTATCCACCCGGGGCGCGGCTCGAGCCGGACAGTTGGCCGGTGAGAAGCATCACGTCCTTGGTGCGGGCACCGTTGTGCACGTCATGGCACGAGGAGCATTCCATCCCGGTCTTGCCAGGGGTAACGCCCGCGGTCATGTTGCCGGCGCGGGCCATTTCATGAGTGGATCCGCGCGTAGGTATTCATACGAATTTCGCCCTGCCGCGCGCCGTTCTACATTCTGGCATGACGTCCCACGATCACTCGATCCGCCGTTTCCTGCTGTGCGCAGTCCTTGTCGCCGCGTCCTCCGTCAGCTGGCCCGCGTACGCTTCGCTGCCCGTCGTGGAAAGCTCCACGTCCGGACCCATGGCATCGAGCAGCGCAGTTCAGCCGGAGTTCAAAGTCATTCCCGGCGTGACGTCCGGCTGGACGTCCGGCGTCGTCCGCTGGTATTACAACGCCGCCGGCGAACCAGCGGCACTCCGCGGGCAGGTCGAGGGACTTGTCTATTCTGCCGCGGCAGAATGGTCGGCGCATTGCGATGTCCACTTCACCTACGCTGGCACGACAACGGCGCAGCCGCGCGCGCTGGACGGCGTGACGGTCATCGGCTGGAACGCGGACCAGCCGTACTCCGGCATCACGTTCCCGCAGACATCGGGAGGCCAGATGGTCGAAGCGGGGATTGAAATGAACCCGAACATCACCCGCGATCCGGACTTCGCGGCAGACGTGCTCGTCCACGAACTGGGTCACGTTCTCGGCTTCGATCATTCCGACGTGCAGGGCGCCGTGATGTCCGGACCACCGTACACGTCCTACAGTTACGCGACGCACCTCTCCGACGACGACGTTTCCGCTTGCCAGGCGCTCTACGACAACAAGGGCTGCACGTCGGCGCAACCAATGCCGCTCGTCACCATTGCCGCCTGCTCCCCGCCGCTGCTCGGCGAGCGCACGCTGCGGCAAACCAGCGTTTGCAGCAATCACGCCTGGATCCTCAATCCGCCGACGGTATTGAAGAACGATTGCCAGGTGGCCGCGGCGCCGCCCGCGTCGACGCGCCCGCCAACCGATGCAACGGTCAAGGAATACTACCGGGCCGCGACCGACGACTATTTCATGACCGCGGCGCCGGCCGAACAGGCCATTCTCGACGCGAGGCTGATCGCAGGATGGGAGGCGACCGGCCATTCGTTCGCCGCGTGGACGGCGCCGGTATCGGGAGCGAACGCCGTTTGCCGCTTCTTCGGAGACTCGCGCGTCGATGCCGTGTCGGGAATGCGAATCGGCCCGGATACGCACTTCTACACCGCCGACGCGAGTGAGTGCGACTATGTACCGGTGCACTGGCCGGTATGGGTTCTCGAAACACACACCGCGTTCTACGTGCTGCCCGCCACAAACGGCGCCTGCGCGGCAGGGATGGTGCCCGTCTGGCGCCTATTCCATCCGTCGGTCCTTCCGACGCATCGCTACGTCACCCAAGCCGCGATTGCCATGCAGTTCGCGCAAAACGGCTGGACGAGCGAGGGCGCCGTCTTCTGCACGACTACTGCGTAGCGAGCCCTGTCGCCACACGCGCGAACAGCGCAGCGCGAATAGGCAGTGAGTGCCTCGCCGCGACAGATTCGCAACGCGCAACCTTCATTGCGCCCCGCAAATTCTCTGGCATGCGGCTTGCTAACTAACTGGTGTGCGCGGCTCGTGTGACTCCTCCACCCGCCGCATTCCCACCGGGCGCCATCGTGGCGGCGGCCGAATCCTCAAGGTGCCCCGATGACAACACTTCTCATCCTAGACGACGAACCCCACGTCCTCAGCGCCCTGCGCCGCATGTTGATGAACCAGACGGCGATGCCGGCCGTTCCGGACCCCCATGTGGTCACCTTCACGTCACCGCACGACGCCATCGAATTCGTGCGCAGTCATCCGGTCGACATCGTCATCTCCGACTACCGGATGCCGGAGATGGACGGCGCGACGTTCCTCGCGATGGTGAGGAAGGTCGCTCCCGATGCCGCACGGCTCATGCTTTCCGCGTTCACGGACCTGGACGGAATCGTCCGCGCGATCAACGACGCCGGCATCTTCCGCTTCGTGGCCAAGCCGTGGACGGATACCGACCTGCGTGCGTCGATCATCCAGGTGCTGCAACATCGGCACCTCATGCTCGAGAACCGCCGGCTCGCCGACCACGTTCGCGCGCAAAACAGCGTCATCTCGCGCCAGCAACTCGAGCTCGAGCGCCTGGAAGCCGAAACGCCCGGGATCACCCGCGTGCATTGGTCCGATGACGGCGGCGTGATGCTGGAGTAGGTCGATCCGCCGCGCCGGACACCTGAAGCCATGGAAGCGAAGCCAACTCGACGGAATCACGGTGAATCGGTAGACGCCGGCAAGTCCGCCGAGAGCCCCGATGTCGGCGCGGGCAAGCTTGCCGACTATCCCTGGATCTATGCGCTGTACGAGTTGGGCCAGACCGCCGCAACGGGCGTCGACCCACTCAAGGTCCAGCAGGACATTCTGCTGCACATCGTTTCCGGGCTCGACGCGGAGAGCGGTTCGATCGCGATGATCGTCGACGGTACCGACGACGTCCTCGAAATCGTCGCCGGCACGGACCTGCGGCCGGGCATCCTGGGTAGCCGGCCGCCGCGAGGCACCGGCGTGTTCGGCCACGTGATCGCCACAGGCCAGCCGCTGCTCATCAATGGCGCGGCGGCACACACCGGACTGCCCGTGCGGCTCCACGACCGTCCGGATCGGGCGCGGCATTCGGCCATGTGCTGGCCACTGCGCGTGCACGAACGCACGATCGGCGCGCTCGCGGTGAACCGGGCGCCCGGATTGCCGCGCTACACCGTCGCCGATCTCGACCGCGGCCAGGTGCTGGCGGGTCTGTTGGCGCTGGTCATGGCCAACCACATGATGCATGTCGAGCGCGAAACGCGCCTGGTGGAGCTGTCGACGCTCAACGCCGCCATGCAGCGGATGAACGCTGCGCTGGAGGATGCGCAGGACCAGGTGATCCAGACCGAGAAACTCGCGTCGATCGGCCAGATGGCCGCCGGCGTCGCGCACGAGATCAACAATCCGGTCGCCTTCGTCCTGTCGAACCTGGGCTCGCTCGAGTCCTACGTGGCGCAGATGCTCGACGTGACCGACGCCTGCATTGCCGCCGACGACTCGTCCGCCGGAGTCGTGGCGCAGACCGCGGCCCGGGCGCATGCGCTGGAACTGCGCAACAGGATCGACCTCGGGTTCCTGCGCACGGACATCGCTGCGCTCATCGCCGAATCGCACGACGGGTTGGCGCGCGTGCGGGCCATCGTCCAGGATCTGAAGAGCTTTGCGCGCGGCAGCAGCGACGAGGTATGGGAGTTGGCCGACCTGCATGCCGCCCTCGACAGCACCCTCAACATCGTCCGCAACGAGATCAAGTACAAGGCCGAGATCGAGACGCACTATGGCGCACTCCCGGAAGTCGAGGTCCTCCCGTCACGATTGAACCAGGTCTTCCTCAACCTGCTCGTCAACGCCGCGCAGTCGATTCCAAGGAAGGGGCACATCACCATCACCACAGGCGTCAAGGACGACGAAGCGTGGGTGCGGATCGAGGACGACGGCTCCGGCATCTCGAAGGAGAACCAGGCCCGGATCTTCGAGCCCTTCTTCACGACCAAGCCCGTCGGCGAGGGAACCGGACTCGGCCTGTCCGTTTCCAATTCAATCGTGCGCAAGCATGGCGGACGGATCGAGGTCGACAGCGAAGTCGGCCGCGGCTCGCGCTTCACCATCTGCATTCCGCTGCATCACACGCATGACAAGCTCCGTGAGGCTCTGGCGGCGCTCAACTGAGCAGGGTGTCGCGACTTGCTGCGGGAACCTCGGCTACGCAGTGCTCGCCGGATGCTCCACCATGCCGCGCTTCCGCAGCGCGCGCAATTCAGCCAGCGCGGCCGGATAGTCGTAATTGTTGACGAGTCTCTCCAGCGTGGCCACCTTCTCGCCAAAGCAGTCGTGCAGCAGCGCCGATGCCGCGCGGCATGCGGTTCCGGACTCGAAATCCGCTGTGGCGACCAGCGTCTCGAGGCGATCGAGGATCGCAACACCCTCATCGGCGCCAACAACCTGGCTCCCCACCGGCTCGTCCGCGGGAAGCTTCGCATTCAGCGCTTCAACCAGCGACGCCAGTTCGGCGCGGAGTGTCGCGGCCTTGCCGGCGATATCGGACTCCGCTCCTGCCGCAACGATCGCCGCGTCGAGCTTCGCGGCAAGTTCCGACACGAGCGTCGCGCCCACCGCACCACCGGCACCAATCAGCGAATGCGCCAGCAGGCGGAACCGGTCGGCGCGACCCGCAGCCAATCCGGGGTCGAGGCCGGGCACGCCGTCTGCGTAATGCGCGGCGAAGCGGCGGAGCAGCCGCAGATAGGCGTCCCACTTCCCGCCGACAGCGGCAAGCCCGGCCGCCGGGTCGAGTCCGGAAATGCCGTCCAGCATGCGCGGCCGTCCCTGTGCAACGCCGCTGCGCCGAGGGGACGCCGCCTTCACGGCAGTCGCACCGATTGCCGGTGGCGACAGCCACGCGAGCAACGTCGAGAACAGCACGACCGGCTCGATCGGTTTGCCCACGATGTCATTCATGCCTGCATCGATGCAGGCGGCGCGATCCTCCGCAGAGTTGGTGGCGGTCATCGCCAGTATCGGAATCCTGCTGAAGCCGGGCAGGTCGCGTATGGCTTTCGTCACCGCAAGGCCGTCCATTTCCGGCATCTGGACGTCCATCAGGATCAGTTCATACGGATTGGCGCGCGCCAGCGCGACGGCTTCCCTGCCACTTGCAGCAATGTCGACAGTCAGGCCGGCATCAATCAACATTTCGGAAGCGACCTCCTGGTTGACAGGATTGTCATCGGCGACGAGCACGCGCGCCCCGGCGTGGTCGCGCCGCAGGCTTTCTTCCGGCGACGACGCCGCCAGCCCGGTCTCGTTCGGTATGGGGAGGGAATCCTCCTCGGGTTCCGCGCGCGCCAGCCGCACCGTGAACCAGAACGTGCTGCCAAGGCCGATCTGGCTCTCGACGCCCACCTCGCCTCCCATCAACTCGGCCAAACGCCGAGTAATGGCGAGGCCGAGTCCGGTTCCGCCGAACCGGCGAGTCGTCGAGCTGTCGGCCTGCTCGAAAGCGTTGAACAGGCCGCCGATCTTGTCCGCAGGAATTCCGATGCCGGTATCGCGCACGAGAAAGCGAACGCGCACACCTTCCGGCGTTTCGTCGAGAACTTCTCCCCGGACAAACACCGAGCCCCGTGCCGTGAACTTGATGGCATTACTGAGGAGATTGATCAACGCTTGCGCAAGGCGGGTCGGGTCGCCGCGCAGGCGATTCGGCACGCCGGCGGTGTCGATGATCACATCGATATCCTTGGCGCGCGCCGTTTCAGCCATCAGTTCCAGCAGCCCTGAAATCAGGTTATCGAGATTGAAATCAGTCGCCTCTATGGTCATCCGCCCCGATTCGATCTTGGACAGGTCCAGGATGTCATTGATGACCTTCAGTAGATGATCGGTCGCCGTCAGGACCTTGCCGAGCCTCTCCTGCTGCCCCGCGTCACGGGAATCGCGATGCATGAGATGAGTGAGGCCAACGATGGCGTTCATCGGCGTCCGGATCTCGTGGCTCATGTTGGCCAGGAAGGCACTCTTCGCTCGATTCGCCGCATCCGCCCTATCACGCGCAAACGTCAGCGCCTCGTTCAGGTGCCGAAGGTTCTCCTCAGCCAGCCGGGCAGCCGTTATGTCCGTCACCTGCACGAAGAACCCGCGCACTTCGCCCTCGTGCGCATCGGGCACGTACTGAATCCGCAAGTGTCGAGCGCTGCCCCCGGGAACGACCGAGGTCCGCTCGAAGCTCTGCGGTGTGTTGGCCAGCGCCGCACGGAAATGCGGCTCGTTGCGCTCGAAGACGGCCTCCCCCATCAGGCTGAGGAACGATCCGCCGAGCCAATCTCCGGCCGGAAGACGGAACCACTCCTGGTAAACGCTGTTGGCAAATTGGCACCGCAGGTCGCGGTCCCAGTAGGCGATGCCGGCAGGCAGGTGCTCGGCGACGGCCCTGGCGAAGTTCTCGGCATCGGCGAGCGCGGCATTGGTTGCCCGCAGTTCGAGCGTGCGTTCGGACACGATGGTCTCGAGGTGGTGCCGGTGCAGGTCGAGTTCGCGCTCCAGCCGCTTGCGCTGAGTGATGTCTTCCTTGATGGCCAGGTAGTGCGTGGTCCTGCCGTTGCTGCGCACCGGGGCAACGTGCGCGATTTCGAGATAGAACTCGCCGTTCTTGCGCCGGTTGACGAATTCGCCGCTCCAGCTCTTTCCGGCAGTCAGCGATTCCCACATGGACTGATATGTTTCGGCGGGTGTCAGCCCGGATTGCAGAACCCTGGGGTTCTTGCCCAGAACGTCGTCGCGCTCGTAGCCACTGTTCTGGACGAAGGCTTCGTTGACGTATTCGATCAGGCCATCGGAATTGGTGATGACGATGCTTTCCGGGCTTTGTTCGACGGCAAGCGAGAGCGTTTCGAGCTTCTGCTCGTTGGCGAAGCGACGGGTGATGTCGATGAAGGACGCGATGGCACCGTCGAGTTTCCCGGTCAGACGGTCATGGATCGGATCCGAATTGACCAGCAGCCATGCCAACCGGCCATCTGGCAGCACGACGCCGAGATTCACCTCGCGCTGCGCCTCGCCGGTAGCCAGCGTCCGCGTGACGGGAAGTTCGTCAGGTGAAAACATCGTTCCGTCGGAATGAATGGGCGGGCCCGCCGAAAAAAAGAATTTCGGATTAGGTACCTGCGAATCCGGCAGCTGCAGGATGCGTTCGGCGGATGAATTGCGCCGCTGCATCGCGCCATCGCGGTCGACGACAATCACACCTTCGCTCAGCGCATCGATCATCGTCCGGTACAGCGCCGCACTTTGGCGCACCGCTTCCTCCGCAACCACGCGCGCGGAGATGTCCGTGTGGGCGATGACGGCGCCCCCATTGGCCACCGCAAGCGGCGTGACCGACATGAGAAACCAGCGCTGCTGGTCCGGACTGTGGCATGTATATTCGAGGTCGAACTTGGCAAGGTCTCCGGAAAGCACACCGGTGACTCCGCGAAACGCCGCCTCCGCTTCAGGCAGAACGACACCATCGACGCCGCGGCATGCATCGAGGTAGTTCGCGCCCTCCGCCGTGGGGCCAGCAACCGTTCCAGGTACGGCGCAGTTTTCAAGCGAGAAGCGATCCCACGCGTCGTTAACCATGAGGATTGTCCCGTCGCGGTCGACGACAGCCATATGGACTAGCAGCGAGTCCCCCACGGCCCGTACGAGTTCCGAATACTCGATGACTGCGTGCTCGGCACGCTTGCGCGCGTCGATGTCCAGCACGACGCCCAGTCCGCGCAGGGGCCTGCCATCGGACGCGTACTCGGCGCGTCCCGCCCCCATGACCCAGCGCGAGTCGCCGTTCGGCAGCATCACCCGGAATTCCGCGGTCTTCACAGACCCTTCCGCAACACCCGCTTCGGCCGCGGACCTGAGTGCAACGCGATCGTCAGGGTGAACCTGTTTGCGGAACGCATCGATCGAAATTGACGGCAGGACACCGTCAGCGGGCATCTGGCCGAAGACTTCCCACGCTTCGGGCGTGCAGACCAGCTGCCCGGTGCTGAATTTCCATTCGAAGACACCCATGCGGGCGGCCTGCAGCGCCAGCGCCAGCCGCTGCTGGCTCTCGTGCAACGACTGAACTGCCCGCGTGTGTGAGCTGATGTCCTCGAACATGGCAACGAACTCGCCCTTTGCCGGGCAATAGACGCGGATGGATAGCCACAGGTCCAATGGCTTGACGTATGACTCGATGTGCGCGGGACACCCGGTTGCCGCCACACGGGCATACGTGGCCAGCAACTCCGGGTTCGCGTCCAGCAGGCCGGGGATCAACTCGCTGGCCCGGCGCCCAGTCACGTCCTTGAGGCCGGTGAGATATTCGAACGCCGTGTTGACGGCGACGTACACCCAGTCCACCGGCGTGTCGCCTTTGAACACCAACCGACAATGCGCATATCCGCTGAGCATGTTGGCGAAAAGCGATCGATATCTTTCTTCGCTTTCCCGGATGACCGTGTCAGCCCGCTTGCGGAGCGTGATGTCCCGAGAAATCCCATAGAGACCGATCACGTTTCCGCGTTCGTCGCGCAGCGGGCCCTTGGTGGTGAGGAATGTAATCGGGCCCGCGGCCGTCGTCAGCGTCTCCTCGTAGAACTGGCTCTTCTCTTCCGCCATTGCAGAGGCGTCGCTGGCCATGATCAGTGCCGCTTCGCTCGCCGGGAACAACGTTGTGTCATCTTGCCCGATGATCTCGTCCCTCGGCTTGCCGGCATGACTGCATGCACTGTCGTTGATTACCAGGTAGCGCCCAGCGCGATCCTTGGCAAAGATCGCATCGGCGGACCCCGCCGCGATGGACTCGACCAGGTTCTGCGCCCGCGCCGCCTCCTGGTGTTGCGTGGCCACCAGTCGCGCCAGCCGCAGGTTCTGCCGATCGCGCCGCATCTGCATCATGCCGGCGGCGGCGAGGGTAGCCATCAGCCCGGCAACGACGATCCAGAAGGAGTCGCCGATCGCGCCGGCAATGACCTCGGCGCGGTCCACCTTTGCCACCAGGTACCACTCCGTGCCCTCGACCCGGCGCACGGTGCCCAGTACGGCAACGCCGCGAAAGTCCATGGCGTCGATGGCCTTGCCCTCTGGGCTGTCGCCGCGGATGACGCGCGCGGACAGGACATCCGGCGCGCCGAGCGGCACCGGGCGCGCGCCGCTGAAGCCGATCACCTGGTCGCCGACGCGTCGCACCAATGCCGATCCGCCGCTCGCGCTCTGGACGGGCCAGGCGTGGAGTTGCGGCAGCAGGAATTCCCGCGGGTCGACGCGCAGCACGATCACCGCGCGCGCCGGCTTTCCGGCGTGCTGCAACGGAGTGATGATGGCAAGCCGCGAGTCGCCGCCTTCCACTTCCTGAGCGAACGAATAGGGCGACGTATGCATCGCCTTGCCCGACGCCGCCACTTCGGCGGCCACGCGCCGCAATTCCGGAGGCGCGATGCCGGTTTCGCCGTGCTCGGCGACGACGATCATGCCGTCCGTGTCGAGCACCATCACGTCGTCGTAGCGATTGGCCTTGCGGAAGGTGACCAGTTCCTCGAGGAGGGGTGCGGCGGCCCGGAAATCGCCGGCGTCGCGCAGGCGGTCGTACATTTCGGCGAGGTCCGTTTGTCTGGACAGGAAGGTGGCCTGTGTCTGCAGCTGGTCGAACCAGCGCGACACCTGCGTCGCCCGCGCGTCCGCGACCGCCTCGATGCGCGCCGCCTCGGCACCGCGTTCGCGTGCAAAGTTGAGCCAAAGCACGCCGATCGTCAGCGGCACGGTCACAATGCAGGCGATGCCCAATGACGTCCAGAGCGCGCCCGTGCCGCCTTCTGCCTCGAGTTCCTCGCCGGATCGGCCCGATCCTTCCTCCCGACCACGCAGCAACCGGTACAGCAGCGCCGAAGTCAGGGCGACGAACACCCAGCCTTTCAGGACGCTTATCCGACTCACCGTCGCGCTGTCGCGCACGAGAAACGTGACCAGCCAGTCGGAGCCGATGATCCACAACGCGGACACAACCGCGTAGAGCAGGACAATGTGCAATGCAGACTTCCGGGCAGGCATCTTCGGCTATCGAGTCAAGGCGAATGGCGCCGGGCCAGGTCGGAATCGCTGCCGTGGTCGGCCGCGCGTCAGGCGACGCCGCGTAGGCTCGCCGCCTTGGCGTTGACCATGGCCTTGGAGTCGGCGTATTGCTCCGCGATTTCCGTGAAGGCGTCGAACCGGTCGATGAACGCGTCGACGATGTCGGGATCGAAATGGCTGCCGCGATCGTTGATGATGATGTCGCGGGCCGCGGCGTAGGACATCGGTTCCTTGTACACGCGGCGGGAGATCAGCGCGTCAAACACATCGGCGAGCGCCATGATCCGCGCGGACAGGGGTATCGCGTCGCCCGCGAGTCCTTCGGGATAGCCCTTGCCGTTCCACTTCTCGTGGTGAGACCGCGCGATTTCCTTTGCATGCTTCAGGAACGCGACTGGCCGATCGGAGTCGCGCTCGGCGTGCTCGATCGCCTCCGCGCCCAGCGCGGAGTGCGTCCTCATGATTTCCCATTCGGCCGGCGTCAGCTTGCCGGGCTTGAGCAGAATGCTGTCGGGAATGCCGACCTTGCCGATGTCGTGCAGCGGCGCTGATTTCGCTATCAGCGCGATTGTCGCCGCGTCGAGCACGGCAGCGAACCGCGGATGGTCCTTGAGCGCATCCGCCAACGTTCGCACATATTCCTGGGTCCGCCGCAGATGGTTTCCGGTTTCGTTGTCGCGGATTTCCGCGAGGCGCGCGAGAGCGTGGATGCTGACGTCCTGGATGTGCTGCGTATCCGCCATGCGGCGGCTGACTTCCGCATCGAGATGGATGTTCTCGTCTGCAAGCCGGTCGCGCGCGCGCTTGATTTCGACGTGAGTGCGCACCCTTGCCAGCACGACCGCGGGCCGGAACGGCTTGGTAATGTAGTCGGCGGCGCCGCTGGCGAGACCACGCTCCTCATCGGCGGCAGCACCGAGCGCGGTGACAAAGATAATCGGTATGAAAGGCGCCGCCGGATCCGTGCGAAGCCGCTCGAGCACTTCGAAGCCGCTCATCTCGGGCATCATGATGTCGAGCAGCATGACGTCGGGACGCGCGCCGCGGCTGATAAGGTCCAAAGCGCGCTTCCCGGAATTCGCTGCAAGCACGCGGAATTCAGGACTCAGCAATTCCCCGAGCACCGTCAGGTTCTCGGGGTTGTCGTCGACGACGAGAATCGTTGCCGTGCCCATGGCATTTACCCGCCCGTTGCTACACATTCGCCCTATTGCGCGCAGTGGGTCAATCCGGGGCCTACTGCCGGAGCCGGCGGACGGCGGCCCCCGACGAACAGCATAGCAATTAACGTGCCCCGTTCGACAAATACCCCGGTGCAGCGACAGGCGGTCGAAAGCTCGTGGTGCGGTGGTTATTCGCCGAGGTCGGACTCGAGCGCCATGCGCACGAGGTCGGCGAGCGTGCTCGCCTGCATCTTGCTCATCACGCGCGCGCGGTGGATCTCGATCGTGCGAAAGCTAGCGCCCAGGTCGCGCGCGACCACCTTGTTGGTCTTGCCGGTAATCACCTCTTCCATGACCTCGAGTTCGCGCGGCGTCAGGGACGCCTTTCGCCGCGCATAGTCGGGGTCGAAGTTGGCCGCGTGCGCATGGGCGGCCGGGCGCGCCCAGGCGCGCCGAACGCGATCAACGAGTTCCGCGTTGTCGAACGGCTTTTCCAGGAAATCGAGCGCACCGTCGTGCATCGCCTCGACCGCCATCGGGATGTCGCCCGAACCGGTCAGGAAGATCACGGGCAGATTCACCCCGCGCACGCGCAGCGCCCGCTGCAATTCGAGGCCGGTCATGCCCGGCATCATGACGTCTAGCAGCAACACCGCATGCCGGCCGAAGTCGCACTTGTCCAGTAATTCGGGGCCGGAAGCGTACGACTCGACCGTGAATCGCGCTGTCGTGAACACGCGCTTGAGCGCGGCGCGCATCGGGGCGTCGTCGTCGACGACGACTACAATCGGTTCGACGTCCATGCGGGAATTCTCCCTGTCGGACCCCTGGTTGCGATTGCCGCGCGTGTTGATCGGCACCGGGATGCGTGCTCAACGAACCGGGTCGCCGGGACCAGTCCGTAAACGATCATACGCCGCTGGTCCGGGCGGGTTCCATTGCAGCATAGGTGTTGGTACGGATGTCCGGCAGGCCGCCGACAGTCCAAGATAGAAACCGGAGTGCAACGTTGGTCCGGCAGTCGCGATGACGGGCCCGTTGTGCGCTGCCCGCCCCCTATGTGCCTGGAGACCCCATGAGAACGCCGCGAAGCTTCAAACACGCCACCCAACGTACGTTTGCAGCCGTCGTCTCGGCCGCCATGCTCTGGACCTCCGCGGCGCAGGCCTGCACCAGTTTCCTCCTCACCGCCAAGGACGGGAGCCTGACGTACGGCCGCACGATGGAGTTCGGCGTCGACATGAAGTCGCAGGTCACGCTGCTTCCGCGCGGTCTTGCACTGACCGGTTCGCTGCCGAAGGACGCGCCCGGCAAGCGGTGGACGGCACGTTATGCCGCAATGGGCATGAACGGGTTCGGACTGCCGATCCTGGTCGACGGCTTCAACGAAAGGGGTCTCGCCGGAGGAATGTTGTTCTTCCCCGGCTATGCCAAGTTCGCTCCGGCACAGGAGGCACCCGCGGCGAAGGCGCTGGGATCGTGGGAGTTTCTCGCGTGGGTGTTGACGAGTTTCGCGAGCGTCGCCGAGGTCAGGCAGGCCATCGCCAATGGTGAGGTCGTGATCGCCGACACCGTGCAGAAGGATCTCGGCATGGCGCCGCCGCTGCACTACACGCTGCATGACGCGACCGGCGCTTCCGTGGTGATCGAGCCCGTCGGCGGCAAGCTCGTCGTCACGGACAACCCCTACACGGTGTTGACCAATTCGCCGGAAATCGCGTGGCATCAACAGAACCTGCGCAATTACACGACGCTCACGCCGGGATTTCCCCAGCCGGTGAAGGTGATGGGGCAGACGCTCATACCCTTCAGCACCGGAGCCGGCATGCGCGGACTGCCCGGCGACCAGAGTTCGCCGGCGCGGTATGTGCAAGCCATCGCCTATGTCGCCACGCTCAATGCACCGGCAAACGCCGTGGAAGGCGTGCAGGCCGCCGAACACATTCTCAACCACTTCGACATCATCGACGGGTCCAACGGCGAATATGCGGGCACCAACGCCAAGGTCACGTTCGAGATCACCTACTGGACTGCCATTTCCGACCTGCGCAACCAGCGGCTCTACTTCAAGACCTACGACAACCAGCACCTGCGCTATGTCGACATGAAGGACTTCGATCTCAACGCCAAAGCGGCGCAGTACCTCCCGACGGCACAAACTTTCGCGCCGCAGAAATTGCCGAAGTAGACGTCCACTTTGGCCGTTTCGGTGCGCGGCCGCGCTAGACACGGCTTTGCCTGTCTCGGGACAGCCACTTCAGCAGCGTCGCAAACAGCACCTCCGGATTGACCGGCTTCGCGATGAAGTCGTTCATGCCCGCCGCAAGGCAGCGCACCTTGTCTTCGGCAAAGGCGTTGGCCGTCAACGCGAGGATCGGCGTCCGCGCGGCCCGGGCCAGCAAGCGGATCCGACGCGTAGCTTCCAACCCATCCATGTTGGGCAGCTGCACGTCCATCAGGATGAGGTCGTATTCGTGCGTGCCGGCAAGTTCGACCGCCATGCGCCCGTCTTCGGCGACATCGATGGTCGACGTCACCGCCTTCAAGAGCTCCAGCGTGACTTCCCGGTTCATCGGCTCGTCCTCGACCAGCAAAATGCGCCGGTCGGCGTAATCGCGCGCCAACGTTGCTTCCGCCGCGCCCAAGGGAATGAAGTACTTCTCCGATGCTTTGCTTTCGCCCTTGCGCAGCCGCGCGGTGAACCAGAATTTGCTGCCGCGTCCCGGCGTACTGACGACCCCGACGTCTCCACCCATCATCAGGGCCAATTGCCGCGTGATCGCCAGGCCGAGCCCGGTGCCACCAAACTTTCGGGTCGTCGAGTTGTCGGCCTGCTCGAATGCGGTAAACAGCCTGGGCAGAACTTCCGGTGCAATGCCGATGCCGGTGTCCTCCACCTCAAAACGTACAAGCACGCTGTCACCCGCGTCGTCCTCGCACAGGGCACGCAAGGTGACGGTGCCGGAATCAGTGAACTTGATCGCGTTGGCGGCATAGTTGAGCAGCGCCTGCTGCAAACGAATGGGGTCGCCAAGGAGGGGACGGGGCAACGGGCTGGTCTCGGCCACGAGCTTGAGGTTCTTGGCCCGCGCCTGTTCAAACAGGATCGAGGCCACGTTCGTGACAATGCTCGCCGCCTTGACATCGGTCTCCTCTAGTGCGAACTTGCCCGCATCGATCTTCGCCAGGTCGAGGACGACGTCGATGATTTCAAGCAGGTGCTTGCCAGCGGCGTCGATTTTTCCAAGCCAGTCGGCCTGCTGCGCGGTCGTCCCAGAGCGCTTGATCAGGTGCGCCATGCCCGTAATTGCATTGAGCGGCGTCCGGATTTCGTGTGAAACGTTGGCGAGAAACGCGCTCTTGGCAACGTTGGCGGCCTCCGCCGCGGCCTTGGCCTTCGCCAGCTCCAACGTGCGGTTCGCGACCAGTTCCTCGAGATGATGGCGATGCCTGTCCAGTTCCTCGGCATCCCGCTTGCGCGTGGTGATGTTCCGGACGTTGCATTGAATCACCCGGACCCCTTCGCAGTCGTACGCGTTGCTGACGAATTCAACGGCAATTCGAGCGCCGTCTTTGGTCTTGAGCGGAAGGTCGTCGTACCGGACATAACCCGTCGTCTGCAACTGCGCAAACATTTCTTTGCTCTGCGCGATGTCTGCAAAGGGCCCAACTTCCCACAGTTTTTTTCCCAGGAATTGCGCGTGCGAGTACCCAAGCATTTCGATGAGGTATGGATTGACGTCCTCGATCTGCGCCGTCCCGGAATTCAGAAGCAGAATCCCGTCCTGCGCGGTTTCGAAAAGCCGGCGGTAACGGCTCTCCGAAATGCGCAGCGCGAGACTGGCGGCATCGCCTGTCGAAGCAGGTGCGCGAGCCGTGTCGGGATCAGTTGTGAGACTTTGCATGATGAATGCTTGGCAGGGCCGCCGGGCGCAACGCAATATCCGCCACCTTCCAACCATACCCTTGGGCACCCAATGCCGTCCGTTCGGTAGCAAACATTAGCCAACCGGGACGCCCCCTGTTTCGGAGGCTCGGCACACCGAACCAGGATGTGCGCTGGCGCTTGTCCGGAATTCGAAACTGGAAGGGCTCGCCGTCCATGGAACACGCGAGCCCTGGTCTTGAGGCGGCCGAGGGATGCTTCGTTCCTGGCCGCCACCTTGCGGACCGCTGGCGCGTCCCGCGAATTATGGTGGCCAAGGGCGGAATTGAACCACCGACACACGGATTTTCAGTCCGCTGCTCTACCAACTGAGCTACTTGGCCAAGCCGGCGATTATATCAAAAACGGCCGTTTCCCCCTAAGCCCCTGATCCGCCGGCGATTACGGGCATTCCTCCCAGTGTGCGTTTACACGGCATTTACGCCGCGGCCACTCAATTCTGCCGCATCTTGACGCAGCAATCCCTACTCTGCATTCCATAGCAACGGACCTTGAACCCGCGATATGGACCTCCTGTTTCTGGCGGCAATCTTTGCGATCGTGGGATTGACGATCGGGTTGGGTGCGTTGTGCGACCACCTGCGGCGGGAAATAGCCGCGAAAGGATTTCACCATGGACATGATGATCAACTGGTTTCAAGTACGCGGGCTCGGCGCGCTGGCAGCGATCGGCCTTTTCCTGGTCTACGCAGTGCTCACCGGCTGGTGGCAGGACCGGAAGGCCCGCGGTCGCGCGAACCGCACGGTCGAGCCGATTCGTCGGTCCCCGATGGACCGGCCGATGCCGAGTGACTTCGATCGTCGCGCCGCGTAGTCACGACATGTCACCCAACCTCGATACACCGGCAATGGAGATGGAATTGGACAATGAACCGGGCTTCCGTTCCACGATCATCGCTGCGGCATGCGCCGCGCTGTTTGCGGGCTCCGCCTTCGCGCAGACTCCGCCCCCTGCCGCCGCGCCGGCAGCGGCGCCTGCAGCGGCACCGGCCGCACCCGAGCCGGATTGGACATTTGCCAGCAAC